>WNFY01001656.1_pt1 | contig 24630 bp, 21 predicted proteins | sample 5400091 | NCBI WGS metagenome assembly WNFY01 (sample SAMN13153364, study PRJNA577476) | soil metagenome | isolation source: 60 cm soil or saprolite under grassland replicate 1 | place: USA:California | collected 2016-06-15 | reverse complement strand
ACGGTAAAGATCTCATCTGTTTCGACGGCGTCATCGATACGGACTTGCAAAAGCGTGCGCGTGTCGGGATTCATGGTTGTTTCCCAAAGCTGCTCGGGATTCATTTCACCCAGGCCTTTGTAACGCTGAATGGTCAGATCTTTCTTCGCGGCCAAAAGGACGCGGTCCAGCAGTGCTTCGCGCGTAGCTATTTCTTCGCTCGAGCCGTTCTCCCCGGCAATAAATGGCGGCACCAGGCGATCTTCGAGTTTCATGAACAGCTCAACTGCTTTTTGAAACTCGACATAGCTGGCGAAGTTGTAATCGACCCTCACGGCGGCGCCGGAGTTTGTGATGGTGTCGATCTCCCAAAGCCCGTGTTCTTCGTCGTCTGTGAGTTCAGTCTTGTAGCCGGCTTTGTCGAGCACGCCTTCGACCCGGGCCATCAAATCGCCGTCCTGAAAAGTTCGACGCAGGGTAGCGCCTTCTTCACGCAGCACGCCTTTCTTTCCGCCAAACGCAATCAAAAGAGTTTCCAGCAGGTGCGAGTCGCCGCGGAGCCGGCGGGTGGCCTTTTCGCAATAGCGTTTGAACTCGACCATGCGTTCTAGATTGCGCGCGAGCTGCGCACCCACCTTCGGTGACGGTCTTGCCCTGGCCGGAAATGACTTTCATGTCGGTCGTCGCCTGGCGCATCAGGAAACGAACCATTGCCGTCTCGTCTTTGATGTACTCTTCTTTTTTGCCTTTCTTCACTTTGAAGAGCGGCGGCTGCGCGATGTAGACATAACCCTGCTCGACCAGCTGCGGCATCTGCCGGAAGAAAAACGTGAGCAACAGGGTGCGAATGTGCGACCCGTCAACGTCCGCGTCAGTCATCAGAATGATCCGATGATAACGAAGTTTGCTGATGTCGAAATCTTCTTTGCCGATACCAGTCGTTCAGGATCTTGCCTTTGAGCGGGAGGATTGCCTGATTGCGGCGATCGCGTCCCTGTTTGGCTGAACCGCCGGCCGAATCACCCTCGACGATGTAGATTTCCGAAAGCGCCGGATCGCGCTCCTGACAGTCGGCGAGTTTGCCCGGCAACATGGTCGAGCCCATCGCGCCTTTACGTACGATCTCGCGTGCTTTTCTGGCGGCATCACGTGCGCGGGCGGCGTCGAGCGACTTGCCGACAATCCGGCGCGCGACAGACGGGTTCTGCTCGAGAAACTCAGTCAGTCGATCGTTGAGAAAAGATTCAACGGCGCCCTTAACATCCGAGTTGAGCTTGCCCTTGGTTTGACCTTCGAACTGAGGTTGTGGAAGTTTCACCGAGATTACCGCCACTAAACCCTCACGCACATCATCGCCCGTAAGCGAGCTTTTGAAATTCTTGGCCAGGCCCGACGATTGGGCGTAGGCATTGATTGTGCGCGTGAACGCGGATCGAAATCCGGAGAGGTGCGTGCCGCCGTCGACAGTGTTGATATTGTTCGCGAATGAATAGACCTTTTCGTCGTAGCCGTCGTTGTATTGGATGGCGACTTCGATCGAAAGGGCGTCGCCGATCTTTTCGAAATAGATCGGCTTGTCGTGCAGGACGCTCTTGTTCTTGTTCAGATGTTTGACGAACTCGGCGATGCCGCCGCGATAGTAAAACTCGTGCGACTTCTCGGGCTCTTCGCGTTCGTCTTTGATGGTGATGCGAATGCCTTTGTTGAGGAAGGCTTTCTCGCGTAGACGCTCAGACAATTTATCGAAGCTGAAAACAATCGAATCGAAGATGTCCGGGTCAGGCTTAAAAGTAATCTTGGTGCCACGCTTGCGTGTTTTGCCGGTCTGCTTCAGAGCTGCCACGGGAATGCCGCGTTCGTACTCCTGTTCATAAGTCAGACCGTCGCGCCAGATTTCCAAATGTAGATCCTGGGCCAGAAAGTTGACGACGGAAACACCCACACCGTGCAATCCACCGGAAACCTTATAGGCATTCGAGTCGAACTTGCCGCCGGCATGAAGCTTGGTCATCACGACTTCCGCCGCCGAACGCTTTTCTTTCTTCATCATATCGACCGGGATGCCGCGGCCGTTGTCGATGACTGTGATCGAGTTGTCGAGGTGAATTGTTACTTCGACGGTATCGCAATATCCCGCAAGTGCTTCGTCGATCGAGTTATCGACAACTTCGTAAACCAGGTGATGGAGGCCAAGTTCACCGGTCGAGCCGATATACATCGCCGGGCGCTTGCGAACTGCGTCGCGTCCTTCAAGCACCGCAATCGACGATGAATCGTAAGTATCCATTCTCTTTTTTACATTCGAGGTAGCCGTTGCCAATTCGTTGATTCCTTCTCCCAGACTCAAAATAATTTCAGATAATCGTGTCCGCTAGACGCTGCTGGCGAGTGCCAGCAATGACCTAGACTCGTCTTCCTGCGTCGCAAAGCCGTTTGAAATCTCATAAAAATTCGCCCTGCCAATTGAGTTCTCAAAGTAACCTTTCTTTGAGGTAGTGATGAACGTCTGGACTCGTTGATCAAGGTACTCAAGCAGGCGCGCGATCCGGATTCCGTCAAGTTCAGCATCTATGTCGTCGATGAGGAAAATCGGGTAATCCTGATGCTTGGAATTGTACACGGAAATCGCCGCTAAATCAAGCGCTATCAACGCACTACGCTGTTGGCCGGAGCTCCCGAAAGTACGCAAATCACGACCGGCAAAAAGTATCTCGAGGTCGTCCCGATGAGGTCCAATGAGGCACGTGCCGGCGCTCAACTCTGCCGGCAGACGGAGAGTCAAACGATCGGAAATCAGGGACTCGTATTCATTCAGATTCCCTTTGCTTTCGAGCGCGGATACGTAGCGTATCGAAACTTGATCATCGAAGAGATTATGGTCGAGAGCGCAATTGAGTCTTTCGACATAACTTGATCGTTCTTTATGAATCGTGGCAGCCAGGTGGATCAATTGATCATTCCACGGCGTAACGAGTTCATTCAACTTATCCAGGCTGAATCCGTTGTCGAGGGCGTCCTGAAGCAGGCGGCTCTTCTGTTTGATTACTCGCTTGTAATCAATCAGCGTCTGGGTGTATGGAGGATGGAGCGAGGCCGCGCCGCGATCCAGAAATCTTCTTCGCGCCTCCGGAACTCCGCGCACCACGTCGAGCTCATCTGCGGTAAAAGCGACCGCGCTAATTTGTCCCACATAACGAGTGAACGGCTCGCGACGATCGTTGACGAAGATCTGCCTGGTGTTTCCGGTGAGGGTTATTCTCAGCTCTCGACTGACTTCGCCCTGTTTCAGGTTTCCGTAAACCGAAGCGCAGCCCTCTCCAAATTTTATCGTCTCCTGCAGGCGTTGCGTGCGAAAAGATTTCGTCTGGGCCAGCAAATGAATGGCTTCGAGCCAGTTGCTTTTTCCCTGTCCATTATTGCCGTGGAGAATATTGAGGCCTTCACCCCAGATGATCCTGCCTCTTAAATTTCTGAAGCATGGCGCTCACTTCACTCATTTTGGTTTTCTCTTCTCAGTCGTTTCAGAGACGCATGGGCATGACGACATACTTGTAGTCTTGTTTATCGTCCGCAACCGGCCGGAGTTGCGCCTGGGAGTTACCGTCTTTGAATTCGAATGCTACTTTTTCAGATCCGACTACGCCGAGAAAGTCTTGTAAATACTGGGCATTAAAACCGATTTCCGCTTCGTCACCGGCAAAGTCAGTGGCTACAGTTTCGCGTGCCTCTCCTTCTTCGGCGTTTTGCGAGCTAATCAATAACTGCTCTTTCCCCAGATGAAAACGAATTGCGTGAGACCGATCGTCAGACATTAACGCCACTCTTCTAATCGCCTGGTTCAATGCGATTGTGTCGAACGTCGCCGTGTGTTCGTTGTTCTTGGGCATGACCATTTCATAATTCGGAAACTGGCCTGACAACAGCCGTGAAATCAGCAGGCGCGAACCGATTTGAAAATAGACGTGATTTTCATCCGCGCCCAGACTAATCTCGCCGTCAAAGTCAGCCGTCAATTTGGTGAGTTCGGCGAGCGTCTTTCGCGGTATCAAAACATCCAAACCGTCGGACGGCCCGTTTCCCGAAACCTTACTGGTGATGAAAGCCAACCGGTGACCGTCAGTAGTCACCATTTTCGCGCCTGCCTTATCGAGAACGAACTTAGCCCCGGAAAGAGTGTACCGGCCTTCTTCCTGAGTGATCGCAAAGATAGTTCGATCCACCAGCTTCTTGAGTACTTCGCCGTTAAGCTTTAGCGGGGTTGATTTGAACGTTGGCAACTCCGGGTAACTATCCTTGGCGATTCCCGGCAGTCTGAATTTGGACCGGTCACATTCGACGGTCACCCATTCATTCTCTTCTTTCTTGAAACTCACGGGAGCGTCTGGCAAGAGGCGGGCAATGTCGAACAATTTTCTCGCCTGGACGCAAATAGCCCCCTGGTCGTTCAACACCTCCGCATCTGTGTCACATCGGATCGTTACATCGAGGTCCGTGCCGCTGATGCGGATAGCATTTTCACCTGCCGGCTCAATCAGAATATTTGCCAACACCGGTATGGTGTTCTTTCTTTCCACGATCCCCTGTACAAAACCTAGTTCCTTTTGCAGATCGTTGCGTTTGATCACGAATTGCATTTTAGTCAAAACCTCTCTCAGAGAACGGAAGCGTTTTCTTGTGCTACAAAAAACTTTCTATTAAGAAACTTAGTAGTAATACTATGGACTGTGATTATGTGCAAATCTCGCCAAATCGTTGAACAGGGGAAAGTTACGGCCAATCGTAATTCCTGAACGCTCTGAGCTTGCCGCGTATTCTCTGTGGATGAATCCGACAGCAAGTATTTCCACAGGCTTTAATCCAAAGAACGTTCACAGTCTGTTGAAATCGTGGACGCTGATAACAATTTGCCACCAGAACTACCGGCAAATCGAATCAACCAGGGCGCTGACAACTTTGTGCATCTGTGGATCGGAGTTGATTAGTTTCTCAATCTTCACCACTGAATGAATGACGGTGGTGTGATGCTTACCACCAAACTGCCGGCCAATCTCGGGGTAACTATGGTTCGTTAACCGTTTTGCCAGGTACATGGCAACCTGTCGCGGAAGAGCGATGCGCCGAGCATTTGATTTTGCCGTCAGCTCTTCTATTTTCATCTTGTAATGAGCGGCGACAGTTTTTTGAACTCTCGAGATTGATGGCTGGTCTTCTCGAGGCTCCAGGATACCTCCAACCGCATCCTGCGCCAGCATCTTTGTGATTGGCAGTCCGCGCAAAGATGAAATCGCCAGCAAACGAAGCAAAGCGCCTTCCAACTCCCTGATGTTGTGTTTGACGGTTCCGGCAATGTACAGCGCGACATCGTCCGGTAGCGAAACGCCCTGAAGATCTGCTTTGCGCCTTAGAATCGCAACTTTGGTTTCCAGATCAGGCGGTTCGATGTCGGCGATCAGCCCCCACTCAAACCGTGAATGCAGGCGCTCCTCGATATCAGGTATCGATCGAGGAGGACAGTCAGAGCTGATCACAATTTGCTTCTGTGAGTCATAGAGAGCGTTGAACGTGTGAAAAAACTCTTCCTGTGTTCTCTCTTTTCCGGCAATGAACTGGATGTCGTCGACCAGCAGCACGTCTATTGATCGGTAACGCTCGCGAAATGCGTGAGTTTTGTCGTAGCCATACCTAATTGCATTAATCAGCTCGTTCATGAACCCTTCAAGGGACGTGTACGAAACTGCGAGCGCAGAATTATGACGCTTGATGGAATGACCAATCGCTTGCATTAAGTGAGTTTTACCCAGGCCGACTCCACCATACAGATATAGTGGGTTATAGGTTTTACCGGGTGCGTCGGCGACCGCCTGGCTGGCGGCGTGAGCAAACTGATTACACGAAGCAACTACGAAATTGCCGAATGTATACCTGGGATTTAGTAAGCCTTCGGAATTGCCGGATCTCTGCGAAATCGAAGTTGAATCCTGCTCGGGTGGTTGGGGCGGTAAAATCTCAGCGCTTCCGCCTGGAGCTTCGATCGACCATTCAATTTGGCGAACATTGGGCATTACTTCATGCAGGGAAGCCTGTAGCGCGGCTCCGTAATGCGAAGTCACCCAGTCCTTCAAAACCGAGTTCGGCGCGTGGAACGAAACACCGGTCTCGGAGCTTCTTCGGATTTGAAGCGGCCGAAACCAGGTGTCAAAAGCCTGACGGGGAACTCGCCGGTTCAGGGCCTCAAAGAATTGACGCTCTAAATTGTCCTTCTCGACCGAAACATTCATGAACTTATGGCGCCTCGCCTGCCTCTTTAAAGAATAAAAACGGACGCGTTCCGAAGCTTTTCCGTGTGGAGGAATTCGGCATAGATCGGAGGTCCGCGAACGTACCACAACGAGTTAGTTCGGGCAAGAAAAACACCTCACAAATCGAGGTTCGACGGCGGCAGATCAGAAGCAAGCCGACCCGCGCTGTACGAAGTGCAATAATATAATATCACGAAGTACCCGCCAAGCCGATGAGCAATCGAAAGAGATTGTCGAGATCCGCAGAGTCGTAATAATGCAGCTCTAGTCTGCCGCTCGACTTGGCTTTATCCTGGACGATCTTGACCTGCCGTCCGAGACGTGTGCGCAGCTTCGCCTCTGCAGCGCGAATGTTAGGATCGGTCCGGTCGTCGGCCTGTCCCGCAAGGGAGGGAGTTTCCTTTCGGTTGAGTTTGCGGACACGATTTTCCGTTTCCCGAACTGACCAATGTTTCTGCAGAATGCGCTGGGAAAGACTGCGCATGAGATGCGGACTATCGACGCCGAGCAAAGCTCGAGCGTGTCCCATTGAGAGTTTTTCCTGGGCCACCAAAGCCTGGATATCATCCGGCAGTTTAAGGATTCGAAGATAGTTCGTAATGACGGAGCGGTCCCGGCCCACTCGTCTTGCGACTTCATCGTGCTGGAGGTTTAGTTCGCCTATAAGCTTACGATAAGCTTTCGCCTCTTCTATAGGATTTAGCTCCTGGCGCTGAATGTTTTCAATCAGCGACAGCTCGAGAACTTTCTCATCCGGGATTTCTCGAATGATGACCGGAAGCGATTTGATTTCTGCGAGTTGAGCAGCACGCCATCTCCGTTCGCCGGCGATGAGCTCATACATTCCGCCGCGCCGGCGCACCAATAGCGGTTGGATTATGCCGTTGGATTTTATCGACAAAGCGAGGTCATTCAGGCGATCCTGGTCGAAGCGTGTACGAGGCTGATCGTCACTCGGTCTAATCAAATCGATTTCGACGTTCCGAACTTCCTCACTAATCGCGGACTCCCTGGGCAGTAGCGCGCTCAAGCCCCTGCCCAGGGGTTTCTTGGTCATGTTGCAATACCTCCTTACCGAGTTCTGTATATGAAATCGCTCCTCGAGATCTTGGATCGTAAATCACGGCCGGCTGGCCATAGCTGGGAGCCTCGGCAAGCCGAACGTTGCGTGGAATTACTGTCTTGAAAACGAGGTCACCATAGAAGTTCCTCAAGTCAGTGGCGACTGCGGATGACAGATTCAGTCTCTCGTCATACATCGTTATGAGAATACCTTCGACCGTAAGATTTGAGTTGAAGCTTTGCCGAATACGGGAGACTGTGTCGAAGAGCTGCGTTATTCCTTCTAAAGCGTAGTACTCACATTGAATTGGTATCAAAACTGAGTCGGCGGCGCTGAGGGCATTTAAGGTGAGAAGCCCGAGCGCAGGCGGAGAATCGATGATTATGAAGTCGTATTTGCTTAAGATGGACTGGATTGCATTTCGCAGGAGGAACTCCCGGTTTTCGAGATCCACCATTTCGATCTCGGCGCCGGCGAGATTCTTATCCGATGGCAGCATGCTGAGGCTCCCAAACCCCGTATCCAGCAAAGAACTCTCGATTGGCTGATCAAGTACCAGAACATGATAAATATTCCAGCGGAAGCTGCCGGGTTGAACGCCAATTCCGGAGGTCGCGTTTGCTTGCGGGTCGGCATCGATTAAGAGGACACGTTGCCCCCGGGCAGCGAGAACGGCCGCCAGGTTTATGGCAGTCGTTGTCTTTCCGACCCCGCCTTTCTGATTGGCGATTGCGATCGTTCGTGCCATTTTTCGCGGGATATCGGGCCGCTACTGTAACACAAACTGAATTGGCAGGCTGAGAAACTTGCCGAATCTGCGATGTTTCACGTGAAACAAATCGTGGGGGGACTAGCCCAAGTTTGCGGCTTGGCTGGTTAGATGGACTAAAAGGGTGGCTAAGGCTGCCGGAGTCAAGCCTGGAATCCTGCGGGCTGAGCCAAAGTCTCGCGGCCTCGTTCGCTCCAACCTCTCGACCATTTCGCGTGAGAGGCTCTGCACGGCATTGAAGGAGAAAGTATTGGGAATGCGCAGCTCATCATGCTGGCCGAGGCGGCGAAGCATGGCGGCTTGGGTACCCAGATACCCAGCGTAAAGGTTATCAGCAAGAGCCGCCCTAAGATCCTTTATGTCCAGGGCAGCTTTTTCACTGGCTGGGATTAGCCCGAATATCAGCTCTGGTGTCACATTTTGCCGCTGTCCTAACTGAACGAACCTGATCCCATCTCCCAAATCTTCGCCTACAGCAGCGCAAACAGACGCGTACGCCGGATCGGACCGTCGCAGGCTCCGCTCGTTGAGCAGACGGCTCGCCGACGCAATTCGGCACTGCCGCGCGTTAAAGCGCTCCCACTCGCGGTCGCCCACCAGGCTCAATTGCCGCCCGTAACCACTGAGGCGCTGATCCGCATTATCGTGGCGGAGCATCAAGCGATGCTCGGCGCGCGAAGTAAAGATTCGGTAAGGTTCGTCGACCCCGTGCGTTATCAGATCGTCGACGAGTACACCGATGTATGATTCTTCACGGCGCAAAGTGAACTGCTCTCGACCGGTAGCTGCCAGGGCGGCGTTAACTCCGGCGACCAGACCCTGGCATCCGGCTTCTTCGTATCCGGTCGTGCCGTTTATCTGACCTGCCAGAAATAGGCCGCCTAAACGAATTGTTTCCAGCGTATGTCTTAGTTCTTGTGGGTTAACAAAATCATATTCAACTGCATATCCCGGACGAACAATCCTGGCCTCATCAAGGCCCGGAACCAGACGCACCAGCTCTTGCTGCAGCTCAGCCGGCAAGGAGGTAGAGAAGCCGTTCAGGTACACTTCGTTCGTATCGTGCCCCTCGGGCTCCAGGAACAGTTGGTGTCGGGACTTATCCGAGAACTTGACCACCTTGTCTTCGATTGAAGGGCAGTAACGAGGTCCAACTCCTTTAATCTTGCCGGAGTAAAGCGGTGACTCATGCAGGTTATCGCGAATCGCAGTGTGTACCCGTTCATTGGTGTAGCCAACGTAGCAATCGAGTTGTGACTGATCGATGCTGTCAGTGGAGAATGAAAATGGAGTCGGCTCTTTGTCTGGTGGCTGCCTTTCGAACGCGTCCCAATCGATTGTGCGTCCGTCGAGCCGCGGGGGAGTGCCGGTTTTCAAGCGGCCTACGGGAAAGCCTATTCGCTTGAGTGTTTGTGCCAACTCGGTTGACGGTGGTTCACCTGCGCGGCCCCCTTGATAGGTCCTGCGTCCAGTATGAATGAGGCCATTCAGGAAAGTGCCGGTCGCGATAACTACTGATTTGGCGGCGATGCGGCGCGTGTCCTGAAGCTCAACGCCAAGGATTTTGTTTTCCTCGACGATCAGATCAACGACCAAGCCTTGTCTTAGAGATAGATTAGAGGTAGCTTCCAAAACGCGGCGCATCTCAAATCGGTAGAGTGCGCGATCCGCTTGAGCTCGAGGCGATTGAACCGCGGGACCACGCGAGCGATTGAGCAAGCGAAACTGGATGCCCGTCCGGTCGATGACGCGTCCCATGATTCCGCCGAGCGCGTCGATTTCGCGAACCAGGTGTCCCTTGGCGATGCCGCCAATTGCCGGGTTACAGGACATCTGGCCGATCAGATCAAGATTGATCGTTACCAGCGCGGTCCGCGCGCCCAGACGGGCAGCGGCAGAGGCTGCCTCGCAACCTGCGTGGCCTCCTCCTACAACAAGGACATCAAACTGCTCGTCGAAAATCATCTTTATTTAATGGCTAGCGACCCCGCGTGGTTTAATTCACTTGCCGATACAAAATGTCGAAAAGATTCTGCCCAGAATATCATCGGTTGTCGTCTCACCCAAAACTTCATCCAGACAGCGTAACGCGTTGTGAAGACCAACCAGCACTAACTCTTCAGTCGCTCGCTTCTCAATCAACGCGCGTGAGGACGAGATGGCGCCGATTGCGCGATTGAGGAGATCATGATGACGCGCATTAGTGATGATGAGACTCTCCGATAAATCAACGCCGTTCGAGAACTGACGCATAATCGCTTTGCGCAGGTCATCAACGCCAGCGCCCGTCTTTGCGGAGATCGACACAACGTCCAAAGCCTTTCGATCATTCAGAGCGCGTTGGAACCTCTCTTTGTCGAAAGTCGAAAGGTCGTTCTTATTGAGTACCACCAGCGTTCGTTGCAGGTCCGTCTCTGACAGGATGCGATGATCTTCGCTGGTTAAGTCTTGTGATCCGTCAATTACGAGAACTACAAGATCAGCATCCGTAACAGCCCGTTGGGTTCGTGCAACTCCCATCGATTCAATCGCGTCTCGAGCGTCGCGAACGCCGGCCGTATCAGTTAACTGAACAAGGATACCGTCGATGTCGATCGACTCGCTGAGAGTGTCGCGAGTGGTGCCCGGTGTCTCAGTCACGATGGCCCGCTCGTGTGCCAGTAACCTGTTGAAGAGACTCGACTTACCGACATTAGGCCGACCAAGAAACGCGGCTCTTATGCCGTCGTGAATTAGCCGACCACGACTGAAGGTCGAGGCGAGCCTGGACAGTTCGCAGCTTAACGCCGTGAGATTGCTCGCGAGGTTTTCTGATTCGATTGCCGGAAGATCATCTTCGACAAATTCGAGCGAAGATTCGAGGCGGACAATTACATCGATCAGCTGCTCGCGCGAGGGGCGAATCGTATGTGAAACCTCACCACTCAATTGGCGGTTTGCCTGCAGAACGGCAGCGGTCGTTTGCGCGTCAATAAGGTCCCGGATGGCTTCGGCCTGGGTGAGATCGATTTTGCCGTGACGCAACGCGCGCAAAGTGAATTCACCGGGATCAGCAATTCGGGCGTCGAGGCCGAGCGCTACGTCGATGATCGCGCGCAGCAGAACTGGCGAGCCGTGACAGCTTAATTCGATTACGTCTTCTCCGGTGAATGAATGAGGCGCCTTGAAAAAAGTGATAATTGCTTCATCCAGGACGTGCGCGTTAGCTGGATCATAGAGTGTGCGCAAGCGAGCGTCGTTAGGATGCGGCAAGAAGGATGTATCAGCTACAAGGATTTGAGTGATAGCCACCGAGCGCGAGCCACTCAGGCGTATGACACCGATGCCGCTGCGGCCTGGCGGCGTCGACAAGGCGACGATGGTATCTAAAACAGGAAGCACGAAAAGAGAATGAACGACGTGAGGCAGCGCTTAAATCTGCGTAGTTGCGGGACTCCTCAGACTAACCCTTAGTCGGCGCGCGGTTCCTTCGCCGATTGATTCGGTCTGCAAGTCCTGCTCTTCCGCGAGCGAGAGATGAATCACGCGCCGTTCGCCGGCATCCATGGGCCCGAACACGAATGCTGAAGCCGTGTTACGGACTTGCTTTGCAGCATGAAGTGCCATAGCGCGAAGTTCAGCCTCGCGCGCGGCGCGATAGTTCCTCGCGTCACAAACAATTCTCTGACCTTTTGGGAGGTCGCGGCCAACCGCCTGGTTCAGAATCTGTTGCAACGCGTCGAGCAACTCGCCTCCCTGGCTGAGAAGCAATTCACTGTCAGCACCCTCGATGGACACCAAACAACCAGTGTCGCTCAAAGAGGCGGAGGCGTGGAGTTCAAAGCCCGCGCTCTCGAAAAGCGAATTGATCAGTTCTTCAGCTGTGGTACAAGGCTCACTCATAAGAAGGTCATCCGGGAACTTGTGATTCTAGCGCAAGTCGACCCGCCGTTCACGTCGGGAAGTAAGGACGAAGGGATCAAGAACCGACGGACTTACGATTTCTTTCTAACGAGGATCTCGCCACGTTGAGTCAGGCCCGCCTTATTCCCCAGACTTTGCAGGACAGACGCCAGGATTTCCCTATTCTCGAGTTTGAAGCTGGTAATACCGGCGGCGTTGGAATCGGGATCGTTGAATTGAATCGTCATGTACTGGACTTTATGCTTGATGAACTGGGCGCCCATGCCGATATAAGGAACATTGCTCGCAATCGTGGCGGACTTGGGACGCACTGCGTGGGTGTCGGCGTAGGCGCCAGTGATCGAGTTATAGGGGATCGAGATCATCTCTTTCTGCTTTTCATCACGAAACACGAGTCGCGTATTCGCGTCGTCGAAGGTCAGTGTTCCATTTGTCTTATGGTTATAGCCGAAGACTCCCCCTTCGTATTTCGCCTTAAAGGTAGTAGGCGCGGGGGCGACGAGCGCGGGCGAAGTCGCCGGTTTGTCCGCATCGGTGCTGACGCTGCGCGGGCGCTGCGCCAATGCCGCAACGGCTAGAACGGGGATGATGAACGGGACTAAAGGCTTCATGGTTGTTGCTCCGAGAATCGATGTGACAACTGACTTCTAGAGACGCGCAGCGGGAAACGTTGGTTGCCAACCAGTAGACAACGCCGGCCGGCAGAAGGCTTTCGCAAAGAGACATCTAACGCCCAGCCCGGCGGGCGTGGGTAATCTGATCGGCCGAAAATGTGAACCGGGTTGTGCGCAGCTTTCCGTTGAAAAAAGTGTAGAGAATGCCGGTCTTCAGATTGCGAAAGATTGAAGCGTTCTGCGTATCGTCTCGCTCAAAGGCTCGATTTTTTGCCAGACCCATTGAGTCCGGAGTGTCTGAGGAAGATTCGTGTTGCAGCACGATCTCCAGCACTGTTCCGACAAGATCCCGGCGCAGCTTCTTCGTTGCAACCAGCCGGTCGTCAACAAAGCTCACAATGGCTGTGCCTCCCGCAACCTTAAAATGTAAGCTGCCATCCGACTCTCCGCTGGTGGGTTTGCCAAGAATTCGCTCAACGTCCGGGCGGCGCGATTTGAATGGCTCAATGCCGTTCCACGACGCTGCGCCGGCACTCTCGACCAGGCAGGTCAAGGCGAGAAACACGATCGACAGGTTAAGCATGCGGTACGTCTTCATCACCACGATGGTAACGTACTTTAGGCGGTGCCCAAAGTGATGAAGACTCCGAGTCACAGCGGCCACCGCACGAGGATGAAGTTAGCTCTTCGCAAACGGCTTCACACGGTCAATCGATTCTTTGAAGTCGGCATCGTTCGGAGCAAGCGCGCCACCCTTTTCGTAAGCTGCCAGGGCCTTTGCATATTGCTTCGACACCTCGTAGGCATAGCCAAGCTCGCGATAGATATTGGGGTCATCGGAGCTTTTTAAAGCCGCGCGCTCGAGGGCCGTAATTGCCTTGGGAAAGTTCTTAGCACGGGATTGAGCGACGCCCAGTAAATAAAGTGTCGCCCCTTTGGCATCGGGTTTGGCGGCAACCGGCTCCAGCACCGTCGCAGCACGCGCGTATTGTTGCGCGCGCATTAGTGCCTGGCCATACAGAATGACGAAATTATCTTCCGGCCGTAGTTTTGTAAGGGTTTCACCAGACCGCACTGCAGCTAAAAAGTCGGCGTCCGACTTCGGGCCGTTGGTTGCGGCGCCCCGGTTGAGATAAGCATAGGTCAAAAGTGTCCAGGCATCGACGAGACGCGCGTCGCTTGCGGTCGCACGGTTAAGCATGATGATTGCTCCGTCCATGTCCTTCCTCTCGTAAGCTATGCGTCCAAGATAGAATAGGGAAGCGGAGTTCTTCGGATCAGCTTTTATTACGGAGTTGAAAGACTTCTGGGCCTGGGCAGTTTTTCCGGTTTTGAATTCAGCCAGGCCGCGATAGTAAAGAAAGGTAGAATCCGGGGTTGATCCGGCTCGCGTGGTTGCGGTTACCAGCAACGGCAAAGCCCGCTCGTAATCTTCGGCCAGTACGTAGCTTTCAGCCAAAGCGTCAACAGTGTGCGAATCCTCTTTATTGGCAGCACGCTGAAGCTGCAGCGCCTTCTGTAAATCCGCCGATGCGTCCATGTATTGCTTCAAAGATAATTCAGAAAAGCCGGCAATCTTCCAAGCCTCCATGTTCGTGGAATCGGAGGCAGCAATCTCTTTGGCTTCCTTTGCGGCCGCAGCGTATTGCTTGTTTTGAAAGAGCTGGAACGCGTGCGTTGTATCAGAAGAAACAGGCGCGCTACCCACGGGTTTTGCGGGTTGGACGTCCAGCAACGGCGCGTTCTTATCAGTCTTCGTTGGTTGGGGCTCGGGTCCAAGCAACGTGTCCGCAGGTTTCACGCGCCGAGGACGAGACTGGGCAGGGGCTGACGTCGAACACCCAAAACAAATGACCATTAGTAGCAAGACGAGGTTCAGAAATTTCATATTCATTGGGCGGATTGTTTCAGTTCCTTTGGCAGATTTCAAGAAGAGGAGAGTCTTTACCGTTGCTCGGATGCCAAGCCATGTAACCGGGTTTGCTTTTCCCGGCCAGAGAGAAAAACTTAGGATATTTAGCTGGTAGTAACCGGGAATTCACTTTCGTCGGCGCTCTTTCGGGTCGCCTCTGCCAGGCGCCGCCGCAGTTGTTCACTTAGTCCGAACAAGCGAATCGCCATTCCGGCCATGCCCGGCACGAAAGCGGCGCGGCGCATCAATGAACAAAGGCGTAAACGCGAATTGAATTTTCGCGCGTAGGCAGCCGCGTAATCAACGGCCATCTCGCGCAGCTGCCGATCGCCGCCAATCGCTCGGATGCGGTTCGCGATTACCTGGGCCGCTAATTCGCCGCTCTCGAGCGCCATCAACATGCCGCTGCCGGTGAATGGATCAATAAAAGATGCAGCATCGCCGATCGAAAGCAGTCCGGGCACTGGCGCGGGTTTGTGTCGACCAAAGCCGTCGAGCGATACGGCCAGCCAGGGACTTTGTGCACTCGCATTCAAGAGGGTAATGGCCGCACGAACATTCTGACAGACAATGCTACGCATCACTGTTTCGGCGTCAGCGCCGAACGCCCGCACGTCTCGCGCGGAAGCTATGAAACAAAGATTACTTAAGCCTCCTTCGATATTGCTCAACCCGCCATACCCACCACGATAGAAATAGATCTCGCAAGCGCCCGCCTCAATCCCGGCTCCCTGCAGATGGGCTTTGAAGGCGACCAGGGATGCCCGCCTGGAAGTCGCACGGCGGGGAGGTTTTTCGAACCGGCGCGCGAGCGCCCGGGTTCTTCCTGTCGCATCGATCGTCATCAAAGCGCGAATATTCAGTTCCCGATCGGATGTCCGCATCCTGGCTCCGCGCACGTCGTCGTCTTCGATAAGGCAGGAAGAAATCTGTGCGCCTTCAAGAACCTCGACACCACACTCGACTGCACGGCGCAGTAGCCGTTCGTCCATTTCCGCACGACTTAGTCCTAATGCTTGCTTATTTGCGCCAAACCATGCGCTGGGAATGCCGACACGATTACCATTACGCGAATAAAAAACTGTTTCATTGAGAAACGCCGGACGGGCGGCAAGCATTTGATCTGAAACACCCAACCTCTCGAAATGAACCGCGCATTCCGGGGAAATGAATTCACCGCAGAGCTTCGCGCGCGGAAATGTTTTTTGCTCCGCGAGCAAGACAGACACGCCACGGGTCGCGAGATGGATGGCCGCGCTCGTACCAGCCGGCCCGCCGCCGGCGATGATCACATCGTAATCCAAAGAAAGAGTCATTCTGCGTTTTCCGTCGGACTAATGCCGGACGGGCGGTAACCCGCTTCCAGGCATTGAACTAAACACTTCCATTTAGCATCCCTTGCAAAACCAGACGCGAGGGAAAATATTTCTCGACGGTGAGGTTGGCTAAACCTGCTTGTCTGCCGATCTCTTCCATTTCTTCCGGCTTGAAGCTTTTCAAAATCGAAAGGGCGCCGTCTTCGCGTATCAGACGATTGTGCAGGAACAGGCGCCCAACCGTCTTGTAAAAGTAATACGCCACGGGGTTGCGATGCAGGTCGATCACAAAAATTCCGCGGGCCGCAACCCTTGCCATTTCCCGAATGATTTTAACCGCGCCATCGTCATCAAAATGGTGCAGCGTCAGCGACTGAATCGCATAGTCGAACGCACGATCCGAAAACGGAAGTCGCAAACCGTCGGCTCGCACCGAAGAAATTTCAGGAAAGGCAGCCGATTCATCGAGAATTGCTTTCGCGGATCTTTCATTCAACTCCAATCCAACTAAACGCGCTCGGCAATTTCGATCGCGCGCCCACTTCGCCGTGACGCGCAGCAACTCGCCTGAGCCGGCACCAACATCGAGCACCGAAAAGCTGAGTCGTCCGGCGCGTTCAAGCTCGGCGAAAAGGGTTCCTTGCAAGGCCCTGGCATCACCTAACCATTCGTTGACTCGGCGCAATTCAACCAGGCAGCCTTCGTACTCTTCAGGCGTGTATGTCCCCTTGTCGATATTCTCGAGCTCGTAGCTGCGCTGATGAAATTTCTCGAACATTGCGCAGAGATACCAGGATTACGCAGAGTCGAATCTTGATCGGGGTAATCCGCGTATTGTGAATTAAACTCGCTGAATGACCAAAGCGCTGTTTTTTGATCCGAAACCAATGCAATTGCATAGCGCGACATCCACCCTGGCTTCGCGCGCTTCGAGAGGGACATAGTCGAGGTCGCAATCGGGATCGGGTTCGTCGAGATTGATCGTCGGAGGAATCAGGTTGGTATGTATCGCGCAGAGCGCGGCGCCCAATCCGGCAGCCCCGCTCGCGCCCTGAGGGTGGCCGACTTGTGACTTCGTCGCCGACATCGGAATCCGGCCGGCGTTGCAGTTAAGGGCAAGTTTCAAGGCATTGGTTTCGATTCGATCGTTAAGAACCGTCGATGTGCCGTGTAGATTTACATAATCGATGTCGCTTGGTTTCACGCCGGCGTCGTTCATCGCCAGGGTCATTGCGCGCGCTGGTTCATCACCACCCTCCTGCAGGCGCACACGATGATACGCGTCGCAGGTCGAGCCGTAACCCGCAATCTCTGCGTAGATCTTTGCGCCGCGATTCCTTGCTCGCTCAAGTTCCTCGAGCACATAGATCCAGGCGCCCTCACCCAAAACCATTCCGGAACGATTTCGCGTGAAAGGACGCGACGCTCGCTCGGGCTCATCGTTCCAATCAGAGGTCAGGACAGTCAGCAGGTTGAATCCTGCCAGAATTCCCGGAGCCAGTGGCGCATCTACTCCGCCGGCGATCATGAGTTCCTGGCGGCCAAGGGCAATGTGCTGCGTTGCATAGGCGATCGCATCAGTAGAACTGGTGCACCCCGTCGAAACCACGTGTGACAAGCCGCGCAGCCCGAAGGCCATTGAGAGTTCGCTTGATAGAGTTCCATGTGTCGCGGCCGGGATGATGTAAACACTGGCTTTGGAATGCGACCCTCCCTGATACCAAATCGCATAATGATCTTCGACGAAAGGCAGCCCGCCACCGCCGGTCCCAATCTCAACACCGATCTCCTGTCGGGCCTCCAACGAAAGATCTTCCGGAGTGATCCGGGCGTCGTGAAAGGCTTCACGCGCGGCGGCGAGTGCCAGCGGCACGGTGCGCGGAACATGTTTTCGATCTTTGGGGCTAAGTTGAGACTGCCAATCAAAGTTCCTGACTTGAGCGGCAATTTTTACAGGTGAATTCGAAACATCGAAGGAATCGATACGGCTGACTCCGCTGGCGCCGTTGTGCAGGCCTGACCAGAATGCTTCGCGTCCGATTCCGATCGGCGTGACGCAACCCATTCCGGTGATGACGACTCGGCGCGGAGTTGTGAAGCTGTTCAGCATCTTAATTAGTCAATTGATTAGGAGACGCCAAGGATATCATTGCGTTGCGCGCGACCGGAAACTGCATGGAGCCAATAACAGAAAAGGCCGAACGTGCTGGCGTCCGGCCTTGATCTCAGATTGTGTTCCGTTTCAGGCGATCTTCGTGCCGCATTCGTCACAGAACTTCGCGCCCGGGGCGAGCTGGTGTTGACAGTTCGGACACTTCGCGGGTTCCTGGTGCGCGCCACATTCGCTGCAGAACTTCGCGCCTGGGTGCATTTGCGCGCCACACTTAACGCACTTTTCACCGGCAGACGCCGCGCCACCCGCTGTGGACGTGTTCGATCCGGTTGACTCGGAACCGCGCTGCTTCATTGAGTCCGCCATCGCGTTGGCCATGACGTTGCCGACCGCAAAGCCTGCGCCCAGGCCGGCACCTAGTCCCGCGCCGCCCGAAGGGTTCTGGGCCGCGTCGCGCATTGCGTCAGCAGCCTGAAATTGCGCGTAACGACCGACATCGCCAATCACCCCCATCGAGGTGCGCTTGTCCATCGCAGCTTCGACTTCCTGGGGCAGCGAAATATTTTCGACTACGAACTTGGTGAGCTCGAGCCCGAATGACTTGAACTCAGGATCGAGTTTCGTCCGCGCGATTTGTCCCAGTTCGTCGTAATTTGAAGCGAGATCGAGCGCGGCTATTTTCGATTCGGCCAACGCGTCAGAAAACCCGCTCACCAGCGTGCGCTTTAATTGACCTTCAATATCTTCGGTAACAAACCGCGCGTTGGTTCCGGCAATTTGCTTGATTAATTCGCGCGGCTCGCCGACCCGCATTGAGTAAATGCCGAATGCGCGCAACCGCACCATCCCGAAATCAGCGTCGCGCATCATTACCGGGTTCGACGTGCCCCACTTCAGATCTGTGAATTGTTTCGTATTGACGAAATAAACTTCCGATTTGAAAGGCGAGTTAAACCCGTACTTCCAGGCGCCGAGCTTCGAAAGGATTGGCGTGTTGCCGCCATCGACGCTGTAGCGGCCCGGGCCAAACCCGTCGGCGATCTGCCCTTCGTGAACAAAGACCGCGGCTTGCGATTCGCGCACGATTAGCTGCGCACCGTTTTTGATCTCCTGATCGCGAACTGGAAAGCGATAGAGCATCGTGTCGCCTGTATTGTCGAGCCATTCGATAACTTCGATGAACTGCGCGCTTGGACTGAGCCGGTCAAGAATTCCCATTTGATTTTGTTTCTCCTTTTCCGCGGCTTCGGAAAGCTCGCGAGCACAAGCATTATACGGCGAACTGCAAAGCAATGTTCAAGGCGGGTCTTTCTGGAGCAGGACTGCCACTCTGCCTATTACTTGATTAAAGACTTACGCCGGATGCGAACCAGGCACAGCGCGGCAAGCCCTCCACAGGTGTCGATCACACTATCGTAAATCGAAGCCGTCCGCGTGGGCACAAAACTCTGGTGAAACTCGTCTGTAAGCGAGTACACGACAACGACGAACAGTGCCATGATAAACCAGTGAGTTCGCAGCATCTGGCGGGACGAGGTGCGGAACGCACGTGCCGCGAGTAAGCCAAAAATCGCATACTCAGTGAAATGAGCGCCTTTGCGAATGATGACTCCGTGGATAAAGTTAAGCGTCGCATCGCTCAAATGCGGAAACAACCAATGAAGGGGTCTCACCAGCATGGCCGTGTTAGAACCGGAAAGAGCGCCGGTCGAAGCCAGGAAGATCAAGACCGCCCACGAAAGCACCGGTCCGTATCGTGAGAGACGATGGCGCGGTACGCCGAAGCTGCTGAGCCTCGAGCGATCACTTGAATTGATGTTATCGGGTAGTTCCAACTTTCTGCTCCCGCAGTCGCAATTGCACTTAAGAGATTAACCCACCTGCTCCGCAAAAATCGAACTTGACAGCCTCACTCACCTTCTCGTACTATATCGCGCGACGATATATCGAGCAGTGACATATTAACAATGACGCGAGACAAATCCGATCCCGAAGGCCTGCTGCCGTTACGGCCTTCGGTGTTCCACATATTGCTGGCGTTGTCCGACGGCGACCTGCACGGCTATGCGATCATGCAGGAAGTCGCTGAACACACTGGCGGCCAAATAAAATTGGGACCGGGCACGTTGTATGGCGCCATCAAGCGATTGTTGAGCGACCGTTTGATCGTCGAAGCCGACGAGCGTCCCGACCCGGAGCTTGACGATGAGCGCCGCCGTTATTATCGGCTCACCGATTTTGGTCAGCGGGTCTTGAAGGCCGAGGTACGCCGTATTTCAAAGATGGTTGCAGTAGCCCAGGGCAAACGGCTGATTCCAAAACCGCGTAACTAAAGTCTACCAGCGCAACTGATGTTTAAAGCTGAAAGGTTCTTCCGAGTGCTCCTGCTGGCCTACCCGCGACAGTTTCGCCGCGAGTATGAGCGCGAGATGGTGACAGTATTTCGGGATTGCTATCGCGCGACAGCGCCGCGCTTCAGAGCGCTGGGCGTTTCAGCTTTCTGGACGCACATATTTCTTGATTTAGTCCAAACAGTTCCCAAAGAACATTTCGAAAACTTCGGAAGGAAAAGTCTTTTTATGAAGAACCTCAAAAGAGATGCCCTGGCGCTAATCGGCTGCGCCGCCATAATCGTCGTTGCCTTCGTATTACTGACCTATGGAAGAAAGCATGAGGTGTCTTCCATCCTGATCTTTGGTTATGCACTCGATGCTCTGGTGACTGCAGGAGTCGCCGGCAACCTGGTAGTTTTCCTGTTGGTGAAAATCACCAGGTTCAATCCGTTGCGGATCGCGCTCTGGACTTTTCTGATCGTGAACGCGGTGCCCGCGGTGGTTCTGGCGATTATGAGCAGCCGCTTGTCACCCGCCTCCAGACCTGGCGCCACGGTAATCCGTTACGCCGTGAGTTTTGTATTTTGGCTCGGCATTCATTGGATGTGGGCACAGTGGCAGAATGGCGAGCGATTGGCTCCGAGCAATGGTCAGTGAATGACCAACTCGCGATTACTCGTAGCGCAGAGCTTCAATCGGATCAAGCGCCGCGGCCTTCCGTGCCGGGTAGTAACCGAAGAATATTCCTACGGCAGCAGAAAAGATGACCGAACCGACTATAGCCAGGGAAGAAATCAGCGTCGGCCAGCCCAGCATTCTTGGAATTGCAAGCGACACAACGATTCCCAGCACGATCCCGAACAAGCCTCCCGTCAAACTCAGGACTACCGATTCAATCAAAAACTGACTGCGCACGGCTGACGAGCGCGCGCCGATTGCCATGCGAATGCCGATTTCTCGGGTACGCTCGGTTACGGAGACGAGCATGATATTCATGATGCCAATGCCGCCCACGAGCAGCGACACGCCGGCGATACAGGCCAGCAGCATCGTCATGGTGCTGTTGGTTTCGTTCGCAGCCTGAGCAATATCCGACATGTTGCGGACCGTAAAATCATCCGGTTCGTTCGTTCCCAGTTTGTGTCGCTGTCTTAGCAGCTCTGTTATCTGTTGTTGGGCCGTGTAGGTAGCATCGGGTGAAACGGCAGACACGTAAGCAATCTGCAATCGCGGGCTGCCGAGGATTTTTTTCTGCACCGTTGTGTAAGGCGTGAATGCGATATCATCCTGATCGCGGCCCTGCTGATCCTGGCCTTTTCTGGCCATGACGCCGACGACGCGAAACGGCAGGTTCTGGACCCGAACTGTTTGACCAATCGGATCCGTGCCGGCAAACAAATTGTCGGCAATCGTCTGTCCCAACACGAGCACGCGCGCCGCAGTGCGCACATCTGAATCACCGAAAAACTCGCCGCTTTGGACGGTCCATTTGCGAACGTCGGGGAATTGTTCGCTAACGCCTTGAATAGAAGTGTTCCAGTTCAAGTTGCCGGCGACGAGTTGCCCGCGGGCATTGACCGCAGGCGTGACCATGGAAACGCTTGGCACTTCACGTTTGATGGCCTCGAGATCTTCGACGGTCAGGGTATTGGTGCCGCTGTCACCGGTCCCGCTGCGCACGCCGCCGACGTTCTGCGCGCCAGCGCTGACGAACAGCAGGTTCGTGCCGATGCTGTCGATCTGGGCCTGCACTGCAGCCTGGGCGCCCTGGCCAATGCTGACCATGGCCACGACGGCGGAAACGCCGATGATGATTCCCAGCATCGTCAGCGCCGCGCGCATCTTGTTTCGCTGCAGAGCGCGAAAAGCCACTCGAATGATCATTAAGAGGTTCATGATTCTTGGGCGGCTTCGCCGCTGGATGTGCGGAAAGGCTCAGCCTTTCCATCATCGATTCTTTTTAGTCGGGGGCTGTGCCCCGAATCGGGGCGTAGCCCCGAAAATAATTTCAGCCTCAACCGGAAGGTCAGAGACCTTCCGCACATCAGACGGCGTAGCCGTTCTTCACTCGTCATCTTGAACCTCTTCTATTGGCGGCAGATTCCGCAATTCTTCCCGCGCATCCCGTTGACCTTCAACTTGATAGTCTCTTTTGATTTTTCCGTCTTTGAAGACGACTATGCGCTGCGCGTATTGCGCAATGTCCGGTTCGTGTGTAACCAGAACCAAAGTAATTCCGCGTTCGCGATTCAAGCGCTGAAATATCTCCATCACTTCCACTGAGGTTCGCGAATCCAGATTTCCGGTCGGCTCGTCAGCCAGAATCAACGCCGGGTCATTTACCAGAGCACGCGCTACGGCAACACGTTGCTGCTGGCCACCGGACAATTGATTCGGATGACTCTGTTCGCGACCGGCGAGACCCACTGAGGCCAGACTTTCCATTGCGCGTTGGTGACGCTGACCGCCGGACACGCCGGCATACAGCATCGGGAGTTCGACGTTTTCCAGGGCCGACGTGCGCGAAAGCAAGTTAAATCCCTGGAAAACAAAACCTATTTTGCGCGAGCGAATATCCGCGCGTTCGTCTTTCGACATTTGGGAGACGTCCTGCCCATCAAGAATGTAGGTACCTTTCGTTGGCCGGTCGAGACAACCAATGATGTTCATCGTTGTCGATTTGCCGGATCCCGATGCGCCCATGATGGCCACGAACTCGCCTTCGCGAATCGTCAGAGAAGCGCCGCGTAATGCGTGCACCTGAACATCACCCATAGTGTAAATCTTGTGGATGTTGTCCAACTCAATGACCGGCTGACGCTCAGGAATTTCATGCGCCACGAGCGTTAAATTTGGTCTTGTGATTTCCTGAATTGCTTGCATAACTTCTCTCTTTTCCAGTTCTGCTTTGAGCGGGATCGTGAGGTAACCCCGCTCGTTCGGGTCTCGCAGCTAGTTTCTTCGGCCACCTCCGCCACCACCAGTTCTCGGCGCACCGCCGAATCCGGGTGCGGACGATTGGTTCGTCGGCGTCGTCGATTTGGCGGCACCCGACAGTGTCTGGCCGGTTATCACCATTTCGCCTTCTTGTAAGTTGCCTTCGACGACCTCGGTCGATACGCCATCGCTTAGACCAACTTTGATTCGACGCCGCTGTGGCGTCCCATTCTGATCGGCCACCCAAATAATTCGCGTTTGCCCGGCGAGTACCGGCGCGGTTGGCGGAGCAAATTGAACGTCGTTACCGCTTCCAGATCCTGGCGCTCCTTCAGGCCTGCCATTGCCGCTGCCATTCGCGCCTGATTGGCGTCGCCCCTGGCCGTTTGAGTTTCCACTACCGGTTCTTTGGGCGGTCGAATCCTGAGGCGTAAACCGAAGGGCAGCATTCGGCACCTTGAGTACGTTATTCCGCTCGTCGATCGTGATGGTGAGATTAGCCGTCATCCCGGGCTTCAGCTTCTGATCGGGATTATCGACGTCGATCACGACGTTATAAGTCACGACGTTTTGCACGTTCTGGGGATTGAGACGCATCTGCTCGATCTTGCCGTCAAAGTCCTTGCCCGGAAACGCGTCGACGCTGAATTTCACCGCCTTCGCATTCTCCACCAGGCCGATATCCGCCTGATCGATGTTTGCAATGACCTGCATTTTCGTCAGGTCATTGGCGATCGTGAACAGAGTCGGGGCCGAAAGACTCGCCGCAACGGTTTGACCCACGCTCACATCGCGTGAAACCACGATGCCGTCAATCGGTGAAGTGATCGTTGTATGCGCGAGGTTCACTTCAGCAAGTTGCAATGCAGCTGCGGCCTGTTGCACCTGGGCCTCGGCTGCTTGTTCCTGAGCCTGTGATTGCTGGACCTCTGCTTGCGATTGCTGAACCTGGGCCTGCGATTGGGCGACGCCCGACCCAGCCGCCATCTGCTCATTTACTATTGCCTGATTCAACTGCGCTGTGCCTTGATCGTATTTGGCCTGCGCTGTTTGATAAGCAGTCCTGGCGACATCGAGATCGCGTTGCGGAATCACTCCACTTTTAAGCAATGATTCCTGCTGCTTGAGATAACTAAGTGCGTCATCCTGCTGGGCTTTGAGCACTGCCAGATTCGCGCGCGCGCCCGCTACTCCTGCCTGATTGTTCTGCGTGGTTGAGACGGCCGCCTGAGCTCTCGCCTGCGCATCACTGACGCCGGCGCGAGAATTCATTACGGCGGCCCGCGCCTGTTGCAGGCCGGCCTGGGCCTGTTGCAGGTTCGCGCGCGCTTGATCAACCTGGGCCTTACTGACTGCCGGATCCAACTGCGCGATTACCTGTCCCTTCTTCAC
>WNFY01001170.1_pt1 | contig 24632 bp, 22 predicted proteins | sample 5400091 | NCBI WGS metagenome assembly WNFY01 (sample SAMN13153364, study PRJNA577476) | soil metagenome | isolation source: 60 cm soil or saprolite under grassland replicate 1 | place: USA:California | collected 2016-06-15 | reverse complement strand
TTCTACGATCACGCAGGCGTTTCGCGCTCGGCTCGCGATGCGTATTACACGAAGCTGCGCGCACTCGTGCAACGATATCATTTTCCGGTAGCTGAGTTTGAGGAGCACGACGAAGACCCGGCTTTTCTGATCCGTCACCGAAGCCACCTCACTGCGAAAGGCTGGGTGTATTATGATCGCGCGCTCGATGATTTCTTTCACGGGCGTTTGCCGCGAAGCTGAGAAATGATCATCTTCCATTCATTGAAGCAGCCCGATAGCGCTGCCCCTTATCCATGATCGCTGCGGATTTCTCGGACAAAGTTTTGCAGCTCCTCGCGTCGGTAGCCGAGACCGACGAGGTACTCACCAATCTCGACCTGCCACTCTACGAGTATCAGGTCCTCGACTCAATGAGGACCGTTCAGCTCATCCTGATGATCGAAGAGGAATTCGGCATCAAAGTCTCGCCGGCGGAATTTGAGCGCGAAAGCTGGCAAACGCCGCGAAAGATCATCGCTGATATCCACCACCGACTCCACATGTGAGCTGGCTCGAGAACCATCCGGCGGTGCATCATGTACTGCTGATTCTCTATTACTTCGCCATTATCCTGGCCTTAATCCTTATGTATGGCCGCGGCGATTTCTCTACGCCGCCCTTTGTTTATCAGGGTTTCTGAATGAATCTGATCGAACGAATCGATCACTGGGCCGCAGTGGCTCCGGAAGCAACTGCACACATTAGCGACGACAGAACCTTGACGTATGGCGAACTGCGCAGGCACTCGGATGCGCTCGCCTGCTATCTGACCGAGCGCCTCGGCGAGGATCGCAGGCCGATTGCGGTGCTCGGGTATCGGGAGCCAGAAATGTTAATCGCATTCCTCGGCGCGGTTAAATCGGGCCGGCCTTACGTGCCACTCGATACGGCGTTGCCGCAGCAGCGCATCGACAAAATCCTGGCAGCTTCGCGCGCGGCATTGGTGCTCACTTCGAAAGACGTTCTGCAATTCTCCGCGTTGCAGACACGTTGTCCCTCTAGGGGCGTGCAGGGCGACGAGCCGTTTTACATCCTTTTCACAAGCGGCAGCACTGGTGAGCCCAAGGGGGTAATAATAACCCTCACTTGCCTCGAGCATTTCATCACTTGGATGCTCACGGAGCATCGATTCACCCAGCTCGGCGAAGTGTTTTTGAACCAGGCGCCCTTCTCGTTTGATCTCTCTGTGATGGATTTGTACTGCAGCCTCGCAACGGGAGGCACGCTCTTCAGCATCAGCCGCGATCGTATCGCCAACCCGAAAGAGCTTTACCGCGCGCTCGCGAGTTCGCGCGTCACGACGTGGGTTTCAACACCGTCATTTGCACAAATGTGTCTCGTCGAAGAGAGATTTTCCGAAACAATGCTGCCGCGCGTGCGTCGCTTTCTCTTTTGCGGCGAAACACTCACACCGCAGACCGCCGCGCACTTGTTGAAGCGGTTTCCACGAGCGCAAGTTTGGAATACCTATGGCCCGACCGAGGCAACGGTCGCCACGACCTCCATACGCATTGATGCTGGGGTTCTGGAACGATATTCGCCTTTGCCAGTGGGACGCGCGATGCCAGGGACCGAAATCCTCATCGTAAATGGAAATCGCAAGGTCTTACCGGCCAAGGCGCGCGGTGAAATCATTATTGTCGGGCCGAATGTAAGTCCGGGTTATCTGACTCGACCCGATCTAACGGCAAAGGTTTTTTTTCAATATCATGGTCAGCGCGCCTATCATACCGGCGACTTCGGGCGCTTTCGCGACAACTTACTGTTTTTCGAAGGCCGCATGGATGAGCAAATCAAACTTACCGGATATCGGATCGAGCTTGGTGATGTCGAAGCGAATCTCCGCGCGCTGGCGACTGTGCGCGACGCTGTCGTACTTCCTGTAACCAAAGACGGCGCTGCCCAGTCGCTTGCCGCTTTTGTAGTGTTGGCTGAGCGAGATGAGGGATCACATTTCAACTTGGCGCAGAGACTCCGGAAGCAACTCAGTGAGCGGCTTCCCGCGTCCATGTTGCCCCGCAAATTTGTTTTTCTCGGCATGTTTCCGATGACGGCTAACGGCAAAATCGACCGAGCTAGTCTGGCCAAGTCGCTGTGATTCCCTACGCGGATTTCACATCCTTCGTGCTGCTACTTTACGTAGCGGTTCCGACGTTGATTCTCGGTGTGCTTGGGCGCGCAGGCTGGCGCTGGGCGCTGCTCGTGACTGTGGCGATGCTTCTCGTGCAGTATCACGAGTTGCTTCACGTCCGAGCCCATTTTCTAGTGCGCGAGATCTGGATCGTGCTTGGCTTCGCCGTTTGGCAATGGGTGACGGTGCGCGCCTTTGCCGGTGCGGGTGCGCGTCCAGGATGGGCGTTTTACGGCGCAATTGCGATTAGCCTGCTTCCGCTTGCAGCAGCGAAATTGCTTCCGCTCGTGTCGCCCAGAAGTCAGTTTGGTTTTCTGGGTATCTCTTACATCACCTTTCGAGCACTGGATGTGGTGTTTTGCCTTCGAGACCAGGTAATCGCTGTTCCGGAGACGCTCGATTTCCTGGTGTTCTTATTTTTCTTTCCGACTATTTCTGCCGGCCCGATCGATCGCTATCGGCGTTTTGTAACCGACTGGAAAAGGAAACGAACGAGGGCCGAGTTTCTCAGCGATCTCGACGGCGCGGTGCACCGTTTTTTTCGCGGATTATTTTACAAGTTCATAATCGCGGCGCTGATCAAACAGCACTGGCTCGAACCGGTAGCGCGCAGTGGGAACTTCGGTGCCCTGCTGAGTTACATGTATGCCTACAGTTTCTATTTGTTCTTCGATTTCGCTGGGTACAGCGCCTTCGCTATCAGTGTTAGTTCTCTCTTTGGGATCCACACTCCAGAAAACTTCGACCGACCGTTCCTGGCCCGGAACATCCGTGATTTTTGGAACCGGTGGCACATCACGCTTTCATTTTGGTTTCGCGATCACGTCTATATGCGGTTCCTGCTTGCTGCCGCGCGCGGCAAATGGTTCAGAAGCATGCACACATCTGCGATCCTCGGATATTTTCTTGCATTCGGATTAATGGGTTTGTGGCATGGGATCGAGCCGCACTACATCGTTTATGGACTTTATCAGGCGACGCTGCTCTCAGGTTTTCATATTTTTTCCGTTTGGAACAAGGCGCACCGTTATTGGCGCGACGGCCTGCTTTCAAACGCATTAGCCGTTTTCATAACTTTCCATTTCGTTTGTTTCGGTTTGCTCATTTTTTCCGGCCGCATAGGTGCTCCGCCGCTGCAGCATTATTTGGCTGACATCGAGCAGACCGATTGCCACGAGATTTCTGGCTGGGTTTGGGACAAGTACAAGCCGAAGGCGCCGGTTTCAGTCGAACTTTGGGATGGCAAACAGTACTTGATGACGATCTCTGCGAATCAGTTCCGGAAGGACCTCGCTGAGGCAGGTTACGGAAACGGTCGACATGCATTTCGTTTCACAACGCCGCCGCAGCTCAAAGATGGTAACTCACATCCGATACGACTTCGAGTTGCTGACAGAGGAATCGATTTGACCACGACGCAAAGAACAATTGTCTGCCGATAGAAATTCTTCGTCTTCGGCTGAATCGAAACTACTTGTGCCCGAGTCGAGCAGGGCGAGACCGAAGAGTAGCTAGGACTACTTTCCCTCAGTCATGGTTCTCTTGATCGGCGCTTCTTCGTGAGGAGCGACGTCATATTCCGGTTTAGGCACGTCCATCAACCAGCGGTCAAACCAGCCGACGATATGCTGCAACCGATCGACCCGATGCCATGGCTGACCAGAGCGAGATAGCTCGTGAGATTCGTTCGGGAATCGCACCATCACCGTTGGAATCTTGCGGAATTTGAGCGCGCGAAACATTTCCTCGCCACCGGCGCCGGGCGGTGTCCGATAATCCGCTTCACCGAGGATGAACATCATCGGCGTTTTCACATTCTTGATGTAGGCAAGTGGGGAGCGCGCTTCAAACTCCTGCTCGTTATCGAACGGCGGCGCCTTGAACCAGGTTGGCTGAAACAACGTGAAGTCAGCCGAGTACCACCAGGCTTCCCAACTGGCGATGTCGCGCTGAGAAACCGCCGCCGCAAACCGGTTCGTTTGCCCCACAACCCAGTTCGTCAGCAGTCCGCCGCCGCTCCCGCCGGTCACGCCAAGCTTTTTATCGTCGATATATCCGCGGCCAATCACCTCATCCACTCCGGCCATCAAATCCTTATAATCATCGCCCGGATAATGGAACTGAATGACATTGCCGAAATCCTGCCCGTAGGTCGTGCTGCCGCGCGGATTGGGATAGAGCACCACGTAACGTTTGGCGGCCATCCACTGAAACTCGTGCTCGAATATGTAGCCATAAGCCGCGTGCGGTCCGCCGTGGATGTTCAGAATAAGCGGGTATTTTTTTGCCGGGTTGAAATCGGGCGGTTTCTGCACCCATGCCTGAATAGTTTTGCCATCAAAAGTTTTGTAATGAATTTCTTCCGGCTCAGTCAGATTGAGCTTCGAGAAAAGCGCGTCGTTGACGTGCGTTAACTGGCGTCCCGCGCCTGCGGGACCGCCGCGGTCCATAAAGAAGAAATCGTTTATCCGCATGGGCGTGGACACCGTGTAAACGATTTTCGATCGATCTGCCGAGGCGCGAAAACGGACAACTGCCTGGTTGCCGCGCGTCAGGTCGGTTTCTGCGCCGGTTTGGGTATCAAACGATGCAAGAATTGTTTTGCCTTCCTTCCCATATATCTCGATCAGGCTGCGCCCATCGGGCGTCCACAGCGGAATATTTGCGCCACCACCGCGCGGAGCTGCGTTGTCACCGAAAACGCCATCGCCCACATCGAAATCAAAATTGGCGCTCAGATTTCGCGGCTTTGCGTTCGGCGTAAGATCGACAATCCACAAATCCGGTTGCGTGTAGGAATTAATCGGCTGCGTTGTCGACGCGACAAATGCCATCTGCTTGCCATCAGGACTTAGCGACAGATTATCGATGTCCATGTCGATGGAATTGAGGTTCGCCGGTTTCCCGCCGCTGGCACTGATTGAATAAAGATCTGTCCTCGGCAGTTCGTAATACGGTTCATCGACGCGAAGCGACGTGAAATAGATTTGTCCGCCGTCTTTCGACCACACGATGCTGCCCTCGTTAAAGCGGCCGAAAGTTAATTGTTTCGGCTGCGCTTTTTCGTCTGCCGTGTGCGGCGCGGGCACGACCCAGATGTGCTGAGGATGCTTCGGATCGGCATAACCCTCGTTGTCCTCCCGATAAACCGCTCGCGTGATCACGTGAATGTCGCTCTCGTGTTCCGCTTCGGCCTCTGCTTTCTTTGCAGCGGCGTCCTGGTCCGGTTTCGGCGTCGCTTCCGATTTGCTCGAAGCTTTTGTGGCTGGGGTGGGGGATGGCGCACTTCCGCCCACATCCTTCTTCAGTTCCTCTTCCTTGCGCTTCTTCTTTTCCTGTTTAGCGAGATCATCCGCGTTCGTGTCGCTCGTAAACGCGATGCTTTTGCCATCCGGCGCCCACACCGGATTACTGGCGCCCTTCGGCAGATCGGTAAACACAAATGAATCCCCGCCCGCCAATGGCAGGATCGACAATTGGGGCGGCTCCAGTTTGCCGTCCTTTTCGGTGGCGCGCACGAGGAGCAAAAATTTCCCATCGGGCGACCAGCGTGGCGCTGCATCGTGATCGCCTTTTGTCAGTTGGTGCGGCCCCTCGCCGCCCGCGACCGGCACAGCCCAGATCAACGTGTTGTAGCCTTCTTTCTTCTCGTTGACTGTGACGCGAACAAAAGCGACACGCGTTCCGTCCGGCGAAATTTGCGAGTCACCGATCCAGACAAAATCGAACAGATCCTTTTCGGTGATGGGGCGTTTCTCGGCGAAAAGGCTGGCAATTCCCAGAGCAAATGTGAGCACCACAATAACTCTCGACACCATAAGCACCGATAACTAGGCTCGGCCCTGCGTCAGCCCCAAGCTTTTTCGATATACATGCGGAAACCAGTACGTCGTCTCATCGCCGCGGCCATGCTTTCCCAATACACCAATAGATAATAGATCGGCACAGATCGTTTCCCATTTTCTGCCAAGCAACGTCTCCAGACTGCGCCTGTCGTACTCGGTCTTCCCGCCTTCGAATTTTTTGATGTGGTCCCAGAGATGCGGGAACTCGGCCTTTAAGTAGGTGTCTCGTTTACGCTTAGATAGCTCGCCGAGGCCGTAAAGAATCGCCTTGGGTCCAATCAGCCAAGTTGATTGACCGCTGCGCGCCTGATTGAACTCATCCTGTTGCTTCTGTTTCGCGCTCGTAACCAGGTCGAGGACATCTCTCGGGGTTACGACATCCTTGCCATCCATAGTATGCGTATAAATCCAGTGCTTCGTGGAACTTTGCTTTGAACCGCTGTGCACCGTCGGTGGAAACACCATATAAAAACACTCTTTACGGTATTCTTGGCTCGCATCGAGGCGATCGCGATCCACATTTAGGTAATCAGCTAACGCATCGTTCGCAAATAAGCGCTTAACCAGCATCGTGAGAATTTGATCCTCTGACCATTGTAAAGTATCAGCGCATCGAGAGGTGATGTGGGTTAGTGCAGTAAACCCCTCGCCAGTTGAGACGATTTGCTCCAACATGTCGTCGCGGAGGAAAATTTTTACACGAATATCTTCGCTGGCGAATAGACGGAGTGTCCGCAGGAGCCCCCGCAGCGCTCGTGTCTCTAAGTCAGTCCGTCTCGGAAAAATCTCATCTAGCCGATCAATCATTAGCCAAATGCTTAGGTCCGCTTTCTTAAGGACGTTAGCCAATTGATCCTTCACATCGGTGATGAATCGAGGCACCTGGGGTGTCTCGGCAACTTGGGGTTTTGGCCGCTCAACATGCCCAAACAGGTCCAAGCCAATTTCGCCGCCTTCGTGTGGCAGTTTGTATGTTAGTCGTGGCGTCCAGCCGCGGAGAACATGCAGAGCCCATCCAAGGATATCCCGAAGCGATTTTTTCGCCTTGATTTCTGGAATGTTCGCTTTCGCGCACGCGTCTCTGAAATCTTGGATCTCCGCTGACGCGATTTTCAGGATTTCCTGATATGCTTCCCCCTTGATGAACTGTTCATGCGCGAGCGAGGTCAGGTAAATGCACCAGAAATTCACAAAGTCGTCTTCGCTTAGCTGCTCGAATTGATCTTTGAAGGCATGGAAAACGTTGTCTCCATGTTTCTGTACGCCATGCGCAACGACGACTTTTCGCGATCGCAGTAAGAAGCCGGGCAAGAAATCAACGAAGATTCGGAAAAGCGCGCTCTTTCCCGAACCTTTGGTGCCTGGAACAAGATCAACTTTGTCCAGCAGTAATTCACCGAATGCGGACGTTTCAACGCGAGCTGCTTCAAGTAGCGTATCTACTTCCGCGATTGATTCGCCTAAATCTAAACCCTGCAAAAGCTCTAGTGCTTTGCCGTTGTCGTGCATCGCCGTCATCTCTTTACATGTGTTCGATCACGTTATCGCCGAACTGCGAACATTTGATTTCAGTCGCGCCTTCCATCAAACGCGCGAAATCGTAGGTGACACGCTTGCTCGCGATCGCGCCGTTTAATCCTTTGAGAATCAGATCGGCGGCTTCCGGCCAGCCCATGTAACGGAACATCATTTCGCCGGAAAGAATCACCGAACCGGGATTGACCTTGTCCTGGTTTGCGTACTTCGGTGCGGTCCCGTGGGTCGCTTCGAAGACGGCGTGGCCGCTGATGTAATTGATATTGCCCCCGGGCGCGATGCCAATCCCGCCCACTTGCGCAGCGAGCGCATCGCTCAAGTAATCACCGTTCAGATTCAGGGTCGCAATGACGTCGAAGTCTTCGGGCCGCGTGAGTACCTGTTGGAGCGTGATGTCTGCGATGGCGTCCTTGATCACAATCCCTGCGCCCGGTTTGCCCATCGGGATCCTACACCAGGGACCGCCATCGATTTCCTCTGCGCCGAAATATTGCTTCGCGATTTCATATCCCCAGTCGCGGAACGCGCCTTCGGTAAACTTCATGATGTTGCCCTTGTGCACGAGCGTCACGCTTTTGCGGCGGTTCTGGATCGCATAGGAAATCGCGCTGTGAATCAAGCGCACGCTTCCGGCGCGACTGACCGGTTTGATCCCAATTCCCACGCAAACCTCGTCGCCTTCCGGTGCGCCGACTCTTTTCCAGAAATCGGCTGCTTTTTCCCGGGTGCCGAAACGGATTTTGTCGAACTCCTTTGGAAATTCTTTTTGCAGGAAATCGAGGATCTTTTGCGCTTCGGGCGTGCCAGCGGCGTATTCGATGCCCGCATAAATGTCTTCCGTGTTTTCCCGGAAGATCACCATGTTGACTTTCTCCGGGTGCTTGACGGGCGAGGGGACACCTTTGAAGTACTGCACCGGCCGCAAGCAGACAAAAAGATCGAGGAGTTGGCGCAGCGCGACGTTGAGTGAGCGAATGCCGCCACCGACCGGCGTGGTCAATGGCCCTTTGATGCCGACCAAGAATTCACGGAACGCTTCGACTGTATCGTCGGGCAACCATTCATCGAATTTGTCTTTCGCCACCTGACCGGCGAAAACTTCAAACCACGCGATCTTTTTCTTGCCGCCAAACGCTTTTTCTACCGCGGCATCGAACACGCGCACACTCGCGGCCCAGATGTCCGGTCCCGTTCCATCCCCACGAATGAAAGGAATGACCGGACGGTCCGGAACATTCAGCTTCTCAGTTCTGGTAATCTTTTCACCCGGAGGCGGAGCAACATTTTTGTAAGGCATAGGCCGTCACTGTAGCGGCAAGAGCCTGCCTTGAGCAACGTCGAATGGGTGCCGGCTGCAATCTTGTCAGCGGTCAGACGTCAAAGGTCAGACCCGCCTGCATCCAGCCAGCGGCGAGTGCTACTCTTCGCCTGATGTCGTAGGCTGTTCGGGAGAAACCACCGGCTTTTTAAAATTAGATGGATTAATCGTGGTGGGAACCCGCGGCTGAATGAATTGGTTCGCCAATGGACAGGGCAGTCCGATACAATAGGCAAGCAAGGGCACTGCCGCCTGCGCCGCTTCCACAATTTCTTTGGCTGCGGACGGATACGCTGCGATTGCCGCTTGAGTAATGCAGATCACTTCGTCACAGCCAATCTCTTTACCGACCGGTTGTTTAAAATCCTTAACATCTGTGTAGCGAGTACCCCTGCTGGCCGTGAGAGCGCTCGCAACGATTCTCGTCGCCAGGTCGGGCCGAGCTCTTACCGCCGCCCCGACGTAGGCACATATCTCGTCTGGAGTTGACCGGGCGAAAAGCGAATTGACCGCGCCCATGAATTGCTCAGGGCTAGCTGTCGCGATGCTGCTGGCGCCCGCCGCCCTCACGGCGGCGGCTAGTTCACCGGTATCTGCGGCCGTTGCCGCTACCACACGCTGATTTTGCACCGTTGTCCGAAACAAAGGCGCGCTCGGCAGCTCCCGGAAGTCTTTGATCAGCGGCGAAGTGAGGGTCTGATTAACATCAACATCGTAGGGGTCTCCCAATCTGCCGTAAATCGGATCGTAAGTCACACCCTGGCCGGGACCGACATAAATCGATTGCCCCACGCTATCCAAATAGATGCACGCGCCTCCTTCGAGCACTATGAATGTGGTGACTCCGCTCGGATTGTAGTCGCCCAGTATAGTCGTGCCGGTGATTGCCGCGGTGACGGGTCCCATCTTGATTTTTGCCCCACCGGCTTTTTTGGGCACGTAAAGCAAAAATTGGCCGCTCCCCAGATCAATGGTGCGTGCACCTTCACCCACACTGAAGATCGTCTTCTCGCCCAGACGCGTGATCGTTTTATCCTTGAACGTCAACTCGCTCCGGGATTGGACACCGGTTTGCACCGCCGTCCCCGGCCGAACGTTATCATTGAGTGAAGCCGCACGCGGCGCCGAGTTCGATGGAAGCACTTTTACGTCCTGGATGACTTGAGTCACCTTCGCTTCTTTGAGGTCGTCTGCGCTGACCTGGTTTGGGAGCAGAATCGCAACCGACGCAATCGTCAAAATAACCGGGGTTTGGATGTTCATGAGCACCTCTATATTACATTCCAAATCGGTTGTTAAGCTTTTTTTTCAGCTTTTTTTTGAGGCCGCCGCCGGGGGCCCTCCCAGCGCTATATTTTGGCTTCCTCGCGAAATTACCAATTTATTCAGCCGCGGCTCCGCAATTCTTCTTTCATCCATTGCAGCTGCGATATTATATCGGATATAAACTCGTGACCGCTTCTTCGCTCATCGTGTCGGACCCGGAGATTCTGGGCGGAACGCCTGTCTTTAAAGGCACGCGCGTCCCGGTACGAACCCTGTTCGAATACCTTACAGGCGGATTATCGCTTGAATATTTTCTCGAAAGCTTCCCATCGGTAGCCCGGGAGCAGGCGGCGGGCGTGCTCCGCCTTAGCCAACAGCGGATCGAGCAAGAAACTGCCGCGTGAGGATTCTCCTCGACGAATCTGTTCCCGTTCAGGTTCGCAGCGCACTTCACGATCATTCAGTGTCCACTACGTTCGAAATGGGATGGCGCGGAGTCAGCAATAGCGAATTGCTTGATCGGCAGAAGCCGAAGGCTTTAAACTAATCATTGTCGCTGATAAGAACCTTCGGCATCAGCAGAACCTGACAAAGCGCCGATTGCTATTCTTGAGTTTTGGACGAATCACCGGCCGACCCTTGAGCAGCATTTCGTTCGCATCCGCGATCGAGTGCAATCAGTGATAAGTAGTCAATACATAGTTCTGGAGCGAGAAGATAAATAGCCTCGCGAATTCCGCAGATTTCACGGATGACAAACCCAAACCATTCACTGATCACTGATCACCGATCGCTGGCCGCTCCGCCTCATCCGGTTCAAATCAGTTTCGCGGCCCTTTCAATTTCCGCGAGTGTTTCCGGCGACAGCCCGTTTTTTCTCTCTGGCGGCAGTCCGAATATCTCGCGCATTCGCTGCGCTCGCTCTTCCTCGCTAAGACTTCCGCGGTTGGCCCCGAATCTCTTTACTAACTCGGGGAGTTTCTGCCGGATTTGTTCTTCGCTTTTCGCCTTCTCCAATTCTAATCGTTGCCGATCGATTCGCAGTCGCTCCGCGCTATGATCGCCCTTTCGAAGCTCCACGACGTCGCCGCACATTTCGCGGAGCAGGCGCCATCCTTCCCGTCCGCCGGTTTCAGCCACACGCCGCGTCGCCACGGCATAACGCGCGGCCAGCCAGTGGGCCATGGTATCGGTGAGCAGCGCGCGATCCTCGCGCTCCCATTCCGCTGCATCCTCGCCCAGCCGCCTAGCAATTTCGAGCGCCTCCTGCTGCGCCACCCAATCGCGATAACCGCCCCGTTTCCATTCCGAGAGATTTTGTTCCCGGATGATTTTCCCGCCAAACTCCGCAGCCACGATGGCCTGCACCTCGGGTAGTACATTCAGCCACGCGACCAGCTTCTTGCCCTGTTCGCCGTTCTGGAGACGGCAATTCAATTCCAGCCTTAATGCGCGCGGCAGCCGGGCGATTTTTCCGTTTCGTGTCACATTCATGAGTCGGATTCAGTCGGATTCGGTCGGATCGAATGGGTGACGCACCTGGTGGCTAAGTTCGTCCATCGCGGATTTGGCTTCCGGATGCTTGTCCACATACGCCTTCAGCGTTTCCAGTCCGATGATGATCTTGCGCTTCCATTTCAAGTCCGCGTTTCGCGAGGCGACTTCGAGCCACTCGCGCTCGATCCGCAGCCGCTCCGCGGTTTGATCGCCGTGCCGGAGCAGCGCCCAATCCTGCACGAACGCGCGCAATAGTTTTAGACGATCCTCGCCTTCCAGTACAGCGAGCTGCCCTCGCGCGGCCAGCGCGTATTGAGGCGCGAGCCATCCTGCCACGGCGTCAGTCACTGAACCGCCCACCGCCTGCTGAAGTTCGTCCGCCTCCGCGGCGATGGCGACGAGCGCAGCCTTGGCTTCTGCAAGTGCGGAATCCTTCGTGCTCATCCTCACCGGTACCTCCCTCGAATGTGGCGGTTGTAATACGCGCCCTTCGATGGTGCGCTCATCAAACCGACATACACTTCGTAGGGAACGCCCGGATGATTATACACACCACTGTGGTGGAATTTGACGGCGAGTATGTAGCCATCGTAGCCGATAGCGCGGATGGCGGAGGAACTAACTGGTATGAGTGTCATACCGTCAGTGAAGCACGGGTTTCTGGCCCGGCGAGACTGTCAAACGCCACGGCATTTCCCGGCTAGCCGGCAAATGCCGCGCTATTTGCCGGGTAGCCGGCGATCCCACGACCGAGGCTTCTCCTCTGCCGGAAGAAAGGGAAACAATCGGCGAAACAACTGCCCCGCTTCGCGGCGTGCGTCGTGCCACTTCGTGGCGTCGTGCCATTTCAGTCTGGCGAACTGCGGCGAATCGAAAATGGGGTGTGATACCGTGCGACGTGGATTGAGAATGTCAGACGTCTTGAATCGGGAGAGTAAACGCATCACAGCCAGCCGCGTTAGGTGCGCGCGCCAATCCCCAGGCTTGCGACCGCGATTACTCGGAGCTTTCAATTCCTTCGGTCTTCCACGTTTTAGCCAGCGTCTGAAATACGTAGCGATCTCGTCATTGGTAAATTGCCCCCAAGCGATGTCGACTAACAAGCTCTCAAGAAATCCCCAGCGTAACCCCGGTCTGATCTCGGCGAACTCGGGAGCATCGGGTGCTCCCGGCAATGTGAAGAGATTCCCCTTCGTGTCTCGTCGAAAGAATTCCCGCTCCCAGGCCATTCGTTTGTTGTGTTGATCATCGGCAACACATTGGCTGTGGCGCGCGATTTCATTTGCCCAACCCCAGTGGGACAACTTCACCGGCACGATGTGGAATTGGCCGATCTCGTTGCGAATTCGGCCGCGATATTTGCGCTCCGCTCCGTTCAGCGACTGCCACGGCGCAGGAAAACTTCCGGAGATTGGTGGCGCCTGAGGATGCCGGTAATTTGGCTTGTTGGGGTCTTTCGACTGCGAAGTTTGGCCCGGTCTGAACACGCACCCGGCAATGAATACCTCCGCCGCGTAGCCGATACTCTGGATTTGATCCATTGCCTTCCAGCTTGCCGGAAAGCCTTTGGTCGCTGCATCGCCGGGGACATACCACTCCTCGCGATAGCGGCCGAGAGTCGATCGGATGAATTCCGACTCACGGGCATATTCCCAATAGCAGCAGCCGACCAGTTCATCGGCCGGCACGTCGGTAAAGTCCCAATCGTCGTGTGCCAGCGTTTCAACCGCTTCCTCGCTTGACGGCGCGAGAGCGGATTGGAGTTTAGCCGTGGCCACGCCACAGAGGATGACGGCAGAAGCAATGCGCCGCAAGTCAACTCCCCCGCCGGTGAAGTCACGTGCCGATTCTGGATGGGTTCGAACTGTTTTTCTTTGTCCTTTTGTTTGAGATCTGATAGTCAGTTTTGTCCATGAATCTTGTAAGTCTGCCCGATGGCCGCATTGTAAATCTCGATTACCTGACTCACGTGGAGCGAACGGATGATTACGTGAGTTTACACCTCGCCGGCGGAGGCGGTGGAGGGTCAATCATCAGGGTAAAACAAGGCGAGGGGGCGAGGAGAGTTTTGGCACATATTAGCGGCAAGTGCGCAGTGAAGATTGAAACTCCACCGCAGCGCTAGACCGGAAGTCGCGCAAGGGGTGGGATCTGGAACTTTGATTTCTGCAAGCGACCGCGGATTACTACCCGCAAATTCCGGCTTCACTGCGCTTGATCACCCATTGCTTTTGGGATCGCTTGGGATCGCCGCACTGGGGTTTCACAGCGGATTTGCGGAACCCATCAATTATCAATTTTTTCTTTGCCCCCGCGCCCCTGGACGGCTATCTTCCGGTTGACCGTGGGAGAGCAAATTCCTATTAATACACCGCTTACTTCAGAACAGCTGAAGATGTTGGGACAGATGCTCCAGCAAGTGAAGGATGCACCGCGTCCACACGTCGGGCCGACGCTCCCCAAGCTCGCCACGGGTCCGCCCGTTCGCGCAGCCGAAGCGGCTCAAACCACCTCGGCCGTCGGTGCGGGGGCGGCTGCAACTTCGACGACGCCCACACCGGCCCATGGCCCCCCGCTCGATAGCATGCGGAGCTGGGGCCAGTACAAGGTAATGACCTGTCCGGAGCTGGAGGGCTGGGCGAACCCGCAACTATTTTCCAACGAGATCACGATGAACTGGGGAATTGTCGATCTGTCGGGGGTCGGCAACGGGGCGTTCGAAGCACCTCAGGTCGCTCACCCTCGGACCCAGTACGACATCGCCGCCGCGGTCCGAGCCGCGGAGAAGGCGGGAAAGACCGCGCGCGCCTGGGGAAGCCTCTACTCCTTCTCGGACGCCGCCTTCCCTCAAACCTCGGCAACGCTCCCCGAGGATCAGAATCCGGACTCGTACGGCTTCGGAATCAACACGAGCGCCCTCAATTCATCTCTCCAGCACCTCCTGCCAAGCGTGCTACGGACGGAATTTCAGCCCGAGCTCTTCTTCTTCGTCGAGGCAGGCATTACGATAAACGACTTCAACTCCCTGCTGGACTGGCAGAAGACGTCACTGGCGCTCAAGACGATGGGAGGGTCCTCCGGGCAGACCCTCGCCGGCGCCACCTCCACCGGTACCCATGGGAGTGACTTTGACCGATCGCCCCTAGCCGATAGCATTCGGGCTTTATATCTGATCGGGGCGGGAGGGGTGCACCATTGGATCGAGCCGTCGAACCCGATCACCGATCCCACGAAGTTGCAGACCGTATTCCCCTGCCTGCTTGCCGAGAACATTCATTACGACGACATAATGTTTCACGCGGCTCTCGTCTCGATGGGAGGCATGGGCGTGATCTATGCGGTGATCCTCGAGGTGGTGCCCCAATACCATCTCGCCCAGGTCACCAGGTACGGAACGTGGGAGGCCCTTCAGGGTGCCGAACCGCAGGGGGCCGGACCCGTTCTCTCTGGGGCGTTCAGCGGAGATTGGACGGGTATCGTCGGGTACCTTCGTGGGGGCCAATGGCACCCCAAATCTCCCTTCAACAATCGCGCGCTTCAGGTGGTCGTGAATCCCATAAAGAACGACGACGGAACGCACAAGTGCTACGTCACGAATCGGGCAGAAGTGCCCTGGCAACCGGGGCCAACCGGTCAAGCCTCGGCCGACCTCTCCCAACTCGATGCCTCGTCGCTATTCAGTGTGATCTACAACGATCCGGATTGCGATTTAGGGGCGCACACCGCTCTGGGCGCGGAGGCCCTTTCGTTGCTTATGGAGGCCCGGCCGGCAGGCAACGCGGGGCTCGTCTATCAGCTGCGCCAACTCATCGGGTGTTGCGAGACCTACGGCTATGCGTTCGCGGTCCGGGCCTTGGTTAATTTCGTCCTCGAGTCCGCGCTGCCGGAGTACGACCCGCACGACCTCAACAAGTACCCGCGGGTCGACCTCGGATACCGGATCATGGCCAACGGGGTGTTCGCGGGGGGATTCCCTTTGTTGAGCATCGTGTCTACGGAGGTCTTCTTCGAGCTCCATGCCGGAATCGACTTCGTGAGCCGCCTGCTCCGCTGGATCGACTCCGAGGTGGATCAGAAACGGTATCCGGCCGGCTACGTCTCCCTCCGAGTGTGCGGCGCTACCTCGGCAACGCTCGGGATGCAGAAGTCATCGCGGACCGCGTGCATCGAGGTCAGCCTCGTCAATTCAGATGAGGCGCCCGCCGTCATCGAGCAGGTGGAGCGGATGGCGATGGAGACCTCTGGGTTCCTCCACTGGGGGCAATCCAACGGACTGATGGATGGATCGTTCGTTGACAAGGTGTTCGGAACGGCCTCCGTGGCCCAATGGAAAGCGGTGCAGAGCCAGTTGGGCGGGAAGACGTTCACCAACATGTTCATGAAACGCTGCGGCCTCGAATCTCCCGATAGGAGGTTGGTCGAATCCTCAATAAAATTGGCGGGGGGAATAAAGTGATCCCTCGACTGCGCGGTTTTTTTTCTCCGCTGATCGCAGACGAGTAACACCCTCCGATGCTTTTGCAATGGCGAATCCTGCCCGCCTCTTTCGAGGTCCTGAGGACTACAGGCACGCCGAACTGCCTTTGCCAGCCAGCTAATCTTTCAAATTAGAACACTACCCGGATTACACGGATCGGACGGATCTTGTTGGCACACCGAAGCTGTGCGAAGGCGGATGGCGCGTTCCAGTCATCCTGGTGTTTTTTCGTTTCAAAACATAAAGCTTTTCTTGCGTTAAACTTCTGCTACACTCCGCGTCGTGTTTCCCCGAGCCCCGACATCAGGGGTCAGATGTCAGTTTCCGCGACTGGGTCCCGGCATTTCTCACCGCTTACGACTCACGAGTCACCGATCACCGATCACTGACCTGCCGCGCCGGAGCAGCGCGAAGGCGGGTCACTGCTTACTCTCGCAACGTGAGCGCGCCGGCGCTTTTACGTTGGTCGAGCTTCTCGTTGTGATGGGCATCATTGGCATCCTGATGGTGCTGATCGTGCCAGCCTTCACGACCATCAAGGGCGGGAGCGATGCGACGACCGCAGCTTACGCGATCAAAGGTGCGCTCGACACCGCATGCACCTACGCGAAGGCAAACAATACGTACGTCTGGGTTGGCTTTTACGAGGAAGACGTCGGGCAACCGTCAACCAATCCACCGACACCCGGAACGGGACGGGTTGTGATGTCGATCGTTGCGTCAAAGGATGGCACAATGCTTTACACGATACCGCTTAACAGTCTTTGGACCCTCGATGGACTGCCGCCGAATCCGGTAACGCTGATTCAGGTCGGAAAGCTTATCAAGATCGACAACCTCCATCTAAAAACTTTTCCCGCCGCAACGGCTACGCCGCCTCCTGATACCTTCGACACGCGGCCTGCCGCCGCGTCCACAGCCCAGATCGGCGATGATAGTCCTCCAAATCCTTATCTTGGTTTTCACTATCCCGTGAACGTTTTGCCCGCGCAATACACGTTCACTAAAGTCGTCCAGTTCAGTCCTCGCGGCGAAGCTCTGGTTGATAACAGCACCTATTTTGCCAGTGGCGCGAATTTTCCGCGGGTGTCTGAGATTGGAGTTGAACCGACGCACGGAGCTGCTACGCCTGCTTCCGTTCCCGCTAACGTGGCCGCGGTTCAGGTCAATGGTTTCGCCGGCGACGTGAAAATTTATCGAAAATGAAACGGGCCTATGGTTTCCCTCTCGACCATCGCCGACTGTCATCCCCGCGGGGGGACCACAATGAAGCTTGACGCAGTCGGTCGAAATCTGATCACATATCCAAAAATGAAAAGAAAACCCCCTTTATGCAGAGTTGCCGCCTTTTCGCTGGTCGAAATCACATTCGCCTTAGGCGTGGCTGGTTTTTGTTTGATTGCGGTGCTTGGAATGCTGCCCGTTAGCTTAAAGACTCACCAGGCCAGTGTTCAACAAACGACTGCTAATCAGATTATCGCGCAAATCTTTTCCGATTTGCGGGCTGACCTTCTCCTGCCCCCGGGACAGGCTTCTCACGAGGATGAATCGGGATTCCATTTGCACGGCCACTGGGCGGAAATGCTGCAACCCGACACGCTCTATTTTTCACAGGAAGGGAAGTGGCTTCAAACTGGGGGGAGTCCCCCATCAGACGCGGTCTTTCGGGCGGTGATTACCTATAATCCGTTGCCGCCTTCGCAGACGACGTCGCTGGCGAATATTGTCGTTAGTTGGCCTGCGCAAGTCGATCCCGCAACCGGTGTGCCGGCAGGGTCAGTCACGACATTACTGGCAGTTAATCGATGATTACAAGATCGTTCCCCATTACAGCCACGCGACCTCCCCGCGGCGGTTTCATCCTGAGACAGCGTGGCCGGTCGTCTGGCTTTACGTTGGCCGAATTACTAGTGTCGGTGTTTGTCCTTACACTCATCATTCTAATGGTCGCGCAGTTGATGAGCAGTGCAACGGCGATTACGCGACCGAGCAGCAAACAGATCGATACCGATACTCAGGCCAGGGTTGTACTCGATCGGATGGCGCTGGATATAGGGCAAATGCTCAAACGAACAGACGTTGATTATTTTATAAAGGGACCCGCCACTTATAACAGTCACGGTCACGGTCAGGGACATGGCTGGGGTCATGGGCTGGGAACGAACCAGCTGGGTAGCGACCAAATCGCCTTTTTCAGCCAGGTGCGCGGTTACTATCCTGCAGGCTACACATCAGAACAGGAGAGCCCAATTTCGCTCGTCGCCTATCGAGTCAACCAAGGGTCCACTACAAATAATCCGTCCTATATGAGACTTGAACGGATGAGCAAAGGGCTGGGTTGGAACGCGCTCATTAGTAACCCCAATACAAACTCACCGTACCCGATTGTTTTCCTGCCGCAGACAATCGCCGGAGTCGGGAAGCCGTGGTCGCCCGCCATCAATAACACGAGCACTTGCAGCGGCAACAACAACAGTTGCGATCCGGATTATGAGACAGTTGGGGCGGCGGTATTCCGATTTGAATATTACTATCTTCTCAAGAACGGACGGCTGACAGATGTACCCTGGAACAGGGACGTCTGGCCAACGCGACAAAGCCTCACCGACCCAACAAACATCGGTCTTACGGAGGTAGAAGCAATTGGGGTGACAATTGCCGTAATAGATCCCGCAGGTCGCGCTCTCATAGATGCCGCTTCTTCTTCAAGCCTTCTCGATCTCGCCTCCGACCTGAATGACTTCGCGTCCGCACATGGCAGGGGGATTGGCAACCAGACAAGGTACATCGGTATGCTGGAATCTGACTGGAAGGGCGTTTTGTTTGGGGACGCCAGCCAGGGGCTACCAGGGATTGTCAACACGGCCCGGACCAGTGCAGGTTCGCCTGTTCCACCGGAAGCAGCCAAGGCGATTCGAGTATATAATCGTTACTTCGATTTGAAGAGCTTGTAGGATGAGTTGGCTGCCGAAAACGGTCCCATTCCGTGAGCGAGGCGCCGCGCTCATCATCGTCCTGGCACTGGTCGTCCTGTTGACCGGTGTTTCCATCGCTTACCTTTCCCGAACGACCAGCGATCGTCAGGTTGCCAATAGTAGCTTCCATCAATCTAATGTGGATCAATTGGCCCAAAGTGGGATGGACAACATCATCGGCGACCTGCGACAGGAGATTGTCTACGGCTCGGCGAGCCCGGCGCCAACTTTCAGCGCAAACGGAAGTACATTCAGTCTCTATGTGCCGTGCGCGAACGTGGGTTGTACTACGCCTACCCCCAGCCCGGGTAGCACCGCTTGCCCAAACTCGACGCCAACAATACTGCCGATACTGCCCATCTACTACCCTTCACCGATCCCTGGGACGACACCCGCTATTCCAAACCTAATTCGGCGGAGCGTCGCCGCGGACACGATCCCTTGCCCGGCGACAGCAAGTCGTGCCTCTGCGGTAAATTCGACGACTAATGCTTCTGCTAACGGTCGTTCCGTCAGCTTGGCTCGATGGAACTCTCACTACATGATTCCTGGCGGGTCAGCCCCGATCACAACCGGCTATAACGCTCCAAATTACTGGGCACCGGACTGGGTTTTTGTTAAGGACCAAGGGGCCGCGATTATTACTGCGCCCGATACCTCCGTCATCGGCCGATACGCCTACATGATCTACGACGAGGGCGGACTGCTCGACATGAATGCGGCTGGATATCCTTCGCCCACCACGATATTACAATACGGCCGCAAGGGTTCCCTTGCTTTTTCAGACTTAACAGGCCTTTCATCCTATGGGTTATCAACGACAGCCCTCAACAACGTTGTCGGTTGGCGTAACTATGCTTCCTCCCAACCTGGTGGCACGCTTACGTCCAACTTCAGCTTCAGCGCAAATGCAGCCAATACTTACTACAATTTTATTCTGTCCGACCCAACCAACATTCAGCTAAGAAACTACTTCACGAGTTCACCGCTGACGTACTTTACGAATTCCTTTCTCACAACGAGCCAAGCGCCTGTTTTTAACACTCAAACCGACCAACCTTTTACGGCGCGACAGGAGCTGATTAGGTTCCAGTCTGCGATTCCTTCAGCTGTGCCTACACCCTTCCCCGCGACCGCGCTTGAATACCTTGGAACGTTTTCGCGAGAAGCGCTTTCAAGGATCCCCCAACGGAGGCCGACAACTCCCGACTCGATAAATCCTAACTTTCAAACCTTGCTGGTAACAGGATCGTTTACTCGCAACGATGGAACCGCGGCGAGCGCTGGAGAGTATCTCGTCAATAAACGGTTTCTCCTTCAGCGGCTCAACTGGCTCACGTACAAGGGGCCAAGCGCTAAGGTCGCTGATGGTGGAACACGAAACGCGGTGCCAACGTCGGCCCCCGCGATCGGGAGTGCAGACTATGACTTGTGGTTGCTGACAAGGACGAATGGCATCACCTTTGGCCTCACTTCGAGTTTTTTGCAAGACCCTATTAAAGGTGGGACCCCTGCCAACATCCTCAAGTATTTTGGCTTGGTCTGGGACGCGACCAACGAGCGATGGAACTATACCAACCCTTCTGGAGGTTCATTGGCGACTTCGATCGCGACGCTTGGCACGCTCACGGGCACACGCGAGCCTGACTTTTTCGAACTGCTACAGGCAGGAATCCTTAATAACTCTCTTGGGGACGCCTCTTCTTCAGACCCGGCGCTGCCTTCGGTTCATCAACAGTCGAAGATGCTTCATGTTCTCACAATCGGCGCTAATCTGATCGCCCAATCGCGCGCCGATTCTTATCCCGTCCGCATCGCCTGCAATGTAGGCGGAACGACGATGGAGGCCGTGGGCATGTCTCGACTGCCGTACCTGAGTTCGCTTGCAGCGTGTCCCGTTGGAGTCAGCCAAAACTCTGGCGGCGTGAACTGGTTGCTGATCCCAAATTTATGGGATCCATTTCGGGACACCTGGGATCTTATCGAGGCCAATTCCGGTAATAATGGGAACGGCCCGTTGTCAACACCCGGTTATTTGCGGCCACCGGTGCGGATCACTGTCACCGGCAGCGTTGGCTTTGGCAGGGCAACAGCTTCGCAGAGCGGAAGTGTAAATCCTGCGTCAGCAACTTCATTTTTGACCACAATACCGAACATCAACTCAAGTTTGACTCTTGCGACCGGCAACACCACCTTTGGCCGCGATGGCCTACGGGAAGCCATGCGTTTAGGTGCCTCGGACATTAGCGGGAGCGTGACTTCCTTTAATCCCGCGAATAGTTCGAGTGGTTCGGCTTGGAACGATATAGTCCGGCCGACGAATGATGCATCAACCTATCGAAATGATCATTTCATAGCATTCAGGTTATCTCTTCTAGGGACGGATATTCCCTCCGGTAGCACCGGTAACCCAGTCCTCATACTTCAGACCGGTTTCCAAGTTAGCCTCGATTATCAGTCGCCTAATGGACAATGGTATTCCTACTCGTTTCTTCAAGGCAATAATGCAACTAACACCCGGATTACTGCAAATCCCCCCCCTGGTTTATGCCTTGCGGCGAGCTTTAGTCAGTATGGCCAACCAGGAGGATACACGGCTCCCACAGTCACTAACGGCGGCTCGGCGAGCCTTTGGAGCGATATGACAGGTGCGCTTGCGCACGGCCCCATGTTTGCTAAGGCTGACCCAAGAAGCATGCGCTACAACAGCATGATTGGCGTCGTTGACCTGGTGAACCCACCGATGCCATTCGCGTCGGCTGGCATTATCGCCTCGAGTTGGCCAAGCCCATACGCGACGCCGCCGTCAATGACGGCCTCGGCATATCCTATCCCGACCCCGACTCCTAATCCGAACCCAGCCACGTTGGGCGATAACACGCCGGCGGGTAGTGCTGCTAATCCGTACAACGAATTTATACCAGCGGGACAAACTGTTAGCGTCGGTGACAACTGGCGGCCAGTCATGATGAATCGGCCCTTCCGTAGTGTTGGCGAGATGGGTTATAGTTTCCGCGATCAGCCGTTTAGGACCCTTAGCTTCTCTTCAGCTAACAGTCCGGATGCAGGCTTGCTCGATCTATTCACTGCCCAGGACTACAGCGACTCATCTGGCACGCGAGGCGGGGTGGTCAATCTGAATTCTCGCCAGACTCCTGCGCTTGCTGGCGTGCTGACGAACACAATCGGACGAGAAGATACCCCTCGGGGTACTGGCGGCGCGCCCCAACCATCACCGTCCCCATTAGCGTCTCCCGCGGCAAGTAACGTTGCAACAAGTTTGGTATTGCAGACAAGCTCCGCGCCGCTTGTAAATCGAGCTGGACTAGCGGATTTGATCGCGAGCGAAACCGGGCTGGGACCGACAGTGCCCAAGACGCAGCGTGAGTCCATCGCGCGAGCCCTTGGAGAAGTAGATCAAACGCGCACGTGGAATTTGATGATTGATGTGATCGCGCAAAGCGGAAAATACGCTCCGGGCGAAACCAACCTCGCGAAATTCAACGTGGGAGGAGAGCAGCGTTACTGGGTACACGTGGCGATCGACCGGTTTACCGGGCAGGTAATCGACAAGCAAATCGAAGTCGTAAACGAATAGCGCGCGAGCGAGCTAAGGCACGCAACTCGAAGAAGGAACTCAGTAGACTGGCTGCGATAGCGCAGAGGAGATTGCGGCCAACGAGAGATCGGCTGCCCGAAAACAATTATTCGCAAAATACTTTCAAGAGTTGTAGTGTGTTACATGGAGAATTCTCGCATCACTCGTGATCCGAAAGTCATGGGCGGCAAGCCTTGCATCCGCGGTATGCGGATAACAGTAGGCACTATCGTTGGGTTGATTGCTTCGGGCCACTCGCATGCTGCAATTCTTCGCCTTTATCCTTATCTGGAGGGGCGGGACATCCAAGCGGCCTTGTCTTATGCTGCTTGGCGCACGGAAGAACTGGAGCTGCCTATTGGTTCGGCGTGAAGCTCCTGGTCGACATGAATTTGTCACCGGACTGGGTTCGGCTCTTTCGGCAAAGTGGATTCGATGCGTTACATTGGTCCGATATAGGCCCTGCCACTGCTGCCGATGATGAGGTCCTTCAATGGGCGCGTGAGAATCAAGCCGTGGTTTTCACCCATGATCTGGATTTCGGTATTTTGCTCGCTCTAACTGAAAGAACTGGTCCCAGTGTCATCCAGGTTCGAACTCAGGACGTCACACCTAGGCGCTTGCGTGATCTCGTTCTATCGGTCCTTGCAACGCACGGACCAGCTTTAGCTGCTGGCGCGCTGATCACGATTGACGAAGCTCGAGCACGAGCTCGGATATTGCCAATCAGGCGTGGGTCTAACACAGTCAGCTAGGTCCCGGCCTGCGCTCTGCCTGGACAAACGCGCGTCTGGAACTTGCTGTTTGACGTGATCGCGCAAAGCCGACGCTATCCGCCGAATGCCACAAGTTTCCCGAATGGTTTTGTCGTCGAAGGCGAACAACGATACTGGGTGCATGTGGCGATCGACCGGTTCACCGGGCAGGTAATCGACAAGCAGATCGAGGTCGTGAACGAATAGCGCCGCCGTCGGCGGACCGGAGTCTACGAGACCACTGACCACGGACGACCTGCCTCTGTCCGGCGGTCGCGGGGGTACGGCGTCGCGAGTGAGACGACGGGACTACAGACAACTGATCTGTCTTCGTCGATGCTATGGCGCGGCAAGCAGTTGAGAGTGATTGAAGGGCGGGATACTCGATATTGGATTTGAATTCTCGGTTCCCCAAGTTCTCGCGGCTTGTTAAGATTTTACGTCCAATCAGAAAGCAGCTATTGGTATGGTATGGAAGTAAGCGATCTCATTACGATTGATCCCGAAATTCTGGACGGCACACCGGTTTTCAAGGGCACACGCGTTCCCGTCAAGACGTTGTTCGATTACTTGGAAGACAATTATAGCTTGGAAGAATTCCTCGAGTGCTTCCCCTCCGTGACCCGTGAGATGGCCTGCCGTGTGTTGGAACGCTCTGAAGCGGTCCGTCGCGCGGTTGACCGTTTCCTTCGGAAGTCGTCTGCGAGCGACCTGCGCTCCTTTTCCGGTGCATCCAAGACGCGCGGAAATATTTCACGGCACGTTGCGAAGCTGCGTCGCGAGTGGCGGCAGCGAGGTTGAACGCGTTAAACGAGTAGCGGCCATTCGCATACTGGCTCACCGTCGGTTACGGTGCGGTCAGACATGATTAAAGGAAGCGAAATCCGCAAAGCAGATTTTCCCATTGAACCGTTGCTGCTCGACCGCTGGTCGCCGCGGGCAATGTCCGGAGAAGAAATTGCAGAGGAAGAATTGATGCGGCTCTTTGAGGCCGCTCGGTGGGCGCCCTCCTCATTTAATGCGCAACAGTGGCGCGCTCTCTACGCGCGTCGCGGCACGGAGCATTGGCCGGTATTTTTCGATTTACTCGTCGAGGCAAACAAATCCTGGGCGAAAAATGCGGCTGTTCTTGTCGTCTTCATTTCGCGAAAGACTTTCGATTACAACAACGAACCGACGATTACGCATTCCTATGATGCTGGCGCAGCGTGGG
>WNFY01001167.1_pt1 | contig 24644 bp, 21 predicted proteins | sample 5400091 | NCBI WGS metagenome assembly WNFY01 (sample SAMN13153364, study PRJNA577476) | soil metagenome | isolation source: 60 cm soil or saprolite under grassland replicate 1 | place: USA:California | collected 2016-06-15 | reverse complement strand
CTGCCTCGGCGCCTTCGATGACGATTGGGTGCAGGTTGGCCCGTGCCGCGTAGAGCGCGGAGGTCAAGCCAGCCGGACCCGAACCGACGATCAGGACAGGAGAGGTGGTTCGAGACGTGGCCATCAGCCCTGTGAGCCTCCTTGAGAAAATTTGGGGCGCCCGGTGTGCCGACGGACACTTCAAGTCCAACGCTCTCCAGCGTGCCCCTATTCCACACGGCGCCCGGCCACCAGGTCAAAGGTCCCAAAGTGGATCGCACGGTTATTGAGGTTTCCTCGTATATTGAGAATGCTATGGCAACTGACTCGGCGCCCGTCGTTCCCGCGTGCGTCAACCATCCTGACGTCGAGACGCGACTCACCTGTTCGAACTGCGGTGATCCGATCTGCGCGCACTGCATGGTGAGCACGGTCGTTGGACAGAAATGCCCGCGTTGTGCCAGGCAGTCGACGCGAGCGCGGGGCTACCCCGGTTCGCTGCTGCTGCTCAGGGCGTTCGGAGCCGGCCTCGCGGTGGCGGCGGTCGGCGCGCTGGTGCTCCTCAAGGTGGGCCTGTTCGGAGGGATCCTGCTGGCGGCCGGGTACGGCTTCCTGGTCGGCGAGGCGGTCCGCCAGGCCGCCCGCAAGCGGGTCCACTCCCGGCTCGGAGCGATCGCGGCCGCGTCGCTGGTGATCGGTCTGGGTTGCATCGCCATCGTCTTCAGCATTCCGCTGCTGGCACCGCAGGTACTGCTGTTCCTGGCGGTCGGCGGCGGCGTGGCGTTCGTGCGGGCAAGCGGCATCTGGTGACCAGGCCCGCCGGTCGCCGCGATCAGGACGGCGTCAGGGCGGTGTGACCGTCACGGGATCGTGCGCGAACGGCTGGGCGGAGCAGTTGTCCAGCGGGAAGGCCCACAGGTCCGCCTGGTCCGGAGCGCCCAGGCGCACGGTGACCAGGACGGTCGCGGCCCTCCCCCGGTAGACGGTGGGGTTCACGAAGAAGGCCGGCTGGAGCCCCTGATCCCCCGCCTGTGCCCGGGCGCTCGTCACGCAGGCGCTCTGCTGCAGGCTGGACTGGGCCTGAGCGCCGGCGGTCCCACCGCCGGCGTCCCCGCTGCCCGAACCGCTGCCCGCGCCGCCGGAACCCTTCGCGGTCCCCCCGGACGCTCCCCCGGAGTCGAGCTTCGGGGTCGCGGTACCGGGCTGCCCGCTCCCGGAGAACTGTCGGGGGCCGGCGCCGGCGGCTGCGCGGTAAGCGGAGCGGACCTCGGGGTTGCCGACGAGCGCGGACTGGAGAGCCGTCCCCGAGTACCCGTCCGGCGCGGAGAAGACCGGCAGCGTTCCCTCCGCGCTCCCACCGAGCGCCCTGGACGCGGAGCCGGCCCCCCGACCGGCGCCTTGAGTTGCCATCGTCTGCCCGCCCCCGTGGCGGAGCAGCGGGACCAGCCCGACGACCAGCAGGATGAGGGCGGCGGCCGTGCTCAGCACGGCGATCCGGCGGCGCCCGCCCGGCGACCGGCGTCCACGGCGCCGACCGTCCAGCGGGATCGGCTCCGAGATGGAGGCGGACTCCCCCAGCCCGTCCCCGTTGGCGGCGGTCGCGCGATGCCCGTGGCGGCCGTCGACCCCGGCGGCAGCGGCCGCCAGGTGACGGCCCCGCTCCCCGTCGCCGGCGCCGGCGGGCGTGGACGCGGCAGCCTCGCGCTCGATGGCGGCGGCGAGCCGCTCGTGCAGACCGGCGGGCGGCTCCACCTCGGCGAGCTCGGCGAGCCCGGCGAGCGCCGCGCGTCCCCGCTCCACCGCGGCGAGCAGCCCGGCGCAGTCCCGGCAGCCGGAGACGTGCGCCTCGACGCGGGCGTCACCCGGCCCGGACAGATCGCCCGCCTGCCAGGCGGCGAGCTCCTCGGGGTCGGGATGGGTGGGATGGACGGGCACGCTGGGGCTACTCCTCGTTGTGGTGACGTTCCGCTTCCGCTGATTCGGACGTTGCGACGGTCGCCTGGGTTCCCCGACGGTCGTCCCGCTCGGCGAGCCGCTCCCCGAGCGCGAGCCGCCCGCGGAAGACCCGGCTCTTGACGGTCCCGACCGGGATCCCGAGGATCTCGGCGGCCTGCGCGTGCCCGAACCCGTACAAGTCACACAGGACCAGGGCGACCCGGAAGTCCTCCGGCACCGCCCGCATCGCGGCCTGCACGGTCAGGGTGGTGGCCACCACGGCGCCGGGGTCGCCGACGGCCGCGGCACCCTGACCAGTCTCCTCGGCCTCCAGCGGCGTCGTGCGGGCACGGCCGCGGCGTCTGGCCTGGTCGGTGGCGGCATTGACGGCGATCCGGTAGAGCCAGGTCGAGAAGGCGGCCTCGCCGCGGAAGGCGCCGGCTCGGCGGAGCGCTCCGATGAAGGCCTCCTGGGTGGCGTCCTCGGCGTCCTCGCGGTTGCCCAGGATCCGGAAGCAGAGCCCGTAGATGCGGCGCTCGTGCCTGGTCATCAGCTCACCGAAGGCCGTCCGGTCGCCTTCGAGATGGGCGGCCAGCAGCTCCTCGTCGCTGGCGCCGTTCACGACCTCAGCGTGGCCTCGGCGATGCCGTCCTGGTAGCCGCCATCCCCGGCGGGGAGCTGCGTGAACCAGATCAGGTAGTACCGGTAGCTGGCGTCGCCGGAGAAGTCCAGGGTCGAGCGCTGCGGCGCGTCGGGGCGGCTCGCGAGCCGGTTCGCCGTCCACCCGTCGAAGCTGGAGGGCACCGAATCCGACCCGTACACCTCGACGCTCGCCCCGCCGTTGACGAGCTGGAGCTGGAGCTGGCGCGCCCGCTTCGAGCTGCCGAGGTCGAGCACCATCCCGAGGCCCTGCTTGAGCCTGCCGAAGTCCGGGGAGGAGTAGTGCTCGGTCTCCCATGCGGTCTGGACGTCACCGTCGATCGCCCTGTTCGCGTGGGCGTCGTTCTCGGTGGGCGGCTTGCCGAACGGGTCATACGCTTGCGCGTTCGTGATCGGCAGCAACGTGGCCGGCTGCGAGGTGGTCTTGGGCGCTGTGCTCCCCGGTGTCTGGTGCGTGCCCGGGAGGCTGATGATGCCGTTCCTGTTCAGGCTGGCGCCGATCACCACCAGCGCCGCCACCAGACCGACGACCACCAGTGTCCAGCCGAGCCAGCGGCCCTCGTGCCGCAGGAAACCCGGAGCCGGCGCATGCTCGCTGGGCGGCAGCGCCAGCGGCTGCTCGACCAGCAACGACCCCCGCTCGCCATCCCAGGCGGCGGCCCTGGCCAGGGCCGAGCCCATCGCCGCGGCGGTCGGGTACCGGTCGCGGGGATCGAGCATCATCGCCTTCAGCACGACCGCGTCCAGCTCGCGGGGAACGCCCGCCCGGATCGCCCGGGGCGAGAGCGGGCCGTTGTTGCCCCGGGACGGCACCGTCCCGGGCGGCCGTCCGGTCAGCATCTCGAACATGCAGGCACCCAGCCCGAAGACGTCGGCGCGCCCGTCCGGGTCGCCGCCGTCGGCGGCCTCAGGCGCGATGTAGCCGCCGGCGGCCAGCAACTCGCCGGTGCCGCCGGGATCGTCGCCGGTGGCTGCCTTGGCGATCGAGAAGTCGGCGACCTTCACGCTGCCGTCGTCGCAGAACAGGATGTTGGCGGGCTTCAGGTTGCGGTGGATGACGCCGGCCTGGTGGGCGTACTCGAGCGCGTGGACGACCTCGCTGGCCAGGCGCGCCGCCTTCGCCGGAGGGAGCGGACCTTGGCTGTTCAGCACGTCGCGGAGGGTGGGCCCGTCGACCAGCTCCATGACGATGTAGTTCACGCCCTCCTGCTCGCCGGTGTCGTACAGCGCGACGATATTGGGGTGCGTGAGGCGGGCCGCATTGATGGCCTCCTGGTGGAAACTCCCACGCAGGCCGGCATCCGCGGCCAGGTCGGGATGCAGCACCTTGACCACCACGTCTCGACCGAGGACGCGGTCGTGACCGCGCCAGACGCTCGTCATGCTCCCCGAGGCAAGTTGCTCGACGAGCTCGTAGCGCTCAGCGAGGAGACGGGGTAGACCGGAGCCGACCTGCGACATGCTCATCTGGAGGGCAGCGGGACACCGGATCCCTGGACTCGTTGACTCTGGAAGTCTAGCAGGCGTCGCCGACCTCACCGCTTGTTCGTCCCCAGGTCGCCGTCAATCAGTTGGGCGGACCGCGCCGATGTAGTCGCTCCGGCCGATCGAGCTGACCCGAACGTCCGCGCCGGTGAAGGGCGCCTCGACCATCAGGCCATCGCCGAGGTACATGCCGACGTGGTGGATGGTGGTCGGGTTCTGGCGGTCGTAGGCGAAGAAGACCAGGTCTCCGCGCTGGAGATCGCCCAGGTCGACGTGCTGGCCGCTGGACCACTGGGCGGCCGCGACCCTCGGGATGGCCAGGCCGGCGCTGCGGTAGGCGGCCTGGGTCAGTCCCGAGCAGTCGAAGCTGCCCGGCCCGGTCGCCGCCCACTGATAGGGCTTGCCGACCTGGGCGAGCGCGAAGGCGGTCGCCCGCGCGGCAATCACCGAACCGCCCCGGCCCGCAGCCCGCCCGCCCTTGTGGGCGGGCGGGCCGGTGCGCAGCGTCCCGGCCTTGGCCGCACGGGCCTTGGCCGCCGCGATGGCGCGGGCACGTGCCGTCGCCGCGGCGCGGGCCTTGGCGGCCGCGGCCGCGCGCTCCCGCTCGGCGCGGATCTTGGCGGCGCGCAGGGCGGCCAGCCGCCGCGCGATCGCCCGGCGGCGCAGCTCCTCCTGGCGCCTGCGCTCCGCCGCCACCGCCCGCCGCACCGCCACGGTCAGCCGCGCGAGGTAGGCGCGCTGCTCGGCGAGCCGGTCGTCGATCTCGCCACGCTGCTGCGCGAGGCGGGCCTGGAGGTCCTCCTGGGCGTGCCGTTGCGCAGCCTGCTCCTTGGCGAGGGCCTCGAGCCCGAGCCTGGCCCGCTCGACCCTGGCGATCACGGCCTGGTCGGCGGCCACCACGCCCTCCTGGTATTTCTCGGTGGTCAGGGCCTCGTGCAGGCTGGTGGCACCGAGCAGCTCGGCCATGGCGCCGGCGCGGGACCCGCCGGTGTAGACGGCCCACACCCGCTCGTCGAGCTGCTGGCGGCTGGCGGCCAGATCGCGCTCGGCCCGGGCGATGCGCCGCGCGGTCTCCGCCTGCGCGGCCTGGGTGCGGGTCAGCGCCTCGTGGTTGGCGTTGTACTGCTCGACGACGATCTCGATCTGGTCGTTCATGTGGTCGATGTCCGCCTGGACCCTGGTCGCCTCGGCCCGCAGCCGGGCGATCCTGGCGGCCGGCGAGGCCGGGCCGGCGCTGGCATGGGCAGGCTGCGCGAGGCTCATCACGAGCCCGAAGGTCGCGAGGCAAGCGATGGCAGCACGGTACGGCGGACGCGGAGGATGCACGGGAAGCAGGGGAAGCTCCTCAGTGTCGGGGCAGCGGCCGCGTCCAGTTCTGCCACCACACCGAGGCAAGGTCAAGCATTTCGAGGGTATTTAGTGAGCTGAGGGTTTCAGGTACTCCGAGCGATCCGACGGCGGACCATGCCCATCACCAGGCCCAATTCGTTGATGCCGAGAAATCTCGCCGCGAGCAGGTACGTCCCCAGACCGACGGTGACCCCGGCGAGGACGGTGAACAGGGAGCCGACGGTCCGCTCGCCCACCACCCCCGCGACCAGCCCGGCGACCACGGCGGTGACCGCGCCCATGATCAGGCTGGCCAGCAGCATCCGCGCCAGCACCCGCAGCAGCGGCCGCAGCTCCAGGCCGCCGATCCTGGGCACCAGTCGGGACAGCAGCAGCACCGAGCCGACCGTGTAGGCGATGCTGCTGCCAAGCGCCAGCCCAGCCACCTTCCAGTCCTTGGGCAGCAGCCAGAACAGCAGCAGGTCCGCCACCACGTTGGTGCCGGTCGAGACGATGTTCACCAGGAAGGTGGTGCGGGTGTTCTGCAGCGCGTAGAAGGCCCGCAGCAGGAGCTGGAAGGTCGAGAACGGCACCAGGCCCAGCACGAACATCACCATCGTCCTGGTGAGCAGGAGGGTGCTCTTGGAGTCCGGGCTGACCACCCCGTGCGCCAGCAGCAGGTGCACGATCGGCTCGGCCAGGACGAGGTAGCCGATGGTCGCCGGCAGCAGGATCGCGGCGGTCAGGCGGATGCCGCGCGCCAGGGTGACCTGGAACGAACGCCAGTCCTTGGCGACCGCCTGCTCGCTGAGCGGCGGCAGCAGCGCGGTCATCACCGACACCGCGAACACCCCGTGCGGGAGCTGGAAGAAGGTGAAGCTGGTGGTGTAGGCGGTGTAGCCGCCCTGCACGCCGTAGGCGAGCAGGGGGATGACCAGGTAGCCGAGCTGGTTGGTCACCACGTAGCCGACGGTGAAGGCCGACAGGCGCGCCATCTGGCGGATGGCCCGGTCGCGCAGGTTCCAGACGAACATGAAGCGGAAGCCGATGCGCCGCAGGAAGGGCCACTGCACCATGGTCATGGCCACCACGCCGAGCGTGGTGCCCACTCCCAGCAGCGCCTTCTCGCCCGCGGTCAGCTCGCTCAGCTGGGGGACCTTGCCGCCGACCAGCGCGTGGAAGGTCAGCCCGACGGCGATCACCACCAGGTTGTTCAGGACCGGCGCGTACATCGGCACGCCGAAGCGGCGGTTGGCGTTGAGCAGCCCGGTCATGACCGAGCCGACGCCGTAGAACACGATCTGCGGCATGAACATCGCCAGCAGCTGGCCGCCGATGTGCTGGGCCTCCGCACGCTCGGCCGGACTGCCCGAGTGGATGTAGAGCCGGATGATCCACGGTGCGGCCAGCACCGTCACCAGTGCGAGCAGGCTGAGGGTCACGAACGCCATGGTCATGACCGCGTTGGCGACGTAGTTGGCCTGCCGGAAGCCGCGGGTCCGGCGCACCTCGACGAACACCGGCACGAAGATCGACGAGAGGATCCCGCCGAGCACCAGCTCGTAGATGATGTTCGGGGTGGTGTTGGCGACGTTGTAGACGTCGGCGAGCCGGCTCTCGCTGACGCCCAGCGTGCCGACCAGGACGGTGACCCTGAGCAGCCCGGTGACCCGCGACAGCAGCGTCCCGCTGGCCATCAGCAGGGTGGAGCGCGCCAGGCTCGGCTCGGCAGGCTGGCTGACCTGCACCTGCACCTCCTGGTTCGGCTCCGGCTCCACCGGGGTCCTCCTCACGACGCGCCCTCCGGCGTCTTGGCCGGGGGGTCGACCCGCCGGCGCCGCCGGCCGGTCTTCCTGCCCCACCACAGCAGCAGGAACCCGCCGGCGCCGCCCGCCAGGATCAGCGCCACCCGGTTGAACGCCGTCGACACCAGCGTGACCTGGTCGCGGGCGATGTTCACCTTGCCGTCGGGGGTGAAGACGTCAACCCGAATGGGGAAGGTCCCGGTCGTCCTGGTCCCCACCTCGAGCCTGCGGGTGACCTGCTCCTTGGGGTTCACCGTGAACGGCTCGCTCATTTTCGGCAGGTCGACACGTGGCGACGACAGCCGCAGCACCACGATGAGCCGCTGCGAGCTGGCGTTGGTCACCGTGATCGGGATCGCGCCGTTCCTGGAGGTGAGCGTGACGCGGGTGCGCTGCACCCCGACCTGCCGCTGGACCGCTCGCATGCCCTGGCCGACGGCGCGGACGAAGCTGGAGCCCTTGGCCCGGCCTGAAGGCGTCCGCCAGTCGCTCGACTGGGCGATCAGCAGGTCGCGGTCGAAGTCGTCCAGCTCCGGGAAGCCCGGGACCATCCGGCTGAAGCTGGTGAGCTTCGAGTTCACGCTCGAGACGTTGTGCAGGTAGCTGGCTGCCAGGCCGAGGCTCACGTCGGCCTGGGTGTAGGGCACCAGCGGGCGGTCGCCCTTGCCTGGTCCCTGCGGCACCTGGGTGGCCAGCTCCTGGGCGGGCATCAGGTCGAGCCAGGGCACGCCCGCCAGCCCCCGGACCAGCAGACGGAAGAAGCCGGGGGTCGGGCGCCAGTCCTGCGGCGGTGCCAGCAGGATCCCGCGGCTGGCGCCGTTGGGGAGCTCCAGCCAGGTCATCGCGGTCTCCGCCAGGACGCGCTGGGCCCACTGGGCCGGCTCCGAGCGCCCCTTGGGATCGGCCAGCGCGGCCGACAGCGCCGGGTCGGGGACCAGCGCGCGCTCCAGCCCGCCCAGGCCCGAGCCGAGGTCCACGGTGGCGTTCTGGGTGGTCGAGGCCGAGGTCGGCAGCAGGTGGGAGTCGAGCACCACCGATTCGGCCTCCGCGTCGGCCAGCACCTTCAGGGTGGCGGCGTCGATCGCGCCGGGTACGGGCCAGGCGAGCGAGGAGTCGGGGTCCGGTCCGAGCCACTCCTTGAGGTGCTTGCGGGCATACAGCAGCGGCGCCAGGGCTTCCGCGTCGGAGCCGGCCCGGACCAGCGACGGCAGGTCGGCGTTGGCGTACGGGAGGGCGGCCGGCAGGTTGTGGCTGGCGGCCACGCGTAGGTCCTGGAGGAACTTCTTGGCGGCCAGGGAGCGTGGATCCCCGGCCGAGACCGTCTCGGTGCGGCCGCCCCGCTTGAGCTTCCAGCTCCCGCCCATGGCGGTGGCCTCGTCGGTGAGCAGGGGGTCGATCAGCAGGCTGACCTTGGGCGCGTCGGGCCGGGCAAGTTCCGCGGCGATCGCGCCGAGCGATCCGTTCGCGGCCAGCAGCTTGCCGAGCTTGTCGTCGACGAAGTCCCCCGCGGGGTTGCGGTGGGTCTGCTCGTGCAGCGGCACCAGCAGCGAGATCCGGAGCGGGCTATGGACCTTGCCGGCGGTGGCGACCACAAAGGTGGTCAGGCGGCTGGAGGCCGGCCCCTGGTCGCTGGACGCGCTCACCCGCAGCACCAGCGGCAGGACCATCCCGGGTGTCCGGATCAGCAGCCAGGTGGGCAGCGGCTCCGAGTGCACCGGCAGCCCGAGCGTGGCTCCGGGGGCGACGACCGCGCTGCCGTCGCCCGGCCACCACGACTGGATCGGGGCGAGGCCTCCGGGTTGGCTGTCGGGTTCGTTGGCGAGCTGCTCCAGCTCGGAGCGGGTGCCGATGGGCTCGCCGATGCTCGCCTGGATCCGCAGGTTGCGCAGCTCCGCCGAGCCGGTGTTGCGGACGGCCAGGCGGTAGGCGAGCGGGGTCTTGGGCCCGGTGACCGACGAGATGGCCTGGAGGGTCAGCTCGATCTTCGGGTCGCTCGACGTGCCGCTCTGCTGCGCTCGCGCCGGAAGCGCCGTCCCCACGATCGCCAGCACTGCCCCGAGCAGCCCGAGGGTCGCCAGGCACCAGCGGTGGGCTGGCGCCGCGGCGGTGGTGCCGGCGCTCACTGGCGGGCGCTCCAGCGGCCGAGCGCGACCGGCACCAGGTCGAGCAGATGCCGCTCGTTGTCGAAGGCCATGACCTGCCCGGCGTCGCCGACGGCGAACCAGCGCGCCTCCTCCGACTCGCTGTCGTGCCGTGACAGGTCTCCCCCGGTCGCGCGCATCAGGTAGTAGTGGACGAACTTGTGGTAGCGGGTCTGCTCTGGGCTCCAGACGAACCAGTAGTCGATGGTCTCGAGCTCGCTGAGCAGCTCCACCTTGAGGCCGGTCTCTTCGCTTACCTCGCGCAGGGCCGTGTCGGTGATGCTCTCCCCCGGCTCCTGGGTTCCCTTCGGCAGGGTCCATTGCAGCGCTCCACCGGCGGAGCGCCGCGCAATCAGCGCGACCTGGGCGTCGGCCGCGGGTTCGCTGAGCACCACCCCACCGGCCGAGACAGCTCGGGCGGTTCGCATGGGTGCAGCCTATCCCGCCAGGAGGCCTACCGCTCGGTCGTCCCGGTCACCGGCGAGACGACTGCGCTGGTGACCTTGACGAGGTCGACGCCGCGGACCTTGAGGATCACCCCGGGCTCGCCGGCCGCGGTGTAGACCACGTCCTGATGGGCGAGCTGCTCGTCGAGCACGACCGTGACGGGGCACTCGAGCGCCACCGGGGGCACGAACGGGAGCAGGTAGCCGGTGAGGCCCGGTGCCTCGTCCGGCTCGATCGGGTGCAGCTCCTGGCGGCCGAGCAGCTCCGCGACCTGGGCGACGTCCACGTCCTCCTCGGCTGGGGCGAGGACCAGCACCACCCCGTCGTCGCCGTTGGTCAGGACGGTGGGCTTGCCGACGGTGACCCCCTCGAGCCCGAGCACCGCCGGCGCCGCGCTGAGATCGCGCAACGGACCGGAGAGCTGGGAGACCTCATGTGGGATGTCGTCAGCCAACAGATGATTGTGGACGTCGATGCTGGAGCGCACAGCCTCTCCACCATGGGATTCGGTCATCACGTACCGAGACGGAAAGCAGAGTATAGCCGCGACGGCCGAGGGTTCGATCTCGGCCGTGCGGCTACAGGCTCCAGCTTCGCGGGGGGGTCGCGCCTAGCGGGAGCCGCCCTTGCGGCCGATCCGCTGGTAGAACTCGATGCCGTAGCGCTGCTTGGTGGTCTCGCCGCCCTTCCTGCCGCCAAGGCGTCCGATCTTGCCGAAGAAGTCGTCTCCGTATCGCTTCTTTGTGGTCTGCCCACCCTTCCGGCCCGCCTCGGCCCGGCTCATTTTCCTGGCTTCCTGCATCCGACCACCTCCTGTTCCGAAGATGGTTGCCCTGCCTGGTTTCCTCCTAAACCCCTTGAATCAGGATTTCCCTGGAACCAATCGTCACGACGGTCGCCTCGCGAGGTCTGAAGCCGACCCTCACTCGGTATCCTTCCGGTCATGACCTCCCTATCTTCAGCCCAGCGCCGGGCGCTCGGCGCGCTGCTGCAGGCGTCGCCGTTCGCCAAGGTCGCGCGCGAGCTCGGTGAGCGCTTCACCGACGCCGGTCACCAGCTCTACCTGGTGGGCGGCACGGTGCGGGACGCCCTGCTCGAGCGCTCGTCGCCCGACGTGGACTTCACCACGGACGCCGACCCAACCCGGATTCTCGAGATCGTCAAGGCGGGAGGCTGGGACGACGGCGTCTGGCTCCAGGGAGCCCGCTTCGGGACGGTCGGCGTCCGCAAGGGCACGCTGCGGCTGGAGATCACCACCTTCCGGTCGGACGTGTACCACGAGGACTCCCGGAAGCCGGAGGTGACCTTCGGCCGCAGCATCGAGGAGGACCTTGCCCGCAGGGACTTCACCGTCAACGCCATGGCGGTCCGGCTGCCGGACGGGCGCTTCATCGACCCGTTCGGCGGGCTCACCGACCTCGCCAACCGCCGGCTGCGCACGCCGTCGAGCCCGGCGACCTCGTTCGAGGACGACCCCCTGCGGATGCTGCGCGCCGCCCGCTTCGTGGCGCAGCTCGAGCTGGTGCCGACGCAGGAGACCGTCGAGGCGATCACCGAGCGGGTCGGCCGGCTGGAGATCGTCTCCCGCGAGCGCATCCGTGACGAGCTGGAGAAGCTGCTGCGCGGCCGCGCTCCGGGGAAGGGCCTGTGGCTGGTGGTGCAGACGGGGCTCGCGAACCAGTTCCTCCCGGAGCTGCCGGCGCTGGCGCTGGAGCAGGACCCGGTGCACCGCCACAAGGACGTGCTCGCCCACACGATCGCGGTGGTCGAGCGGGCGACGGCGTTCGACGCCGACCGGCCGGACCTGGTGCTGCGCCTGGCCGCGCTGCTGCACGACATCGGCAAGCCGCGCACCCGCCGGGTGGGGCCCGATGGCGTGTCGTTCCACCTGCACGAGGTGGTCGGCGCCAAGATGGCCGAGCGCCGGCTCCAGGAGCTGCGCTTCTCCTCCGAGGTGGTCCAGGACGTCCGCACCCTGGTGCTGCTGCACCTGCGGTTCCACACCTACCGGCTCGGCTGGACCGACTCGGCGGTGCGGCGGTACGTGCGCGACGCCGGGGACCTGCTGGACCGGCTGAACTTCCTGGTCCGCTCGGACTGCACCACCCGCAACCCCTTCAAGGCCAAGCAGCTCGCGGCCGCCTGCGACGAGTTGGAGGGGCGGATCGCCAGGCTGGAGGCCGAGGAGGAGCTGGCCAAGATCAAGCCGCCGCTCAACGGCGACGAGGTCATGGCGCTGCTCGGCGTCCCTCCCGGCCCGATCGTCGGCAAGGCCCTGAGCCACCTGCTGGAGCTGCGGCTGGACCGTGGGCCCATGTCCACCCAGGACGCCACCGAGGCCCTGCTCGCCTGGGCCCGCGAGCAGGGCCTGGAGCCCCCCGGCCCCGGCGAGCAGCGCTGAGGCCCGACCCGTCGCGGGCGGGCCCGAGCGGCCACCGGGGCTCCGGGTCGCCACGGCCGGATCCTACGGGAGCCGGAGCACCACCCCCTCGTCGCCGACGATGACCAGGTCCGGCAGGCCGACGGGGCCGGGCTGGCGGGCCGGGTCGGTGGACAGCTCGATCCTGGCGCTGTCCCCCAGCTCGGATCCGGCCGGCCAGTGGACGGACGCGCCGCCGAAGTTCAGGACCACCAGCAGCCGCTCCTCCGGCGCCTCGCGCACGAACGCGTAGAGGCTCTCGGGGACGTCCGGCAGCGACCGGTAGCTGCCCGAGCGGAGCGCCTCCGAGCCCTTGCGGTACCAGATGAGCCGGCGGCACAACGACAGCATCGAGGTCGGGTCCTCACGCTCGACCTCGACGTTGATCCGCTCGGCGCTGGCGGCCACCGGCAGCCACGGCTCGCGCGGAGCCGCTCCCCCGCCCGGGAGGCTGAAGCCGGCGCCCGGCGAGGCGTCCCACTGCATCGGTGTGCGCTCGGGATCCCGTCCGTCCACGTCCACGACCCGGTCCGGCGGGATCTCGCCGTCGAGCATGCCCAGCTCCTCGCCGTAATAGAGGAACGGCGTGCCCCGCAGGGTCAGGACCATCATCGCCCCGACGCGCGCCCGGGCCGGGCCGTTGCCGCCCTCGTCGTAGCGGCTGGCCGCCCGGGAGTGGTCGTGGTTGCCGAGGAACTGCGCAGGCCAGGCGTCAGCCGGCAGCAACGCGGTGTACTCGTCCACCACCGAGCGGAACGCCTCCGGCTTCCACGGCTGGTGCAGGAAGACGAAGTTGTGGGCCAGGTGCAGTTCGTCCCGGCCGCTGCCGTAGTAGCGGGCCAGCTTGCGCAGGTCGAGCACGTAGACCTCGCCGACGGCCATGCGGTCGTCGTAGGCGTCCAGAGTGCGGCGGAAGCGCCGGAGGATCTCGTGGACCTCCGGCCAGTCCTCGTCGTACAGCTCGAGCTGCATCTCGGCCAGGCGCCTGGCCCGGGCCTGGCCGGTGGGATCGTGCTCGTCGCCCATGGCGACCAGCGGGTTGTCCCGCAACTGCGGGTCCTTGGCCATGCGGTGGGCGACGTCGATGCGGAAGCCGTCGACGCCGCGGTCCAGCCAGAAGCGCATGACCTCGTCCATGGCTGCGCGGACCTCCGGCGACCACCAGTTGAGGTCGGGCTGTTCGGGAAGGAACGAGTGCAGGTACCACTGGCCGGTGGGCTCTTCGAAGGTCCATGCCCGGCCGGCGCGGGGAAAGGCGCTCATCCAGTTGTTCGGGGGCTGGCCGTCGGGCTTGGAGTCGGCCCAGACGTACCAGTCGCGCTTGGGGCTCTGGAGCGAGGAGCGCGATTCCAGGAACCACGGGTGCTGGTCGGAGGTGTGGTTCGGCACCAGGTCGACGACCACGCGGATGCCTCGGGCGTGCGCCTCGGTCACCAGGGTGTCGAAGTCCTCGAGGGTGCCGAACAGCGGGTCGACACCGGTGTAGTCGGCCACGTCGTAGCCGAAGTCCTTCATCGGCGAGGGGTAGAACGGCGACAGCCAGATCGCGTCCACCCCGAGCGAGTCGGGCGTGCCGTCGTTGAGATAGTCGAGGCGGGCGGTGATCCCCGCCAGGTCGCCCACCCCGTCGCCATTCGCGTCGGAGAAGCTGCGCGGGTAGATGTGGTAGATCACCCCGTGCCGCCACCATTCGCCTCCTGCCACGACCAGCCTCCGAATCCGTTGCGACTGCTGCATCCCGTTTTGCGCTGTCTCAAGGTAGCAAGAAGGGGCGACGGCGCCGGCCGTTGTCCACAGGCGGCGCCGTCGCCCCGTACGGGCTTGGCGAAATCAGCTGGTGGCGCCCACCGGCTCCGCCGGCTCGACGCCCGCGATGAAGTCCTCGACCATGCGGCGAGCGCGGTCGTCGGTGTACTGCACCGGCGGCGACTTCATGAAGTAGGCGGAGGGCGCCAGCAGCGGCCCGCCGATACCGCGCTCGAGCGCGAGCTTGGCGCAGCGCACCGCGTCGATCACCACGCCGGCCGAGTTCGGCGAGTCCCACACCTCGAGCTTGAGCTCCAGGTTGAGCGGCACGTCGCCGAAGGCCCGGCCCTCGACCCGGATGTAGCACCACTTGCGGTCGTCCAGCCATGGAACGTAGTCGCTCGGCCCGACGTGCACGTTGTGCTTGCCGAGGTCGTGGTCGACCTGTGAGGTGACCGCCTGGGTCTTGGAGATCTTCTTGGACTCCAGCCGGTCGCGCTCCAGCATGTTCTTGAAGTCCATGTTGCCGCCGAAGTTGAGCTGGTAGGTGCGGTCGATGGTGATGCCGCGATCCTCCATCAAGCGGGCCAGCACGCGATGGACGATGGTGGCGCCGACCTGCGACTTGATGTCGTCGCCGATGATCGGCAGACCAGCTTTGGTGAAGCGCTCGGCCCACTCCGGTGTGCCGGCGATGAACACCGGCAGGCAGTTGACGAAGGCCACGCCGGCCTCGAGCGCCGCGTCGGCGTAGTAGCGGACCGCCTGCTCAGATCCCACCGGCAGGTAGCAGACCAGCACGTCGACCTGCGCCCGCCGGAGCGCGGCGACGACGTCGACCGGCGCCGCCTCGGACTCCTTGATGGTCTCGGTGTAGTACCTGCCCAGCCCGTCCAGTGTCGGACCGCGCTGGACCTCCACCCCGAGCGGCGGCACGTCGGCGAAGCGGATGGTGTTGTTCTCGCTGGCGAAGACCGCCTCGGAGATGTCGCGCCCGACCTTCTTGGCATCGACGTCGAAGGCCGCGACGAACTCGAGGTCACTGACGTGGTAGCCCCCGAGCTCGATGTGCATCAGACCGGGGACGTCGTCGCCCGGCTGGGCGTCACGGTAGTAGTGAACGCCCTGCACCAGCGATGACGCGCAGTTGCCCACGCCGACGATCGCGACGCGTATCTTGGCCATTCCTGATCGCTACTCCTCTATGGGGTCGGCGCGGCCTGACCGGCCTGAGTCGGCAGGCGAGGATCGCGCGGGACGGTTGCGTTCTGGGCCGCGAGCCCAGAGCCCTCCCGGACCGGGTCGACCTGGAGGGTGGTGGAACGGGACCTGGCGGCGGTTCGGCCGTCGCCGGCCGCGGAGCCGCGCTCCGCGGCGATCAGCCGATCGAGCCAGGCGATCTCACGTTCGTGCTCGTCCAGCCCGTGGTCCATCAGCTCGAGCGTGTACGCGTCGAGCCGGTCGCGGACCGCGCGCAACGAGGCGCGCAGGTGGCTCAGACGCTCCTGCAGGTAACCGCGGCGTCGTTCGAGCTGGTCGAGCCGCGTCTCCGGGCGCAGGTACCGGAAGAAGGCCAGCCGCATGGAGAAGCGGTCCTGCTCGAGGTCGTGGACGTCGGCCGATTCGAGCAGCTCGAGGAAGACCTGCTCGCCGCGTTCGGTCAAGCGATAGACGTGCTTCTTGCGTGAGGTGAAGCGGTTCTCCTCGACCTCGAGCGCGCCGTCCGCGAGCAGCCGCTTGAGGCATGGGTACAGTGATCCGAAGCTGACTCTCCAGAAGGCGCCGAGCTTGACGCTGAGCTGCTTCTTCAGCTCGTAGCCCGACATCGGTGCCTCCTTGAGGAGCCCAAGTACTGCTAGCTCGAGCACGAGCACGTCCCCCTACGTGGCCATCTGGTGGCCGGAAGGTGGCCATCGTCTGGCGAATGTATCGGTCCGATGTATCGCCACGATAGGTACGGCCCCGCTCGGGTGTCAAGCGGCTTGGGTGTCAAGCGGCTTGGGCATCGTGGTGCCGACCGTTCTGTTGTGCTGGGCCCATGGGTAAACTGGAGCCGCGGTCGGGGGGCTCCCCCTGATCCGACTCCCTGCTCGGAACGTGAGAAGCATGCGGCTGGTCGACTACACGCTGGTGAAGAGGGCGACGCTGCGGGACCTCCGCGGCGGGCGCCTGTCCAGGCAAGAGGTCTGCGACGCCCACCCGGAGCTGCTGCGCGCCGCCCGCAACGTCGGCGAGGCGACCATGGCGCCGTGCCCGGTGTGCGCCGAGAACTCGCTCGTCCACGTGACCTACGTGTTCGGGGACTCCCTGCGGCAGCTCTCCGGCAGGGTCTGGCCCAGCGACGGTCTGGCCGACCTGCACCGCTCCGTCGAGGAGTGCGCCTGCTACGTGGTCGAGGTCTGCACCGAATGCTTCTGGAACCACCTCACCCAGTGCTATCTGCTGGGCCGCAGGCACGCCGGCTGATCGGTCCGGCTCGGTCTGCTTCCCACCGCCGGCCGCCCCGTTTCGGCCTTTCCGCTGAGCTACGGTAGAGTCGTTCGGCCATGGCCGCACGACCGCCCACCTTTACGCCGTCGCGAGCCCCTCACCCTTCGCGAGCGGCCCGCCACGCGCCACCCCCTGAGCGCTCCCGCCTGAAGCGGGTCCTGCGCTGGGCGCTGTGGCTGATCGTGCCGATGCTTGCCGTCATTGCCGGCTCGCTGGTGGGTCTGGTCTACGCGTTCGCCAAAGTCCCCGTCCTCGACCAGGTCCCTGCCGCCCAGACCACCGTCTTCCTGGACCGCAAGGGCGCCGAGATCGGCACGCTCTCCCCCAGCGAGAACCGCCGCATCGTGCCGCTCTCCGATATCCCGAAGACGATGCAGCTGGCAGTGCTCGCGGCCGAGGACCGCGACTTCTACAAGCACGGCGCCATCTCCTACAAGGGCATGCTGCGCGCGACCCTCGCCAACCTCCGCAACGCAGGGGTCAGCCAGGGCGGCTCGACCATCACCCAGCAGTACGTGAAGAACGCCTACCCGAGCGTCGGGCGTTCGCGGAACCTGTTCCGCAAGCTCAAAGAGGCCGTGATCGCGGTCAAGCTGGAGAAGAAATACTCCAAGGACCAGATTCTCGGCTTCTATCTGAACACCGTGTACTTCGGCAAGGGCGCCTACGGCGTCGACGCCGCCTCGCGGGTCTTCTTCGACAACCGGCCGGCAAAGAAGCTGACGCTCGCCCAATCCGCCCTGCTGGCGGGCTCGATCCGCGCGCCGGAGTTCTACTCGAAGAAGCAGAACTTCACCTCGACCAAGGCCAGGCGTGATTTCGTGCTGCGGGTCATGGAGGAGCGGGGCTGGATCACGCAGAAGCAGGCGGCCGCCGCCATCAAGACGCCGGTCCGCGAGAGCTCGACCGTGCCCTCCAGCGGAATCGCCGAATCCAAAGCGCCCTATTTCCTGGAGAAGGTGCGCCAGTACCTGCTGGACAAATACGGCGCCACCCGATTGGCGCAAGAGGGCTTCCGCGTCCAGACCACGATCGATCTGACGATGCAGCACGAGGCCCAGGCGTCCGTCCGGAGCGTGCTCAACGAGCGGGGCGATCCCAAGGCCTCGCTGGTGGCGCTCGACCCCAAGACGGGCGCGGTGCGGGCGATGTACGGCGGCAAGGACTTCGCCAAGGAGCCCTTCAATTACGCCACCGACGCCAGGCGGCAGGCCGGCTCGACGATGAAGCCCTTCGTGCTGGAGGAGGCGCTCAACGAGGGCTACTCGGTGAACTCGGTCTTCCGTGGCCCCAACAAGTTCGAGGTCCAGGGTCACGAGTACACGAACTTCGGGACCGAGAGCTATGGCGACATCACCCTGATGGACGCCACCAAGCACTCGGTCAACACCGTCTACGTGCAGCTCATCGACAAGGTCGGCCCGAACCGGGTCGCCGACCTCGGGATGCGGACTGGGCTGGCCGACGTGATCGAGGACGGGCGCTTCTCCTCCGAGCGCAAGCCCGTCCTGGACCCCGTGGTCCCGCTCGCGCTGGGCGCGAGCGGCGTCTCGACCCTCCAGCTCGCGTCGGCCTACGGGACCTGGGCCAATCAGGGCGTCCACAACCCGGCGTACATGGTCGAGAAGGTCAGCGACTCCAGCGGGCGGGTGGTGGAGCGGCACCAGGGCAGGGGCACGCAGGTCGTGCAGCCGAACATCGCCAACACCATCACGGCGGCCCTGCGCGGCGTGATCGAGGGCGGCACCGCGACAGCCGCCCGCCTTCCCGACCGCGAGGTCGCCGGCAAGACCGGGACCACCAGCAACTCGGTGGACGCCCGCTTCGTCGGCTACGACACGAACCTGGTCACCTCGGTCTGGATGGGCTACGAGAACAAGGACCCCAAGAAGCCGCCGCACCGGCTCGTCAACATCCACGGAATCCGAGAGGTGACCGGCGGGTCGCTGCCCGCGATCATCTGGAAGCGGTTCATGCTGGAGGCCACCAGGAACCTGGCCCCGCTGCCGTTCCCGCAGCCCACCCTGAGTGGCATCGTGCTGAACTCGACGACCACGTCGGCGACGACCACCCCGACGACCACCGTCGCCCCTCCGCCGAGGGTCACGCGGCATACGCTGCCGCCGCAGACGACCCAGCCGCCGGCGCCGACCTCGACCTTCTCGATCCCGACGACCACCCTGTCGCAAGGCCCGGGCTCGACGAGCCAGGGAATCCAGGGGAATCAGCTAGGCTCGTCTGATCCGAACGACACCGGATAGCGATGGCAGTGCGTACCGCAACCGCCGAGCTGACCGCTCGGGAACGATCCGAGCCACGCTGGTCTGTACGGCGGGTGATCCCCGCATTCGTGTGGCTCTGGGTCGTCACGCGCCTGTTGCTGCTGGTCATCTCGCTCAACCCGCGCCTGTACTCCTCCGGCGTCTACGGAGACGTCCGCGCCTACGGGGCCAAGGTCGAGCGGATGTTCCAGGGCGAGCTTCCCTACCGCGACGTGGCCATCGAGTACCCGCCGGGCAGCGTGCCGTTCACGCTGATGCCGGCGCTGGTGGTCGGTACCGGCGCCGGGTACCGGATGGCCTTCGCGCTGGAGATGATCCTGGTCGACGCCCTCGGGCTCTATGCCGCCTGGCGGCTCGCCCGCGCGGCCGACCGGGGCCGGCGCCGCATCCCCGTCGCCTACACGCTGGGGATGGTGGTGATCGGGCCGCTGCTGGTGCTGCGCTTCGACCTGATCCCCGCCGTGTGCGTGCTGCTGGCCGCCGCGCTTGCCGCGGAGGGCCGAGCGGGGCCGTCGGCGGCCGCGCTCGGCTATGGAGCCGCGGCCAAGCTCTTCCCCGCCGTGCTCGCTCCCCTGCTGGTGCTCGGGTTGGTGCCGGCCGAGGGATGGCGGCGGTCGCTGCGGCGCACCGTGCCGCCGTTCCTGGTCACCTTCGCGGTCACCCTGGTCCCCGCGCTGATCATCTCGGCCTCGGGCACCGTCGGCTCGCTGCTCTACCACATCCGGCGGGGGGTCCAGATCGAGAGCCTGCCCGCCAATCTGATCGATCTTGCCCATCTGGCGTTCGGGGTGACCGCGCGCTCGGCCTACGGGTTCGGCGCGTATGATCTCCAATCGGACATTTCCGGCGCGATGAAGCTCGCGTCCACCGTCGCCACCGCCGCGGCGCTGGTCGGGGCCGCGTGGCTGGTGTGGCGGCGCTCGGCGGCGTCCGGAGGTCGGGGCCTGGGCCCCGCCGACTGGGCCGGCGCCTTCGCCATCGGCGTGTTCGCCTTCGTGCTGCCCACCCGCGTGCTGTCTCCGCAGTACCTGGTCTGGCTGGCCGCCCCCGTCGCGGGCCTCGCCGACCGGCGCCTGGGCCGTCGCGCGATGTGGACGCTGGCCGCCGCCGCCGTCCTGAGCCAGCTCGAATTCCCCTTCCGCTACTCCCAGCTCCGCCACCTCGACTGGGTCGACATCAGCGTCCTGACCTGCCGCAACCTCCTCCTGGTCGCCGCCTGCGTCCTGACCGTCCGCGCCTTTGGCGCCGGTGCCCCCAAGGTCGAGCAGACCGTCCCCGAAGAAGGTCCCGAGGTCGTTCCCGCCACCCCTGGCTAGGAGGTCGGAGGGCTCGCCGTCCCGCTCCGCTCGCCGCACGTGGGCGTGGCGAGCCGCCGGCGGGGCGGATGGCGCCCTCGCGGGCGCGACCGGATGGCGAGTCGGCTTGCCACCCCGCAAGGGGGGGTGGGGATAACCGTCTGTGACTGTCGGGGGGTGGTGGGAAACTGCGGGTATGGCTGGGGTGATCATCCGGAATCCACCTGCGGGGCGGTGCCGGGGCGATGGCCCGCCAAGGGCGGTGGCCGTGCGCGTTGCCGGGGACAACGGTCGGCTGCTACCCTCGGTCGGCTTCACGCTCCTGCTCCCGACCGCCGGGGGCCGCTCAGTCCAGAGGAGGTGACATGCGCCGTTACGAAGTCATGCTGATTCTCGACCCCGGCCTGGAAGACAAGGACGCCAAGGCGGCGGTCGACAGGTTTCTGACCACGGTCAGCAGCCGAGGTGGCGAGATCAAGAACATCGACCACTGGGGCAAGCGCCGGTTCGCGTACGAGATCCGGCATATCAATGAGGGCTACTACACCGTGGTCGTGCTCGAAGCCGAACCCACAGCGGTCGACGAGCTCTCGCGAGTGCTCGGTCTGGCCGACGAGGTGATCCGGCACAAGGTGGTCCGCCCCGAGGCCGCCTGATCAGCCGACTGGCAACGTCTCCTTCCCCGCTGGCCCGCGGGTCCGCGCCTCCCCGCACCTCGGTGCAGGGTTCCGGATCGATCCGCGGCCCGTTCTACCGGTTCGTGTCCGGCCGCGTGCCGGCGCGGGATGTGCGATGAGGTGTTCTTCGAGTGGCTACCGATAACCAAGTGATCCTGGTCGGCAACCTGACCGACGACCCAGAGCTACGGTTCACGCCCAACGGGGCGGCCGTGGCCAACTTCCGACTGGCCGTCACCCCGCGAGTCCGTGACGGGGACAACTGGAAGGACGGCGAGACCTCGTTCTTCCGGGTCAACGTCTGGCGGCAGATGGCTGAGAACGTCGCCGAGTCCATGACCAAGGGCAGCCGTGCCGTCGTGGTGGGCCGCCTGCGGACGCGCTCCTGGGAGACGCCCGAGGGCGAGAAGCGCTCGGTGACCGAGGTCGAGGCCGATGAGGTCGCCCCGAGCCTGAAGTTCGCGACCGCCAAGGTGGAGCGGGCTTCTCGCGGTGGTGGTGGTGGTGGTGGTGGTGGTGGTGGTGACTGGTCCGACAGCTCCGGCAACGCCGCGGGCGGCGGACGAAACAGCGGCCAGTTCAACGACGAACCGCCGTTCTGATCGAGTGCCGTCGATGACCGCTGCGCGGGTTGGCTCGCTGACCTTGGGTGAAGGCCACCTTGCCTTCGCCCAGGGTCCCGAGGCCGTTCGTCACAGCACCGGCGGCCCGTCCCAGGACCGAGCACCATGGACCCGAATGATTCGAGACGAGTGAGGACCGGCCGAGGCCAAGGGGGCCGAGGCCGGTGAGGAGGTAACCGGCTCTATGCCAAAGAGCACGTTCCAGCGCAAGCCCAAGCGCAAGTTCTGCCAGTTCTGCGCTGACAAGCAGGACTACATCGACTACAAGGACGTGAACCTGCTGCGGAAGTTCATGAGCGACCGCGGCAAGATCCGCGCCCGGCGGGTCACGGGGAACTGCGCCCAGCACCAGCGCGACGTCGCGACGGCGGTCAAGAACGCCCGAGAGATGGCGCTGCTTCCATACACCATCCGCTAGCGCGAGGTCGACGACGTGAAGGTCATCCTCAATCAGGAGGTCCGGGGCGTCGGTGCCCCGGGCGACATCGTAGAGGTCGCCGACGGCTACGGGCGCAACTACCTGCTGCCCCGCAACCTCGCGCGGCTCGCCACGCCGGGCGCGGTGCGCCAGGCCGAGGGCATCCGCTCCCGACGCATCGCCAGAGAGATCGCCGATCTCGAGCAGGCCAGGACCGTGGCCGCCCATCTCGAGTCGCTCCGGGTCGTGATCCCAGCCAAGGCCGGCAAGGAAGGCCGGCTGTTCGGCTCGATCACCACACCGCAGATCGTCGACGCGGTCGCGAAGACGGGCGGGACCCGCATCGATCGGCGCCGTATCCACCTCGACACCGCCATCAAGAACACAGGCCCCCATCGCGTCACCGTCCGGTTGCACCCGGAGGTCGAGGCGAACATGACCGTGGAGGTCGTGCCCGCGTAGCCAAGGAAGCGTAAGGAGGCTCGACCCTATGGCCATGCGCTCCGTCCCTGACGGAGGCCCTCGGCCCAACGCTTCCCCGACCTACGAGCGCGTTCCCCCGCACAACGTCGAAGCTGAGGAATCGGTTCTCGGCTCGATGCTGCTGTCGCGCGATGCGATCGCCGAGGTCCTCGAGCTCCTGCACGAGGATGACTTCTACCGGCCTGCCCACCGCACGGTGTTCCGGTCGGTCCTTGACCTCTATTCCCACGGCCAGGCGGTCGACCCCGTGACCGTCGCCGAAGAGCTCCGACGCAGCGGCGAGCTCGCCGACGTCGGCGGCGCGCCGTTCGTGCACACGCTGGTGTCGAGCGTGCCCACCGCCGCCAACGCGGGCTACTACGCGCGCATCGTCAAGGAGGCCGGCATCCTGCGCCGCCTCATCGACACCGGCACCAGGATCGTGCAGCTCGGGTACGAGACGCCGCAGGACACCGAGCGCGCGGTGGATCTCGCCGAATCATGGGTCTACCAGGTCGCCCAGGGCCGCGTCACCGAGGACTACCAGAGCCTGCGCGAGGTCCTCACCAGCACCCTGGAGGCGATCGAGCGCCTCCACAACGACAGCCGGGAGATCACTGGCGTCGCGACCGGGTTCCCCGAGCTGGACCGCCTCACCTCCGGGCTGCAGGCCTCCAACCTGATCATCGTTGCCGCCAGGCCGGCGGTCGGGAAGGCGTTGGCCCTCGATACACCGCTCCCCACCCCGACCGGCTGGACGACCATGGGCGACGTCGAGCTCGGGGACCAGTTGATCGGTGCGGACGGCAAGCCGACAACCGTTGTCGCAGCGACCGATGTCATGTACGGCCGACCTTGCTACGAGGTCGAGTTCTCGGATGGAACCGTCATCGTCGCCGACGCGCAACACCAATGGCTGACCGAGACCCGGGCGTCACGCAAGTCGGCATGGGCAGCCGCTCGGCGATACAACGGCACCCGGACACAACGGACCTTCCCTTCGGTCAAGACCACGGAGGAGATTCTCGCGACGCTTCGCTGCAACGGCATGGAGCGGCGGTTGAACCACGCCGTGGTCAATACCAGGCCGCTTCATCTGCCCGAGCAGGAGTTGCCGTTGCCACCCTATGCGCTCGGGGTATGGCTAGGAGACGGCTACGCGGCGAGTGCGAGGATCACGACCGCCGACCCCGAGATCGTCGTCCACATGGAGACAGATGGGTTGCGGGTCGTGCCCAGAGGTGGGCTGCTCTATACCCTGCGCCTCCCTGAGCGTCTCCCAGTCGAACAACGTTCCTGTGTCGTGTGTGGCAAGCAGTTCCGCCCGCAGACCTCCCAGGTTCGTACGTGTGGCAGGTCATGCGGAGGCCGGGCACGCCTTGTCTCGCCCCCCGTTCAGCCCCCTACCTGTCCTGACTGTGGGAAGCCATCCAGCGGTATGACGCAGTGCCAAGCATGCCGGAACCATCACGGCACAGTGCAGGGGATTCTGCGCAGCCTAGGCGTCCTGGACAACAAGCACATCCCCACGATCTACCTGCGGGCTTCGGAGGTGCAACGACGTTCGCTCCTGGCTGGATTGCTCGACACCGATGGGACCGTCAACGGCAGCGGAGCAGTACAGTTCAGCGTGACCTCGCGGCGTCTTGCCGAGGACACTTGTGAACTGATCGTGAGTCTCGGTTACCGCTGCTCCCTTGTCCTGAAACCGGTCAAGGGACGGACAGAGGCCTCCTCCACGGCCTATACCCTCACGTTCTCGACGACCGACGAGGTCTTCCGGCTGGAGCGCAAGCGACTGATGCACAAGGAGCGGAAGGGTCCGGGCCGCACCGGCAAGCGCCTCATCACCGCTGTGCAGCCCGTCCCCAGCGTGCCGGTGCGGTGCGTCGAGGTCGACAGTCCCGTTCATCTCTACCTCGCCAGCCGGTCGATGCTACCCACGCACAACTCGACGCTTGGCCTGGACATCGCCAGGAACGCCTCGGTGCGGTCCGGCGTCCCCACGGTGGTGTTCTCTCTCGAGATGAGCAAGACCGAGCTGGTCCAGCGGCTCATGTGCGCCGAATGCTCGGTCGACATGCAACGGCTTCGCACCGGGCGCATGGAGGACTCGGACTGGACCCGGCTGACACGCTCGCTCGGCAAGCTGGCCGAGGCGCAGCTGTTCATCGACGACTCGGCCGCGATCACCATGATGGAGCTGCGCGCCAAGTGCCGCCGCCTCAAGCAGCGCCACGGGCTCGGCCTGGTGATCGTCGACTACCTCCAGCTCATGCAGCCCAGCAAGCGGGTGGAGAGCCGCCAGCAGGAGGTCAGCGAGATCTCGCGCGCCCTGAAGCTGCTGGCGAAGGAGCTCGCGGTCCCGGTGATCGCGATCTCGCAGCTCTCCCGCCAGACCGAGGCGCGGTCGGACAAGAAGCCCATGCTCTCGGACCTGCGCGAATCTGG
>WNFY01007419.1_pt1 | contig 24667 bp, 29 predicted proteins | sample 5400091 | NCBI WGS metagenome assembly WNFY01 (sample SAMN13153364, study PRJNA577476) | soil metagenome | isolation source: 60 cm soil or saprolite under grassland replicate 1 | place: USA:California | collected 2016-06-15 | reverse complement strand
CATGGTTTGTTGGACGCGGAGCGTCCGCAGTTTACCGGCGTGGTGTTATCGCTGATCGGTAACAAGAGCGCCGACGGGTTTCTTCGTACTGACGAAGTCTTCAATCTGCGCCTTGGCTCTCCGCTTGTGATGTTATCTGCCTGCGAAACGGGACTCGGAAAAGAGAAACGCGGTGAAGGCGTGATGGGCCTTAGCCGAGCATTCATTTACGCTGGCGCCCCCACCGTGGGTGTCAGCCTCTGGTCAGTGGCTGACAAATCCACGGCAGATCTGATGACGGACTTTTACAAGCGCCTCTTCGCCGCCGCTGACGTTTCCCCTGCCGCGGCCCTTCGCGACGCACAACTGGCAATGATTGGGGGCAAAAAATACAGTGCCCCGTTTTACTGGGCGCCATTCGTGCTAGTTGGAGACTGGCGATAGTTCCAAGTCCGTTAGCGCTACAGCTCCTAGCAACTTCCCTTCAGGACCAACCTCTTCGACGGCGCAACGCAAAAACTGTTGTCAGCCCCGAACCAAACAGCAAGACCGAAGCGGGTTCGGGGACAGTTGTAGTAGTACCACCCATTACCAGGTTATCAATCCTGTTATTGCCGGTAGCAGATGTCGCCCCGCCAAACACAATACGAAAGGCTGCATTCGGATTGTTATCGAGACCGCTGATGGCGCTTAGATCAAAAACAAGCGGTACGGTTCCAAAAGTACTAGCCGGGGCATAAGGGGACAAAAAATCCACAAATGTCATGCCGTCGAGGCTGTACTGGAACTGATTACTGTTAAAGCCGGTGCTTGTTCCCTGGGTCGCAAAACTTAAACGATAGAGCCTGCCCTGCCACGTCACCTTGTCGGGCGTTTGTTGCGGTACCGGCAGCAAAAGCGACATTAGTCAGGTTGAAGTTGGTCGTGAGTAGTCCTGCGCCGCGATCGACTATTAGATCTGAATCATTGAAGTTCCAGATCGCTATTTCATCTGCCTGAGCTGTCGTTGCAGGACACAGGAAGAGCAAGCACAGGAAGCCAAAGGACAGAACTAAAGGGGAACGCCGGGTGAAGCGTTCTTTCACTTGATTGGACATAGTTTTCTCCTTACGTGAGGTTATTGAAGCCAATCTCAGATCCCAGATCTGAAATTTCAAATCGCAGAGTCCGGATCTCAGAGATGTCTAGACCAGGCTGAGAAAGCAGGAGAATCTTTATCAAGAAACTCGTGAGGCGTCGCGGCAAGTGCCCGGCTCGGAGGTCAGCCAAAGCCTTCTCGTTAGCGCAGGCACAATATGCCTTTCGGGATATTTCGTCAATACTTAAAGTTGAGCTAATATCGATTGAGTTTCAGAAGGGCCAGGGTAATGGACAACCAGTTTTCCAGAGTTAAAGACACAAGGTCGTTGGAAGCCTTAATGGAGCGCTCTCAAGCTAATCCTGTGGTCATTTTTAAACACAGCACTACATGCCCGATTAGCGCGTCAGCTTATCGAGAGATGGAACAAGTGGACAGCGAAGTAAACCTTATTGAGGTCCAAAGAGCTCGCTCTGTCTCTGAGGAGCTTGAGAAGAGGCTCGGAATTCGACATGAGTCACCACAGGTTATTGTGTTGCGCCGGGGTAAAGTTGTTTGGGACGCATCGCATTGGAAAATTAAGGCTGGTGAAGTGGCGGACGCAGTTCGTGAGAATGCTTAAAAGCGCACGCGAGGATGCTTTAACGTAAATGGTTGAAGTTTCAGAAAGACGGGGCCCGGCAATCGAGCCTCGCGAAATCAAGCAGGAAGATGATTCAACCTTGTGTATCGCTTGGGGGGACGAACGCCGCTGTTGGTACCGAGCTGCAGACTTGCGCCGAGCTTGTCCCTGTGCTCAGTGTGTTAATGAGTGGACGGGTCAGCGCGTGCTGAAGCCGGAGGCCGTTTCAGACGGGATTACGATCAGGGATCTCAACATTGTGGGGCGATATGCTTTAAACTTCCGCTGGAGCGATGGCCACGAGACTGGGATATACAGCTTCCGTTATTTGCGGGACTTGTGTGGCGACTAAAAAGAAGCAGTAGATTAAACTTATGAACGAGCAAGATTTCTTCAACGAGAAGCAGGAACTCAAGAAGGCCACTTTCAGTTGCCCACACTGTCGGGAGCGGGCTGAATATGAGGTTCGCTGGCTGAAACGCACTAAGAAACAGGGCCTACCTCGTGGAGCTAACGAACAAGATCGTCTTCGCTTTCAAAAATCTCGCGACTACATGGTTCGGATAGACGACATGCTGGCGTGTAAGAACATGCGCTGCAGACGTCGTTTTGAGATTCCGAGTTCACAGTCCGTCGTATTTATCTGACTAAAGACCCTTAGAAATCGCCGCCGCTTTGAGGGTTAACCGCGCGTTTCCGCGTGCCATTCCTGCCTGGGCTCGGATAAGTTCTTCCGACCGCCTACTGTCGGCAAAACATTCCAACTGAAATAGTATAACTATCAAGACCTCAGCCAGTGGCTGCGCAAAATAGCCCTCCAACTTGGGTTATCTGGTCCACGCATCATGCTGCTTCCTCTGGCTTGCACTTTGCTCTTGGACTAAGTCACAAGACTGTCCACCTTTGATTCAATCATGCAAAACCAACAATTCGCCGGAGCCAGCAAGATAAATACATCATTCCTTTCGCCACTTGAGCGGCGGCTCGCGCCTGCAGTGGTGCCGAGAATTCCGCGCTGGCTTGAGACGCATCACCTGACGATGCTCACGCTAGTGTGGTCCGCCTTGATACTTCTCTTCAGTTATCTCGCCGCCGAAAACATTCGCTGGCTGTGGATGGTATCGTTAATGATTTTCTGCCACTACGTTACTGACCACTTCGACGGCAAAGTAGGAAAGTATCGCAACACCGGCCTGGTGCGGTGGGGCTACTATATGGATCATCTCCTCGATTATTTCTTCCTGTGTTCCGTGATTATCGGATATGCGTTCATCTTGCCAGAGCGCTCGCGTTTCCAGCTCGTGTTCATGCTGGCTATTTTCGCCGGCTATGAGATGAGCACTTTTCTGGCCTTTGCAGCCACTGATCGCTTGAGGATCAGCTATCTGAAGTTTGGGCCCACCGAGTTTCGCCTGGCACTAATCATTATCAACGCCTTGATAATCCAGTTCGGCCTCCGATACATGGTGAGCGGTTTGAAGTACGTCAACATTGGCGGTTTGATTGGTCTGGCGGTGCTGATCCATCGAACCCATAAGAAAATCTGGCGGCTCGATATGGAGGAGAAAGCTGGAGCCCGACAGGCGTGACAGGCGTGACAGGCGTGACAGGCGTGGTAACGTTTGAACTATTGCTCTTACGTGTGTATGGTTAAAGAGCATTCCTTACGGTTTTCCGCAACAGACTGCAACGCTGCTGACCCATTACGCATCTTGATTCTTACGTAACGCGGCATCTTTGGTGTTTGGCCTCGACCTTGCAAGAGGACTCCAGCAACCGCGTTCCAAGGGTAAAGAATTCGGGAACCAGTAGGTCTTAAATTCGTTCGATACAGAAAGAATTCGTTCGATACAGAAAGAAAGTGGGTTTGTTTAGGTAAACAGCAATGTCCGGGAAAAAAACAATTCGTGTCGTCAAGAAAAGCGAGCAAAATCGCGAGCAGAAGGTCGTTAATAAGAAGAATACCGCGCGAGAGACCGCGCGCGAAATGGTTCAAAATGTGACGAACTGGGTTACAGAATTCCAGCAAAAGCGTCGCACTGAGACCGCTGCCGCCCTCAAGATTCTCTCCGAAACGCCACCGCCAACGAGAGCCTAAGGCGCCTCTTACTGATCACGGCTATGTCAAAACCCAGAGCAGTTTGACGGAATCCGATTGCCAACGCGAAACCGGATGAGAAAGCTCGGCCTGCCGGCCGGAAGGCCAAACATAAGCGGCCACCGGGAGAAGCTTCATTCGAGGAACCTGAATAGAGCAGATCCAGTCGCACTCATTAGCGAATAATTGGCATGGCTATTTCCCAGCCATCGAACCTGCGTGAAGTCCCTGGCGCATTTGTTAGGCATGCCCGGCACCTGTTGTCTGGGGAGTACCTACCAAAGATTGAGCGCTGCCTGGAACAGTTGAGTGACGATCAGGTTTGGTGGCGTGCCAATGACGATTCGAACAGCATCGGCAACCTTCTGCTGCATCTTTCCGGAAACGCGCGACAATGGATCGTTTGCGGCCTGGGCGGCGAAAATGATCGTCGTCAACGCGATGAGGAATTCGCCCAACGTGAGGGAATCGCTCGGGACGTTTTACTCAAACGGCTGAAGGATACGTTAGCGGAAGTTGACACCGTCCTGGCTGCATTTGACACTTCAACGCTCCTGGAACCAAGAGCTATACAGCGAACCGAGGTAACCGCGCTGGAGGCGATTTTTCATGTGACCGAACACTTTTCAATGCACACCGGGCAGATCATTTTGATTACGAAGCAACTGACCGCAAGAGACCTGCACTTCTATGAGTTTGAAGGGGATACACCGCTGCAGCGCTGGTCGTCTCGTCCGTCCCATTCGTCCTAAGCCTGGAAGTGGTCAATAGGTGATAAAACTGGTGCCCAGAGTTGAGCGAGCAATCGGGTTAAGGACTCTATCACTAGAGGCTGCCAACCGATGTGAGGGTCGGCCCAAAGCCGACCCTGTCGGTTTTTGAAGGGTCATTTCAACTGTCCGGCCCGCTTCGTGATCTGGATCGGTGTATCAAGACACCTAGATTAGCCTCGACTTAAAGCTGTTCAAGGTCTACTCGTCTCCCAGGCTTAGGGGCCCCGTCAGGCCGAATTCCTACGCTGAGCAATAGAGTTCCTAGTCCGTTAGTATTTCAACGTAACCTCTATGACTGACAAGTCCTCGGCGAGGAAGATTTTTGGAAACTCAACAAAAACGACCCACTCACCCCGGCACAACTTTGTCAACGGGTCTCCAGAGCTTGGGGTTATTAGGATCGCGGCGGAGCATCTGTCCTTTGCTCCACTGCAGATCATCGCCGAACCGCACGACGTCAACGCCGAAGCTCACAGGCGCCAGATCAGGATTCACGCCATAGTGTTTGAGGATATCCGCCGTCAGACTCCACGCTTGCTCGGTCACCGTTAGAGTGATATCAGCGCCGGGTTCTAGAACGCCCTGTCCTAATTGCGTGGAACCAGCGAGCGGCAGACTGAATAAAGTCTTTGTATATGAAGGTCGAAAAAATAGGTGAGCACGCACTCCATAGATGGGTTTGCCGGAGACATTACGCAACCTGACCTGTAGATGCTTGAACCATCCCTCTCGCTCTTTGAAGGTTACTGTGTCCAATACACTGCTGTGCCGGGACTTCGTGGCGATCTTATCTTTGATTGGTTGGTCTTCAATCTTGAATTCAACCAACTCTAAAGGTTCATCAGCGTATCTTTCGATGTCCAGCGACTTATCGGTATCTTGTGAAGGTGATTTATGAGCAACTACTACAGAGTTCATCAACAGCATTGACGGAATAACGAGAACTAATAGAGCAACAAACCGAATATTTATTAAGTATGAATATTTCATGTTTACATCCTCTGCTCGGACTTATTAAATACTGTCCTCTCGTAAGTCCTATGGATTGTCCGCTGGGATGAACTTGTTTGGGTTGCTCGGATCAGGCCGTACCCACGAACCGTTAAGCCAGATCAATCCGTCCTCAAAAACGACCTCGGTTATTCTGATACTCACCTTGCTAATCGACTCGATAGGATGTCTTTGTTCGAGGAACGTCGTTAGTTTTATGTAGTCATCTTCAGAAAGGGCAATGTCGGCGGTCTCTTGTGGAACCAACGTTTTTGGTTCACCAAAAAGCACTCGGGCGCGCGGATTCCGGCCAAACCAGATTGGGAATGCCATGATGTTTCCGGTTGCCTTAGTTTCAGGAAAGTCCAAATCCAACTGAACAAATGTAATCGGTTTACTAAAATTATTTTTCACCTTTATCGATAAATGGCGAAGCCAGTCTTTGTCCTCGTCAAATTTATCCCCAAATTTGACAATCTTTCCGGACACTTTCAGATCAGCGACAACAACAGGGGAATCGTCCAGGTAGAGTTTTTCTATGACTCTCTCCTTGATTCCCGATGTTTTTTGGGCGCCGGAGGCCCAGATATTGAAATTCAACCCCACGGCGACGAACGCGGTTAATCCAAGAGTGAGCACGAAGGTCTTCCTCGATAAGATCCTTCGATGTAGCATTATTTACATCCTATTCATTGACCCCGCGTAACCGGCGGAACTGGCGACAACCTATCCCGCTGCTCTACTTTATCTGAACTGAGAGCGATCAGTCTAAAGATCGCTAACCTAACGTCTTTCAAAACTACCCGATTCGTGCTTAATATGGTTGGCAGCTAGCTGGCCGTCACAGGGAAGGCTTCTTGGCAGTGCAAGCAATTCTCATCAACGGCGTACAACGTTCGGGAGACGAAAATAAATGACCTACGTGGTAGCAGAACCTTGCGTCAACTGTCGCTACACTGACTGTGCCCTGGTTTGTCCAGTGGAGGCTTTCCATTTGGATGATGACATGCTCGTGATTCATCCAGAGACCTGCATCGACTGCGACGCTTGCGTCCCTGAGTGCCCGGTCGAGGCGATCTTCGCTGAAAATGCTGTGCCCGCGGAATGGATCCGCTTCACGGCGCTTAATGCAGAAAGAGCCCTCAGCGGCTTGCCCACTATCACAGCCCGACTTGATCCCCTTTGCGAAGCTAAGTAATGAAGAAAAGCACCAGGCGGATGCTGGGCGGCATGGCGCTGGCCGCAGGCGTAGTTGGCGCCGCGGGCGCTTATCTGGCTAAGAGAAAGGACGCACGGGTGAGAAAAAAAAGATCAGCCAGTCGGCCCGTCGATGTCTGGGCCAGACCGGGAATGACAGTGACGTTTCGAGCCGAATTAAAGCCGGGCAGGGATCGCGAGGAACGAACGTTTCGTGTGAAGGAGTTACTCCCCAGCGGTCGTGTGCTGTTGGATGATGTCGCCGGCGAGCACGCGGAAAATGAGTTTGAAAGAACTCATTGATTTGTACTAAGCCTCAGCCTCACAATCACCTTGATTACCAGGAATAAGTTCTGCCCGGTTTCATTACCCTGAGCTTCGATATATTCAGCGCTTTGAGTTCCTGAATTATCGTTTCTCGGTAGGCTGGCTTGATATGGACCGCGAGTATATCTAGTCCGTTATTGCTCAGTTTCTTTAATTCTATGCCTAGGGTCGCCGGCGTGAGATGTCGGGAAACCTCCGCGAGCCGGGCCATGTCATTTGGAAAAGAGGCCTCTATGAGCAGGGCCTTAACATCCTCTGTTCGATTAACCACATCCCAAAACTCCTGCGTTTCGGCTGTGTCAGAACTAAACGCTACGGTACATTTCTCATCGGAAACGACCAGACCCACTGTCGGCACGATATGGTTAACTGGAACAGCAATAACCGTCAGGTGAGCTACTTTGAATTCGACGCCTATGGAAATCGGCACATACTCCATTACTAGTCCGTAGTCGTTTTTAAGACCGGAGAAGCGCGGATAGACATTCCAGTTAAAGACATCGCGTTCCAGAAGTTCAATTACTTCTGGAGTGGCATGAACGCGCATTGGCTCTTTCAGTGTTGAGTAGAGGTCATCGATGAAGATTGGCAAACTGGCGATATGGTCCATGTGAGGGTGAGTGACGATGATGTCCCGTACTTTTTCGCGCTGGTCGCTGGTCATGCCGATGGCGATGCTCCCGGCATCCACCGCTACGCAATCGTCAATCAAAAAGCAGGTTAGCCGCTGATCGAGCGTTGCGTGCCCATGGCCATCAAATGTGCTGTGTAGAAGTTGAATTCTCACGTGCTAGCTCGGGTGAAGGTCGCCCAGCCAAAAACACCATGAATAGTATAAGCCAACACCGAGAAAACTCGCGAGGTATTGCTAGGTTGTAGCTTTCCCCGTTCGGAGTTGCCGGACAAGGTCTTCTAACACTCTGAGATAATCTGCCTCACGTTCGTGCACGTCAGGTCGCTCGGCGCCAATTCCGCGCGCGACCCTGCTGCGATGAAACGCCAGTTCGCTCGCCGTTTGATTGAACTGTCTGCAAGCGCGCCAATTCGAGAAGCCACCACGGGACAGCGCATTAAATGATGCGCCCATCCTGCCTCGGACAGAGCAAAGCTGAGCGTACTCTTGGGGTGTAAACAGCCCTCGCTGATAGTCTGGTAGCAGAAAATCGCGAACGACCCGGCCTTCGCGGCGGAGTGCGAGAAAGATCACTACCAGGATCATAAAAAACATGGGCACCATAATTAGGAAGTATGTTAGTAGGAAGCCGAGGAATCCGAAAAGGATGGCTGAGCCGTTCCAAAGACTGTGCATGAAAATCGCCAACCCCAGCCCAACCACGGGAGCAACGACCTTAACAAAGACATTCCTTGACTGACGCGCAAGACCCAGGCCCATTCCGGTCATGCTCGTAAACAGAGGATGGGAAAACGGAGCCACCATACCACGCAAGATGAAGAGTAGCGTTAGTCCACCACCGCCCCCATGAAGCACGGCGCGGCCGTAGTACTGGATGTTCTCAGTCATCGCAAAGCCGAGGCCTACCATCGCGGCGTAAACGATTCCATCTAACACGCCGTCAAACTCGTCCTTCTTCAAGAAAAAAAAGATGAAAAGGATCAATGCCTTCGCGCTTTCTTCCACGATTGGTGCAGAGATGCCCGCGCTAAAGGCTTCGGCGGCGTTAACATCGTTTGTGAGAACGGCAACAAATATCCCGCTTGCAGTGTTCAACACCAAGGCGAAGAAGACGGCCACCAAAGCTCCCCAGGCGAAGGCTGTGGCAAGCATCCACGGTGGCTCAGATTCGTACCGATCGATCCATAAGACCAGAATCACGTAGAGCGGAACCGGAATCGTTGCCGATACCAAACCGATCAGTAGTCCCACAGGACCAGTTTCAAAGCCGATCAACAACAGGACGATGAGGCCCAGAAGCAAGGCAATCAACAGCGCGACAATGCCGACAGCAATCTTGATCGCTGTATTGTGACCTGAGCGCCGGATGGGAACTGCGCGAAATACATTTGGATTTGCCATCCCCGGCACTTGTGGATCGTTATACATTTTCCTGTTGACCCTGGTCTGGAATGTTCCTGCGATTGGTTAGCGAAAAGGTCGGGCCGAGGCAGTATAGCCAGATTGCGGCCGCGAGTCCTAATCTTTCATAACAACACGCAGATGAAAGTATAAAAGTATCAGCGGGCGCAGGTTTGGGCTCGACCGCCATCTATCGAGTATGTGCCTCCAGTGATCCAGGATGCTCGGTCAGACGCAAGGAAGTAAACGAGCTCGGCTATCTCTGAAGGTTCACCAACTCTTCCAAGTGGGTGAGTCTGTTTCGATCGCTCCAGGAAGCCTGCGTAGGCTTCTTCACTCATCCCCCCGCGTCTATGTATTTCAGTGATTACAACACCGGGATTGACTGCGTTAACGCGCACTCCTTTCGTTGCCAGTTCGAGCGCTGCACAACGCGTAAGTTGATCCAACGCTGCCTTGGATACACAGTAAGCAAGCACGCCGGGAAATGCACGCAAGCCGGTAACGCTGGAAATATTCACGATATTGCCACCTCTCGCAATAAGGCTTGGAAGCGTTTTCTGCATGAGACTAAACACAGCGCGCACATTGATGTCCATTAACGCATCCCAGGCGGCTGGAGACGTATCTTCTATCGTCCCGCTGGAGATGTGCCCGGCGGCATTCACCAAGACATCGATTCCGCCGAACGCCTGAGAAGTCTGCGCAACTGCGACGAAAGTTTCGCCATCGTTTGACAGATCAGCAGCCACTGCGAGAGCGTTGCCGCCCGCATCCTCGATCAATTTGCTAACTCTTGCTAGTTCATTCTTGTTTCGGCCAAGCGCGGCTACGTTTGCCCCAGCGGCGGCAAACCTCAAAGCACAGGCACGCCCGATTCCCGAAGTCGCGCCGGTTACCAGAACGACTTTTCCTGCAAACTCATTGCTGTCCATTGTAGGTGTCCTTCAAGCGGATGTTATTCTCTATGAGGTCATCATATATTGAGAGGCAAAACGGAGAAAGTTGAGTATTATGGTTGACTAGTGCTTTTTTGTGGCCCCTTGGCGGCGAGATCGGCTCACCAGGATTGACCAATCAACCGGGACCCTAACAAACCCGGCGAGGTAATCGTTGGCAAACAATTCGGCCGACCAATTTTTCCCGAGAAGTTCGCGCTCGAACGCGAACGCTTCCGCTGAGTCTGGCCGCAGGCGGCAATCCAAGGCGCGCATGCCGTCAAGCGCCGGATACATGATCGGTGCGGTAATAACTGCCATTGCTCTTTTCTTTGTGCTTTGGTGGATGCTGGTCAGCGGAGGAGATGAAGCTCCATGGTTACCCGCTGGTCTTGCAGCCAGTGTAGTGTTGCTCGTGGCACTGTCGGCGCGAGAGGTTGTGATGCGACGGGCGTGGACACGCTATCTTCTTGAGCACGGAATGAGCGAACACTCGGGAGACACCTTACGGCCAAACCACTCGCAGAAGAAGAGCCATTCAAGCTCACTTCTTTCGGCCGCTCTGCGAGCCATACAGAAGCAAGCAATCGAGGCCGACTCCCCTGGTTCGGTTCCCGAAGCGCACTTGGAGGTGTTTCATCTTTGCCAGGAGTATATTGCCAGCACAGACGAGGCATTACGCTCGGGCCTGACGAGTGAGAAGATTATCGCCATCAGAGCGGGACAAGAACGAGTCCGCGGGCTTCAAAGGCGTCATCTGTTGACGTGGGCCCGAGACACCACCCATCTGTTAACCCGAGATGCCCAGCAGCGCGCTCGCACGTCGGATAAGATTGAAACAGCAAATCGCGCGCTTGACTGTCTCGACTCAGCCTTGAAGATCTATCCTGATGAGTCTGAACTGAAAGAATCGACAATCGCTATCAGGGAGTTTATCGCTTCAGTCAAGGTGGCGCATTGGGTTGAGTTGGCGGAACGTTCCGCCTTTAAAGGGCACTACAAAAGCGCAATCAATCGTTATAAAGACGCACTTTTCTACTTGAACCGAGAAACAGTTAAGGAAGACGTTCGCCTGGCCGGAGAGGAAAGAATCGGGCGGGAGATAGAAATACTCCGGATCAAACTGAAATCATCTAATCATGAATCTGACGAACCGACAAAGAATGGAGGGGGACGCGTCGTAAGGTGATTTCACAACGCTGTCCCAAGTGTCGTAGTTCACGTGTCCGGCGGGGTTATAAACCTAGTCCGTTGTTACTACGCATGTTTGGCATCCATAATCTTTTATGCGATCATTGCAACTTGTTGTTCAGAGGTTTTGCGGTGCCCGGCACGGTGCGTAAGAATCGTAGACGAAAGCAACGGGATTCAAACCGAAGCAAGGGCGCCGCTTGAGGGGATTAGTCCAGCTAACTAGCTGGCCCAGCTTTATCGAGCATCGTTCCCCGGGACCAACTTCCAGACATACGACTGTTTGCTCGCTTTCAGCCCCGGGAAGGTTTTCGCTACTAATGAGGCCGTTGTTATGAAAGTTAGGTTTTTATTGTTCTCCACATTGTTTGCATGCATGGTTCTCGGCGTGCTCGTTCACGCCCAGGAGCCCGCTCCGCAAACCCCGACAGCGCAACAGTCGGCGGGGGTGGATAGCCAGGGAATAAGAAACTACTTACTGGGTCCGGGCGATGTTGTGGACGTTAGGGTCTTCGCACAGCCGGACCTCAACGCCACAGTTGAGGTTGATGGTGACGGAAACATCAGTTCTTTGCCGTTTCTCGAGTCACCTATTCCTGCTCGATGCCGCACTGAAAAGCAGATCCAGAAGGACATCGCTACGGCTTACGGAAAGTATCTCAAGAATCCGCAAATCAGTGTGCGAATCACAGAGCGCAAGAGTCGTCAGCCAGCGACGATTAACGGAGCGGTGCGACAGCCGGCCCGTATTCAGATGCAGCGCAACGTTCGCTTGAACGAGTTGATGGCGGCGTCTGGAGGTTTCACCGAACGCGCCGCGGGTACGATTCAGATTCTGCACACTGAGCCACTTATGTGTCCGGAACCCGGCGAGGAATCTGAAGCGGCTCCGATAGACGCCACAAAGATTCCGTTGCAGTTGATCAAGGTCTCCGATTTAAAGGCGGGAAAGGTCGACGCCAACCCCATAATTCGCCCCGGTGACTATGTTTTGGTCACGGAAGCTGACCCCGTATATATCACCGGCAGCGTGAACGCTCCTCAGGGTGTTTATATGCGAGAACAGCTAACTTTGAGCCGAGCACTCGCTATGGTTGGCGGCGTTAGAAAAGAGGCTAAGACTGACGAAATTCGTATCTATCGGCAAAAAGCTGGCTCGACCGAACAAGAGATCATTAAGGTGGATTACGCGTCAATAAAGAAAAATCAGAAACCGGATGTCTTATTGCAGGCTTTTGATGTGATTGACGTGCCTGAAGCCGGGGCATTCTCAAAGGGTCGCATCGGCTCAACACTGATTTCAGCTGTCTCAGGCAGCTTACAAAATGTGTTCAGTTCCGTAGGGTATGCCTTACCGACCAAAGTCATTTATTAGCACCGTGGTGAGTGTCTCCTGGCGACAAGACAAGACTTCAACTAAGTCGAAACGACAAGATGAATTCAAAAAATCAGGCGAGCGGACGTCGTCGCCGAAAAACGATTACCTACATTTGGATAGCGGTTCTTTCGCTCATAATCATTGCCTTGATCCACTGGGAGCAGACCGCGCTTCTCTACATTCTTGCCACTCTTGGGGTAACGACGCTTCTTATCATCGTAGCTCTTGCTGATCTGCATGGAAACACCGCGCCAACCGAAAACTCGCGGCCTGACAACCCTCCAGGCGAAAATAAAATAAGGTCGACATTCGGTGGTGTTTCCTGACCAACTATGGAGCGGGATAACACAAATCACAACTCTCCAATTCGCTAACCGGCGCTGGCTATAAACCAAATCTTTTGGACGAAATAACGGCGATTCTAGGCTGTTTCAAGTGGTTAAGTAATTAATCGGGCATTGACGTGGCTTGCGATCGGCGTAGAATTCGTCGAACGACTAAGCACCGGGCTTCGGCTCTGATATTTATATCGCCATTAAGATGGCTCTCTTCCAGAGATCACTTCAACAATTTAAGCTCTGGCTTTTCAAGGGCAGCAGGGAATCAGGCGCACCTCAAGACCACGTTGCTGGTCCAAGACAGCATCCTTGGTGGCAGGTCATGTGTTTGACTGGTGTCGATTACTTTTCGACACTGGGATACCAACCTGGTATTGCCTTTCTCGCCGCCGGGGCACTCTCTCCTATCGCCACTCTCTTCCTTGTTCTTCTCACATTGTTTGGCGCATTGCCGGTTTACAAACGCGTTGCGGAAGAGAGCCCGCACGGAGAAGGTTCGATCTCTATGCTTGAGCATCTGCTCTCTCGGTGGAAGGGAAAGCTGTTTGTATTGGTGTTGCTCGGCTTCGTTGCCACGGATTTCATCATCACCATTACTCTCTCCGCGGCGGACGCCACAGCTCACATAATTGAAAACCCATTCACCCCTGAAGCGGTAAAGCATCAACTTGGCCTCACTCTTACTCTGGTTGCTCTGCTCGCTGCTATCTTCATCAAAGGTTTCAAAGAGGCGATCGGAATCGCGGTGTTTCTTGTGTTTCTGTACTTGCTGTTCAACGTCATCGTGGTTGGGTTTGGCTTTATCCAACTGGTATCGCACCCGCATCACTTTGTTGAGTGGCGCCGAGCTATGCTGCAACATCCTAGTGTGCACGGAAATGTTTGGCTCATCTTTGGGGTTTCGCTGATACTTTTCCCGAAATTGGCATTGGGTCTTTCAGGCTTTGAAACAGGGGTTGCGGTTATGCCGCTAGTGCGCCCTGACAAGGATCTGACAGAGGAGGAATGGGAAAGTATCCATTCAACGCGCACCGGCCGCACTCCTGAGCCGGCCACTCAAGCCCTCATTCAGAGCAGGATTCGAAACACCCAAAAGTTGCTAGTGACCGCAGCGCTTATTATGAGTGTGATGCTCATTACCAGCAGCCTCGTCACCACGATGCTGATACCAGCAGAGAAATTCGCTGAGGGCGGAGAGGCTAATGGACGTGCCCTCGCTTATCTAGCCCACCAGTTTTTCGGAAACATATTCGGCAGCTTCTACGATCTCAGTACAATTTCCATCCTGTGGTTTGCCGGAGCTTCGGCAATGGCTGGTTTACTTAACATCGTGCCCCGTTACTTACCGCGTTACGGAATGGCGCCGGAATGGGCTCGAGCGACTCGCCCACTGGTCCTGGTATTCGCCGTAATCGCATTCGCAGTTACCGTGATCTTTCGAGCAGATGTCGATGCGCAGGGCGGAGCCTATGCCACAGGTGTGCTGGTATTGATAACGTCGGCCTCCATCGCTGTTACTCTGGCAACTCATAAGAAGGGTCAGAACTGGCGAGTGTATCTTGTCATCTCGCTGATATTTGCATACACGACAGTCGTCAATATCTACGAACGGCCCGAAGGAATCAAGATTGCCTCGTTTTTCATCTTGACAATCGTGGGAATGTCCCTGATTTCACGGGTTTGGCGAACCACCGAACTCCGCGTCGAGCGAGTCGAGCTCGATGATCAAGCTCGCAACTTCATCCGCGATGCCGCGCGCGGGACGATACGAATAATTACCAACCGCCGTGATCGAGGGGATGCGCCCGAATACCAGGCGAAGGAAGGCGAGAAACGTACCGACAATCACATTCCTCCGGGAGAACCGGTGCTATTCTTCGAAGTCACGCCCGGTGATGCATCGGAATTCTCGGGCGTGTTGCAGATTCGCGGCGAAGAGGTCGGCGGCTTTAAGGTGTTGCGCTCCCAATCTCCCGCAGTTCCGAACGCGATCGCTGCCTTCTTGCTCTTCCTGCGGGATGAAACGGGTAAGCTGCCTCACGTTTATTTTGGCTGGAGTGAAGGAAACCCATTAAGTTACCTGTTGAAGTACATCGCATTTGGTGAAGGTGACACCGCGCCTGTGACGCACGAAGTACTGAGGCAAGCGGAGAAGGATCCCGAGCGCCGGCCGATCGTACATGTCGGGGGGTAACGCTTGAAATGGGAAGTGGTTAGTTTGATCTACTCGTTGATTACACTCTGACCGTGGCTGTTTCGGTCTCGGCTGGCGTAGCGGCGATAACCTCAGCTGCTCAGGCGACACGCCCTGCGGTCCTGCACGAACACCGAGTGCTGATGTGCAATGGTTACCAGCGTTCCTTATCACCTGCAAAAGTGATCGACGACACAGAGAACCCCAGCACCATAAACGCGCTTAAGAAAGGCAGAGGATTCTTAAGCTGAGATCGTGTCGCCGTTTGGATCTCGGCCGGCAAGGAAACAGGAACGGCAGTAGACGGGTCGTCCTTGAGAAGGATAGAAAGGCACTGTGGTTTGTTGCCCGCACTGAGCGCATTGAACAGAAACCTCGATGCGCTGACGAACCCCAGACGACTGCGCGGCGGCAATCGCAGCCAGTCGCTCGTTCTTTGCCTGCTTACAAGGCTTGCACCGCTTGGGCTCGTTTCTCAAACCTTTGTCATGGAAAAAAACTTGTTCTCCTGCTGTCCAGATAAAGTCTTCACCACAATCCACGCATTTGATTGTGCGATCCTGGTGTTCAGTTTCGGGCTTAGTTAAAACTTCGGTAGCAGTTTCAGTCTGTGACATGATCAGCTATCTCCCTGGGTCGCTCACTTACGTCGTGAGTCCGCTTGGCGGGCTCCAAAAGAACGCCTGTTGTTACGGTCGAGGAAGGTCTCTTATCGACCAAGGGGCGGCGGTGGCTTGAAGCTGCCTTATCCTGATCGAATTTCGCGGGAAAAGTATAACTATGGCAAAACTGTGTCAAGGTAAAACGCGCAGTCTCTTAAGAAACTTGACAGCTTTCCTTGTCGCATGCCAGCATCCGCGTCTTCTATAGCGCCTGAATAGCGATCTTTCTCTGAAAAAGGCGACAATTACCGATGAAAACTCTGATCGTCGGATCCGGCGGCCGAGAGCATGCAATTGCCTGGGCACTACGCCGAGCAAACCCAAAACTCAAAATATATTGCGCACCGGGAAATGCCGGCATCGCCGAGGTGGCAGAGGGTGTCCACATCGGCCCTGAGGAGCAAGCTGCGTTGGTTCAGTTTGCGAAAACCGAAGCGATTGACATTACGGTTGTTGGGCCTGAGATGCCTCTTGCCGATGGTCTAGTCGATGAGTTTGAAGCCCGAGGGTTGCGAATTTTTGGACCTAGTCGGGCGGCAGCAAGGCTCGAAAGTAGCAAGTCGTTTGCGAAAGAGTTTATGGCGCGCCACGGAATACCCACGGCCGAATACCGCGTAGCTGGTTCGGCGCAGCAGGCGCTTGAGGTTCTGCGCAGTGGCCAGTTTGGCGCTGCCGAAACTCCAGTGGTAGTAAAGGCGGATGGTCTGGCAGCTGGAAAGGGCGTTGTAGTTGCTGCGTCTCGCGCCGAGGCAGAAAAGGCAATCGAAGACTTGGCAAGCGCATTAAGTGTCGCTGAAAAGCCTTTTCTTATTGAGGAAATGCTGGTTGGTCCTGAGGCATCGATTCTGATTTTTGCGGATGGTCGGGACTACTTATTGATGCCGCCGGCACGTGACCATAAGCGAGTTGGTGAGAATGAGACTGGTCCCAACACCGGCGGCATGGGAAGCATCACCGACATCTCGATTGCAGACAAAAAGACTCTGGACCGAATCAGGCGGGAAATCGTCGAACCAACTCTGGAAGCGAGTAGCGAGGAAGGGTTTCCTTTCAAAGGCGTACTGTTCCTCGGGTTGATGTTAACAACCGATGGACCAAGAGTTTTGGAATACAACGTGCGCTTTGGTGATCCCGAAACGCAGGCAATACTCGTGAGGCTAAATACTGATCTGCTGGGGATCTTTCAGGCCACTGTCGATCAGACGCTCGGCAACATCACCGCGGACTGGGTTGATGGCTCGTCGGCCTGCGTAGTGTTGGCGAACCGAGGCTACCCAGGAAAATACGAAACAGGAGCGATTATCAAAGGGCTACCGGAGGCGGTTACAGATGAATTCGTTCAGATCTTTCACGCCGGAACAACTAAATCAAAAGGCGGAGAATTGCTCGCTACGGGCGGGCGAGTCTTGGGCGTAACTGCAACCGGGATTACTCTCGACGAGGCACTGAATCGATGCTACCGCGCGGTTGATAAAATCAAGTGGGATGGGATGCAATACCGGCGAGACATCGGGCGGTTCGCGTAACCTGACTTCATCTGCCAGGACTGGAAGGCTTTCCGGCGCAAGATGTCGACTCGAAAGGTTAAGGTTTTGCCCAGCCCGGCTCGCTTTTGTGGAGCCCGTGCGGAAGTCCTGTTATACTTCAAATGACTTTTCATGAGTAAGTTGAACCGCCGAAACAAGCGCTTCGTACATCCTGATAGGCAGATATGAGACCTGTGGAAATCTGGAAGGAATCTTTGCGGCGGACAGACACGGAAATAGTTCTCAAATCTCATTGCTGGAGGATGAGCTGAAAAATGGGACTTTGGACCAGAGTCAAGCGTTCAGTGCGAGCACTCTTCGGCGGGATAATCGAGCGGACTGAGGACCCGGAACTCATACTTCAGCAGACCATTCGGGACATGCGCGACCGCGTGCCTGAGTTGAATAACTCTGTGGCGCAGGTGATGGCCACAGAGAAACTTCTGTCAAAAAACAAGGACCGTTTGGAAACTCAGGTTGTCGACTTGGATTCGAAGATCCGGGCCTCCGTAAAGATGGGCCGCGATGACATCGCCACTGCTTATATCGGCCAATTGTCTCAGGCGCAGATGGACTTGCAGAAGACCTCACAGCAACTGGAACACGCCAATCTGGCATCGAAGCAAGCGCTTAAGGCCCGTGACAATTACGTGTTGCAGATGCAGCGGCGTACCGCTGAGGCGATGCAGCTCATAAACCAGTCGAAACAGGCCAAGCTGCAAGAGCAGCTCGCGCAGACGATGGAGTCGTTCCAAATTGGCGACGACGCTTCGACGTTTAACGAGATGCGTGACAAAATTGATCGACGCGCGGCGGCCGCTGAGGCAAAGCTGCAACTCGGTTCCGCATCAGTTGACAATCAGATGCAGGACATTGAACGTGAGGCAATGGACATGCAGCTGCAAGACAAGTTGCTGTCCTACAAACGCGAGATGGGTCTGTTGCCTTCGGCTACCGGATCAGCGCGACAAGCGCTACCGGCGGAAGGTGAAAGCGGAGCTGCCGAACCAAGTGGCGCCGCTCTCAATAACGGTAGTAGCTGAGGCTTATTTTTCCAGGTTCGACAGGTTTCTTTTCCTACGGTTAGTTTTTCAAGGTTATGCCGGCGTTTCCGAAGATCGATCTAAAATACCTGAAAGAGGCGTTTAAAGAACCCATCAACTTTTGGGGAATGGCAGGTTTTGCCGTTGCGGCCGCTTATGTCCAGGATGTAACTCCGCTTGTTGCCGCACTAGCTGCCGAGACTTTGTATTTAGCTACCGTGCCTGCCAGTTCACTTTACCGCCGCCTGGTTGATCGACGCGAGAAACAGCGCCTGTTGAAGTTGCGCGAGCAACAGCGAGAGCTATTGATCAAGGGTTTTGACCCGCGCGAGCGCGAGGCCGTTGAGTATCTCCGTTGGATGAAGAACCAGATATATTCCAACTACAAGAAGTTTACAGGCTCGAAGGAAGTTCCTCACAATATCCAAAGTCTTGATCAGCGTTGGGAAGACTTCGTCGATCTTCTCGATGTCTATCGCCGCCGCAAACATCACTTGAGGTCGATAAATCGTCAGGCAGTGCAGAATCAATTGCTGCAGGCCGAACGCGCTGTTGAGGGTTCGAGAGATGACCGGGAAAGGCGCATTCAGCAAGCCAACGTAGAGATCTTGAAGCGGAGAGTGGCAGCCTTCAATGATATTGAGCGATCAGTAAAACTGGTCGAGGGCCAACTGCAATCAATCGAAAACTTTTTTGGCTTGGTAAATGATCAGGTGGTGACTTTGCCCACGCCTGAACGAGTCTCTGCTCTCGATTTTGAGCAGCTCAGTGATTCGATTGCCATGACCAGGCAAATGCTCGAAGAAACATCTGATACCTTCGCGGCGCTGGATAGTCACAACCGCGATATCGGTAACTACGAACTCCTGCTATCGAATTCCTCAAAATAAGGGCTTAATAAAGGCACTGGCAGAGTCGCCAATGCCTTGCAGTTTTCCGTTGCAGATTCCCAACTCGGTCTGTGTTGGTGTGAGGTGTGGTGCGGTGATGACCAAATGAAAAATGACAAATGGAAAATGACAGATGGAAAATTCACCTCTTCCCGTTCGACCTTGGCGCTCGTTATGATCAGCAACCGTACGCATTTATCCGCGAGGCTCAAAAGAGGGCTCTAACGCCTGCGCTCAGTTCGCTGAAGCGACCGTCGGTCAGTAGTTTAGAAGTTAAGGTAGAGTCTCAATTAATACACTCTATAGCATTGGAAAAAAAGATGACCACAAGATGTTGACACTGATGTTACAAAGATGTATATTCCGCTCCGCTTGAACGAGATGAGGGGATTTGGAGCAGCGCAGGCCCATCTGAGGCTCTCCAAATATGGTTCCTTTCGCTTAGAATTTAGCCAACCGCAAAACCCGTCCTACATCTTAGATATTGGCACGTTGCGCGATGTTTCGCGTCGAATAGTCTTTGAAACTCTGTTTCCTCGTGAGACCCCCCACGAGAAAGGTAAATAAGATGAGCGCAGCTTTCGGCAAGCGATCGGCACAAAAAACAGAAACGACCAGTCCGTCAACCGGTCGGAAGACCCAGCCTTTGGGGCTGAATGCAAAGCGCGTCATCAGCAGGCGTTATTCTCTAAAGGACGCAAAGGGCCGACCTATTGAAGAGTGGACAGATATCGTTCGCCGCGTTGTCGGCCACGTATCGGCTGCCGAAAAAGATCCCGGAAAGCGGGATCAGTTTTTCGCAGCGATGAGCGAAGTAATGCTGGCGCGAGAGTTCATTCCCAACACGCCTTGTCTGGTAAATGCGGGCAAGTCGAACGGGCAGTTGGCGGCATGCTTTGTACTCGATGTTCCTGATTCAATTACAGGAATCATGGATCATGCCAAGGCCGCGGCTACGATTCATCAAACAGGCGGCGGCACTGGTATGACTTATGAGTTTCTACGACCGTCAGGAGCTTTGGTTGGTTCTACTCGGGGAGTAGCTTCTGGTCCGGTGTCGTTCATGAACATCGTTAACCAGGTTACCGACGTAGTGAAGCAGGGTGGCGTTCGACGCGGCGCTAACATGGGCATGATGCGCGTTACCCATCCCGATGTGCTTCGGTTTATTCATGCTAAGAACGATCAGCACTCACTGACCAACTTCAATATTTCTGTGAATGTCACGGACAGGTTTTTAAAAGCTGTCGACAATAACGAATGGTTTCAACTCGACTTCAACGGCGAACCGTGGACGGAGCCGATTTACGATCCAGTACGTGATGACGAGTATCTGCTCTATCGGCGAGTTGATGGATCGACAGTTACATTCCCGGATCGCCAGTCGTTTCTCAAAACTGATCTTTCGGAATGTACGAGTGAAGAACCACCGAGACCGGGAATGGTTTTCGCGCCCGACATCTGGAATCGAATTGTGGCCAGCGCCCATAAATACGCCGAACCGGGTATTGCCTTTATTGACGAGGTGAATCGCCACAATCATATGATGAAGTCGATGGGGCCGATCTACTCGTGTAACCCCTGTGGCGAGCAGTTTCTCCACTTTTCAAACTCTTGCAACCTGGGCTCAATCGACTTGAACAAATTCTACGATCCCGAACAGCGCATTGATTGGGATCGTCTGCGTGAGGTAACACACCTCTGCACGCGTTTCCTCGACAATGTGATCGACACCTGCGCGTGGCCGCTGCCGGAAATCAACGACGTGGTTAGTCGCACCCGACCGGTTGGTTTGGGAATTATGGGCTTCGCTGATCTCTGTCTGAACCTGCAAGTCACCTATGGATCACCTGCTTCGATCGACCTGATAGACGAAGTGATGGGTTTCGTTCGTCGCGAAGCATGGAACGCGAGTAACCAGCTGGGGGCAGAGAAGGGAGTCTTTCCGGAGTTTGAACCGAATCGCGAAGCCTACACCGAATTTCTTTATAACCAGATCGGCATCTCTCGTGATGTGGCTTTGACGCCACGGAATTATGAAGTGACTACGATCGCGCCCACGGGAACGATTTCACTTGTGGCCGAAACATCTTCGGGAATCGAACCCAACTTCTCCTGGGCTTATGTGCGCAAGGATACGCTGGGAACGCGAACGTATGTGCACTCGTTGGCAGCGCAGACGTTGGGAACAGACGTAGACCAAACCGAGCAGGATTCCATCGATAGCGGCGCCAAGGTGGTGGTAGAACACGAAAACGAATTACCGCCGTATTTCATTTCGGCAATGAACATCAGCGCCGAGCAGCACGTGCACGTACTGGCCGCCGCACAACGTAATGTGGACAACAGCGTGTCCAAAACCTGTAACGGCGCGGTGGACGATTCGGTCGAGTCAGTCGACAGGCTTTATCGTTTGGCGCGCCAGCTTGGATGCAAAGCGGTCAGCTACTACCGTGACGGTTCGCGCGAGAACCAGGTGCTCACTTCAATGAAGGCGGAAGAGAAGGGTGAAGTCGCGTGCAATCCTGAAGCGCTGGTTGAACCTCTCGCTGATCGTCCTGGGACTGATGTAGAAGCGGAAGCCTTGGCGAGAGCTGAAGCTGGAGCGTTAGTGAGAGAGCTGGCGGATGCGGAAGTCTCGGCAGCAACGGCGGAAACTCGAGGTTCGTTGTCCGCAGCAGACGGCATCAACGTGTCTGCTGTAACCGCGATTCGAATAGAGCGTCCCCGCGAGTTAAAGGGCGCGACCTGGCAGATTCCATTTGACGGGCAAAACCTGTACGTCACCGTCAATCATGACGAGCGCATGATTCAGGAAGTTTTTGCTACCGGTCCAATCAGTGGTGGTGTGGGCCTGCTTGCTTCGAAGATGTTGCGCGGCGGCTTCGACGCCGCGGAAGTAGCCTACAGTCTTAACAAGGTAACCGGCACGCACGCCGTTTGGTTCAACGAGCGTCTTTTGACGTCTCCCGAGCAGGCTGTAGCTGAGTGCATCATGATCACCAACCGACGCATTCAGGATCTTCCAGACTCGGCTCGTGCCGTCGGCAAACAGCAAGCGCAATCACACAGTGCCCAAACACCTGTCACCGGCGCCATCATGTCCTCGATGATCGGCATCTGCCCCGAGTGCCACGGTCAGTTGGAACACGCGAGTGGCTGTGATTTCTGTCGGGATTGTGGCTACAGCAAGTGTAAGTGAATAACAGTAAGAACAAGGAATCGTAATCGTCAAAGTTTCTGTCGCCCTCCTCGCGGCTTCAAGCAAACTGATGACCCACCACCCACGCTAATGCTGTAAGGTCGTTGGCCCTGGGCTGAGGGAGCGGTTACCATAGCTGAGTGCTCGCCAGGAGGGCAAAGGCCTCAGGACTTTCTGTTGATGAATATCTGAAAACCCTGCTGGAAAAAAGCAACGGCATTCAGGGTCGCGCCGAGACTCCAGTCGACGAGTTTGTGGAGGCAATGGAGTCGCTGGCTGAAGAGAAGGTCGAGCCGCTTCCTGACAGTTTCTCACGAGAGGAGATTTACTTTCCGAAAGAATAATAGCGTACCTCATCGACACCAACCTATTGTTAAGGACATCTACTTTCCTAAGAAACAATGGCGTATCTCATCGACACCAATGTGCTGCTTCGGCTTGTGCCGAAGCAATGTTCACGGCATCGGCCATCTTTTGGAAATCACATACCAGCCTTCCTTCACTGCCGAAGTCCTGTCGGCCGCCCATCTGTTGCCGCCGATGCCGCAAGCTCAAGGCCTGTTGCTTTCGTTCGATGTACCCGCCTTTGGCATGCGCATGGACGGTGAGATTACTGATCTTCGCTTCAACAACGGGTACGGAGAAGTTACGTTTGAGTCGTTTGTCTATTCTGGCGTAGCGGCTCAGCTGACCTTACGGAACGAGTATGCGAACGGTACGACTGGAGTTCTTCAAATCAAGGGCGCCTCTCTGAACTTTCGCGCAGGCGATCACAAACCGCGGACCCATTTCGTTGCCGACAGTCTTTATGCACTGCTGGGCCTCGCCGGTCAGGTCAGGATTTCGATCCCAAACATGAACATCGACCTGGGTTTGAATTTCAAGATACGACCTTCGGAGATTAGTAAATTCTTGGAACTTCGGCAGATCGAGTTCGGCCTAATGGTTATTGAGAAGGCCACGGGTTTGCAATTTGCGGTACCTCAACACATTTCGGGTGATGAAATCAAATCCATTGGCGTGGCCTATCATGCGATTCTTACCCATCAGTTCGTCTCGCGCGTAAATGAGATTACACAGCCAACGCCCGCAAACGAGGAGACGTTAGCCTGGTTCGATAATCTCAAAAGCGCAGAGACTAATGGATGCTACAAGCTAATGTTCGGTCCGTCTATTGCTACCCGCACAATCTTTGGACGAGAGGTTCCTCTATGTGATGAAACCGTATTAATAGATGATGCAATTATTGAGGACCGCGATAAGGTGCGTCGCGAACTCGCGCAGAAAGACGGACATATTGCGTGGGATGAGAAGATTGAAAACTTTATATCACTGGAAGACTCGCTGAACGAGCGCCTTGCCGCGCGGTATCACGAATTGGCGGCTTCCACCGTCGCTGACTTGACACCCGAAGAGATCGAAGCGGTCACTGCCCGAGCTGAACTGGAGGAAGACGCGCAGCTCATTCGAGATTAAGGGAGACGAACCTTTTATGGCAATTGGGCCCTCACCACCCGATGTCGTTGTCGCCCTCGATAACGACGTGCTAAATGACTGGAGATTCCGAAAGCCTACTACGCTCGCGGCGATCAGCAACTACATAAGTCTGCTCAAGGCGCCTCCCGCACTTACGTCAGTTACCATCTTTGAGATGATGCACGGATTTGAAAAGGCGGAGCTGCAGGCAGGCGTCGTGAACGAACGGCTGAGACGGGATCGTGTGACTGGAAAGAATACTTTGCCGCGGCGGCAACTTATTGCTTCCAAAAGCCTGCGGCAATTAATTGCTTCCAAATCGGAAACCGGTCGTGAACCCCAAGTCTGAAGTTTCTTAGGCAGTAAAATTACCCGCAACGGAAGGTCTGTGGTGCAGCCCTAACTGAAAATGATCCGCAAGCCGTTGTACAATTATTGCCATAGAGTTTGTGGTCAGATCTGATTCCCAATGGCTGGTAAAAATGGGTCTGCTAATTCGTGTTTTTCTCCCACTCGTGCTGGTTTGCTTCGGCGGACCTTTGCAGGATGGTCCCACGGCAAAAGCTGTCCACCTTCACACTGCCACTGTTTCCGGGCGCGTCACCATCGGCAATGCTCCTGCCGTTGGCGTTCAGGTGGCGCTTCTCCGCTCGCACAATAGTCCAGAGGACGAAAACAACATTTACCGTGCGAAGACTGATCAGGATGGTCATTACCTGCTGGACTCGCT
>WNFY01002890.1_pt1 | contig 24683 bp, 27 predicted proteins | sample 5400091 | NCBI WGS metagenome assembly WNFY01 (sample SAMN13153364, study PRJNA577476) | soil metagenome | isolation source: 60 cm soil or saprolite under grassland replicate 1 | place: USA:California | collected 2016-06-15 | reverse complement strand
CAGCACCGCCGGCACGAGCGCAATGACCTTCACCTTCATCTTCCAAGCCCTCCCGTCCTGTTGCAGGGAGTCGGTGGCTCACACCACCGGAGACGCAGCGCCTGCTGCGCCCACGAAGTCAGCTTCTGAACAGCAAGCACGAGTGTCTGTCCAGACGGACAGGACAACGCGCCGACCGGTTGCCTCGTCGTAGCCCACGATGCGGGCGCCGCTGTCGTTGAGCTGCTGCTCACGTTGAAAGTGCGCGCCGGATGTCGCTAGGCAACACTCGTCAGCATGACCCCGCGACGGCGAAGGACATGCCCCGCTGTCAGGAGTCGCCGTACACATCGCTTCATGGTCACCCCCCCTCGGCTGTGAAGCTTCGAGTGCCCGCGGCTCTCCGAGCTTGGCCGTGCACTGCTTGGCACCCATTGAAAGGTGCGCCGGGGGCTGCGGCTGCCCCCGGCGCACAAGACCGGCCTTGGAGCCCAGGGGGACTGGCCCCCGGCCTCCTACCGGCGTTTACACGTCGAAGAAGACCCTGGAGGCGTCTGCAACCGGCGTGCTGACGTTGTTGGTGGTGTCGGTCAGCACGATGTTGGTATAGGTGACGGCCGCCAGGACCCGTCGCTGCCCGGACGGGCAGGTGAACTGCGGCGCCAGCAGCGGTCCGGCGGTGAGGCTGGCCACCACCCGGCCGTTCTTGGGCTCGAACGAACCGCCTCCGCTGACCTGCCCCTCGAAGGCCTCCTTGTTGGCGGCCTGCGGGTGCTTGCCGCCGCCGTTGATGCAGGCGTACAGGGCGGTGGCGTCGGCGGTGAGGGTGTAGTCGATGTTGTCGTTGCCGAGGCCGCGCTCGTCGAAGTTGACGACCAGGGCGCCGTCGTTGTTCACGCTGGAGGTGGCCGAGTGGAACTTCGGCGCGCCCGCCCAAGCGGCGGTCGCGAGCGCGAGGACGGCGACCAGCGTGGCAGTTGTTACGGCGATCCTTCGTAAGGATGCGCGCATGGTGCTCCCTTCTGTAGGCGTCCGCGCCCGGGCGGGCGCGGGTGCACGGGGCAGCCGGATCGTTCCGCTCCGTCCTCGGTCACGAACCGAGTCGGGGCGGAGCCTGCCGGCTCCAGTCCGCAGAGAAAGTGAGCCTCCAAGGCGCCGCACCCCCCTCTCCCCCAAGCGAGTACCTTGCCACACAAAGCCACGCTGCTGAACCCCCCCAACTAGTGAGAACGCTCTACAGCAAGAAGTGAGCAGGCTCTACGTAGATCAGTGCTCCTGGGTGTCGGCCGTTCGCGCTGGCATGGACGCCCACCGCTACACCCTGCCCTGACCACCAGCTCGTGTGCGGTGGGCCAGTTCCCAGGCGCTCGGTCGTGGCGCTGCCGCCCGCAGGCCGGGCCTTGAAGGTCATGGTAGAGAAATGTCTCACAAGGCTGTGGCCTCTGCTGTGTGAAAGTACCCTGGCCGGAGGCGCTCAGTCCCCTCTGTCAGGCGTGCGCTATCCCAGGACGGCTACGACGCCGGCGTGAAGAAGCCCGTGGCCGTCCCAAATAGCCGGAAGACTCCCTCCGGCGTGGTTTGGGAGACGTCGAGGCTGCATGTCACCAGATCGCCGTGCACGTTGGGCTTAGACGAGGTGTCCGTCTCGGTCTGGGTCGTTCTCCCGGTGGGGGTGAACTGGAAGGTGAGGCCAAAGCCCTGGGGGATGAACACTGCTGTGCTACCCACGACGTGGGCGGGCGTGAACTCTCCGTTCCCGTTGACGACGACCTAGACCGTCTGCCCGTCGTCGCAGGTTGCCTGGAACGCGAAGCTGTTCTTCGCGTTGATCGGGTCCGCGGCGGCTCCCTGGACAAGGGCCGCCATCATCAGGATCCCCAAGACAAGCGTCACGCAGAGACGTCCTACGACTTGGTGCGCGATAGCCGCGGTTGATCATGGCGACACGGCGGCGGGGCTCGGGCAGGTCCTCGAAATAGCGGAGCACGACTGCTGCCTTGCTTCACCGTACGTCTCAAGCTAGACTTCTCCGACACAAAGTTCGAAGGAGGTCCAACACGAACATCTAGGGGGGAAGAATATGCAGATTGGATGGAAATCGGCGCGTGCATTCATCGCTCTTGTGGTGCTCTGCGTTTTCTGTACAGTGGGTCAGACGAGCGTGGCGCTCGCGGCTCAAGGAAGCACCAATGGCGCTGCGGGTCAGATGCCCGCTTTCTAAGAGGGTGAGTTATTCACCGTCAATATGAAAGAGATGCCGGGCAATGCTGAAGGCTCGTTAATCGGGAAGAATCCGAGCATCAACACGATCTATGCTTCGAACGATTTGGACGAGGAACAGGAATTCATTCCTGTGATCAATGCCATCCAGGGTGAGGGATTCAATCCCTTGTGGCGCCAAGTCCTCATCGTTTTCAACGAGGGATTTACGCCTCACCAGTTCGTTTCTGAAGCGCAGGTCCTGGCGGCTGCGGCCGGAGCCCATCCTGAAATCACTCTCAACGTGACGGACGAAGTGTATCGTTGTTCGGTTGTTGGCCGGAAATAGAGCAGGACAATGAACCTGCCCGCCTCGCAAGCGGCGGGGTCTGCTATTCCTTCAGCTTTTGGACACCATGCCAATACGTGCAGAAGATCTGTGCGTGAACTTGCCCGCTGGTGCGGCGACAGGCTCCGCAGCGCCTCACGAACGGCGAGCGCGTCGCCCTCGAGTACCAACTCGGGTCGTCGTTGCTGCCTCTGCCGGCCCTGGAGACTTCAGCGTCGGCCCCAGGACCGACACCCGTTGACCACCGCGATGCGAAGAAGCGAACAGCTCGCCCACAAAGTGCGGGCTGGTTGCTCCGCTTGGGAGAGATGACGTAGAGCTCCATCGCATCACGCTCGACTGCCCGTGGCCGACGACGACCCGCCATCTGCGGGGTCGGGATCGATCGATTCCGCGGAGCGTGTCAGCGCGCTCGCTTGCTGACGCGGGCATCGTCCCCATAGTCGGCTCAGCTGATACTCCAACTCTTTGCAGAGGGCCTCCACGGGCGTCCCTGCTCGAACCTGTGGGTGCCAGAAAACTCGGTCGTAGATCCTGAGCTGCGAGTTCGCCTCTGTGTCGGCCTGGCCAGATGATCGGGGCATGGCCGTACGACTGACCTATCTGACCCTCTGCCAGCTGCTGCGATGGCTTGCCTGTCGACGCGCAGTTCAGGCGGCCAAGGATGCCGAGCTGCTGGTGTTGCGGCGCCACGTCGCCTCGTCCGCGGATTGACTGGGCTGACCGGGCCATGCTGGCCGGCCTGGCACGGCTGCTGCCCCGCGGCAGGTGGGGTGTGTTGCTTGTCCGGCCGGCCACGGTGCTTGGCTGGCATCGGGATCTGGTCCGGCGCCGCTGGACCTACTCGCTCCCCTCAGGGCGCAGCGTGGCGCGCTCGCTGCGCGGCAGCTTGGCCACGACGAGCTCGTAGGAGTGATCGATCCACTCTTGGACCTCGTCGTCGTCGACCGACCCGTCCAGCGTCACCGTGTTCCAATGCCGCTTGTTGAGGTGGTAGCCGGGCCGCACCGCCCGGTACGTCGAACGGAGCGCAGTGGCTAGCGTCGGGTCGCATTTGAGGCTGATCTCGGGTGGGTCGGCGTCCACCGGGCAGAGCGCGAACAGTTTGCCCGCCACCTTGAACACCGCGACCCCGTCGCCGAACGGCCAGGTCTGAACCGCGCCCGGCTTGCTGAGGCAGTAGCCGACGATCTCCTCGCGCCGCATCCTTCCGTCCTCTCGACCCCGTCGCGTTTCCGATCGACCCTATGGCCACGCCCGGGCAAGTATGCAACGGCGCCGTGACATCGTCGGGTCACGCCGGGTCGCTGTTCAGCACCGGGTAATGACCGCGCCATCCTTGGCTGAATCGCCGAACGGCGGCGCGACTTCTCAACCCCAGGTAGGTGTCGAGCGTCCGGCTGCCTGGCTGGCGCCTCGACGACGAAGGGAGGACCACTGGTGATCCGACGCGTGGGCCGGCCCTGGTGAGATCACGCCGGACGGCTGCGCGGTCGACTTCTACGCGCTCCTGCCGCCCATGGGCGAGCCGGAGGTCGTGCATGCCGCGGTGCCCAAGGGCGCGTCGATTCTCGAGCTGGGCTGCGGCACTGGTCGGATCCTGCGGCCATTGGCCGGCCTCGGGCACTCGGTGCTCGGCGTGGACGAGTCTGCGGCAATGCTGGCCCGCGTTGCCGACCTCCCGACCGTCTGCTCACCGATCGAGACGCTGCGGCTAGACCGCGGGTTCGACGCAGTCCTGCTGGCCAGCACGATGCTCAACACCGAGCCGGCCCAGCGGCACGCCTTCCTCGAGGCCTGCCGCCGGCACGTCTACCCGCAGGGCGTCGTCGTGATCCAGCAGACCGCTCCGAGCTGGTTCGACACCGCCGCGCCGACCCAAGCCGAGCACGACGGGATCCGGCGGATCGTCCAATCGGTCCACCGGGACGGGCCGCGGGTGGACGTCGTGATCGAGTACCACGTCGGTGACCGGATCTGGACGCACGAGTTCGGCCGCTACCGCATCGGTGAGGAGGAACTTGTTGCCGATCTGGCAGCAGCCGGGCTGCGGTTCGACCGGTGGCGCCGACCCGTTCGGTCCCCTCGTAGGGCGAGATGGGATCGGTGGGCGTGAGCATCGAACGGCAGCGGTGCGGTTCATGCCCTCATCGATGAGATGATCGTGGCGGCGCGATAGCTGCTCCCGGCGCGGCTTGCGGTCTGGGCCCTTGCCGAGCGGGGGCGAGGCGGAAGCGCTGCCCGGAACGGAGCCGCCAACTATCGCCCGCCGAAGGCCTCCGCCATCCGGACGGCCAGCAGCTTCCTCACCAGTGCCTCCGGAAGAGGCTGGTCGACCGGGAAGTGCAGCGACCCTCTCGTGGACGTGTAGCCCTCGAGCTCCTTGCCAAGCTGGGGGATCACCGATCCGCTGTGCGGCAGGTAGCTGAGGTGGTTCTTGAAGGCGGCGAATCCGGCGACGGTCTCGCCCCGGAGCCGGAACGCGGGCATGCCGTAGGAGATGCACTGCTCGGCGTCGGGAACGATCGCCATGATCGTGTCGCGGAGCCGCGCCAACGTGCTCCGCTTTGGATCCTCGAGCGCGTCGAGGTACGCATCGATCTCGTTCCCGGCCACGTCCGCCATTCTCCGGTGCGTCCCGAACGGTATCAAGCAGCCCGCGGACGGGCCCGGTGGAGGCGCCGGGCCGCGCCGCTCCGGGTTCCGCCAGCGTCCTCAGCAGCTGAAAGCTTCGGGTGTCGCGACCGGCTCGGTGTTGAACCACGACACCCTCGGTCCAGCACGTCTTCATTGAACGCGCAGCAGATCAAGGCGCTCCAGCAATTGCTCCAACGGCAAGGGTGTCCGAGCCGAGGTGGCGCACGCCCTGGTCCAGTCGAACTGGAGAGCCAGTTGTTGAAGTCGTGGGGTGTCGAAACGGCGTAGGCGAACACCGCGACGAGCGCTGCGATCATTGCGGCGAACGCACCGATCATCTGGATTAGAGTCTGCCACCGGCCAGGCTTGCCATCTTCGGCCACAGGTCCCCCCACGGATGATGCGGTCACTAAGACTATAACGAGGTTTGCTACCGTTTGCACCTGACATCCAAACTGTCTAGCTTCGGCCGGGCAAGGGAGCAGGCCCCCGCTGGGTTCGCCGATAGAGTGCATTGCGTGGCTGACGGTTTTCCGCGGACGGTCGGTTTGGTGAGGATTCTGGTAGACACTGCCCGGATGGGATGGTCGTGACCGCTGCGCCGGACCGGCGGTTGGACGTTCGGGCGGTGCGGTGCAGGTGAACCTGGATGACGGCTCGGTGACCGGGCCTGGTGGGCTGCTGGAACCGCTTTCGGGCAGCTGCCCGACCCTGCGGTCGGCGTGGCCGGCGGCACCCACTGGCCGGCCTGCTGGTGATCACCGCGGCGGCGCTGCTGGCCGGCGCCCGCTCGTTCGCCACGATCGGGCGGTTCTCCCCCACGCTGCCCCAGGCGACCCTGGCACGGTTGGGGACCTGGCAGCGGCCGTGCTCCACCTGGCATGTCGCCCCCAGCGAGACGACCCTGCGCTGTGTGCTGCAGCGGGTGGATGCCGACGAGTTGGACCGGGTGGTGGGCGGCTGGCTGGCCGAGCAGGCCGCCGCTGACTGTGGCCCAATCGCGGTGGACGGCAAGGTCTGCCGCGCCGCTCCCAACGCACCCCGCAGCGTGCTGACCTTCTTCGCCCAGGACTCCGGCACCGGCGGGCGTGCAGGCGGCGCTTGTCTACCCGCGCCGGCCCTCACATCCGGGCCGCGCCGAGACCATCGAGCAAGCCGTTGAGCGCCAGGGCATCTCCGTGTTGTTCTACGAAGAGCTTCAGAGCGAAGGCTGACCGGCGTAGCGGGCAGGATGTTGACGCCGGTTCTCCAAGACCTGCCGCGCCACAGCGCATGCGCCCCGCCCGGCGTTTCCCATGCGCTTGGCCGGTTCCCCTATCGCTGGTGCGCTCGTTCTCGCCGGTCACTTCCTCGACGCGGATCTCCCGGAGTGGTGGGGCGCCGGTGACCACGATAGGTAAGCCGCGCGCCACCGAGGCGCCACACAACTGATCGTGCCCTTTGATCGCCCATGTCAGGACTCAAGAATTTTTGGAAACGGGGCACGAGGTGTCCCAGGGGCTCCTGCACTTCCACTGGCTTTCTACTGGATTCCTACCGTCCTGCTCCGGACGCGCCCGGGCGGGCCCGGGCGCTCGGCCCTCCGGAACATCATCAGTGCAGCTCAGACCGCACATGCTGGATCTCGTCGGACGTCGCCGGACGCTGGTTGCACTTCTTCAAAACCGTTGAGGCGGGCGTCCCCCACCTGGCGGGTTCGATTCCCGTCTCCCTGCGCCACCAGCGACGATATCTGTTCGCCAGCTCGCCCGACAGCCCGTCGACCCGGCGAACAGCCTGGCCTCCTGCGACCCTTCTAGCGCCCAGCGCTACAACGATCCACGCACAGTTCCAGCCCATCTGGCTCCGGTCGTGGCACCGCTGCGCCTGAGCCGAAGGGGGTCCAACTGCGACGCATCCTCTCGCGATGGGGCGTTCGGCTGGGCCTGTATGCCGGGCCTGCTGACCCTGGCCGCCGAGCTGGCCTGCGTTGCCAGCGCCTACCTGCCACGGTGGGCTCTGCTCATCCCTCGCTGGCCCAGTTCGCAAGCATTCCTGGCCCAGGTCGGGGATGTTGTGGTGCGACCCTCGGCCTGGGGCGGGTAGATTCCGAGGATGGCACGAGAGGGTTCGGCCTCGGCGAGCAGGACGCAGGCTGTGGGCTTTGCCTCCGCAATCGGGGGGCTGGCCGGGGCCACACTCAGCGGTCATCGAGGTAGAAGGGCGGCCGCGGTCGGGGCGATCGCCGGTGCGGTCGGTCTGGGGGCTTTGGAGGCGGTGGCCCGGGCACGGCAGCGTCCTGGCGAGATCCCGGCGCTCTGGCAGCGCATCCTGACGAGCTCCGCGCTGGCTGCTCCGCTGGGGTGGACGGCCGAGCGTCTCACCGGCGCTGGGCCCGTGGCCGTGGGAGCGGCTGCCGGGACGGTGGCTGGGGCGCTCGGGCTGCGTCCGCAGAAGGTCGCGCTGGGCCCGCTGCTCGGCGCGGCGGTCGGCCGAGTGTTGGCTTCGCGAGGACGCCCCGTGCCAGGGTCGGCGGTGGCGAGCGGCACCGTCCTCGCCTTCCGGGTGTTGTCGGCGCTGCTGTTTCGGGACGCCCAGGTACGCCTGCTGGCCGAGCGGATCCCAGCGGCAGACCTCCCCTTCGTGGTGCCACTGGAAGCCCGAACCCGCTACGTCGGGACCGGCTACGTCCGCGAACTCGCCGAGGTGCTGGGTGGCACCTACCTCGCCGACGCGCCGGACGTCGGCATCGTCGCCTCGCTGGATGAGCTGGCCGGGCCACAGTTCGCTCCCGCCGAGGTCGATCCGCGGGTCCGCGAGTTCTATGAGCACACCACCCGATTCACCCTCGATATCGTCCCGGCGTGGCGGCTGTGGGTACGTCCGGGCTACCTGCTCTACCGGACGCTGGTGGCACGCCCGCTCGGGCAGGCCAGCGTGCCGATGAACCAGCGGGAAGCGCTGCGAGGGATCCGCAGCCGCATCGATACCATTCGCCTTCCCCAGGACGATGTCGTGGCCATCCGCGGCTGGATACGGTCCTTTGTCGACAACGACGAGCCGATCTACGTCGGCATCTACACCACCTACCGCCATGCCGGACGCGGCTATGTCAGCGTCGGCTTTCCGCTTCCCCAGGCCAGTTTTACGGCCACGCTGGTGCCGCATGCTCGCCCCGGCGGTGGCCTGATGCTCAGCAGCCGGAGCGACCTTGGCCAGGCTGGCCACTACCTGACCTACATCGACCCCGACACCAGGGAGCTGACGACGTTGGCCGTGCCGGGCTTCGCCGAGCAGCTCGACGTCTACGTCCAGGACGACGAACTGCGCGCCGAACATGCCTTCTGGGTCTTCGGGTTCCCCTTCCTGGTGCTCCACTACCGCCTCCACCGCAAGCCAGCCCGCAGGGCACCGTGATCTTGAAAGCACCCATGGGCACCCGGGCGGCGGGGGCTAGACGCGTCGCATGACGTGGAGGAGGTATTCCTTGCGGTTGAGGGGATTGTGGTCGGAGCGGGGGCGGGACGGGATGGTGCCGCTGACGGGTTGGTAGTGGTCGAAGGCGCATTCGAGCACGCCCTCGCCGCGAGTGAGCGCGAGGAGCTGCTGCTCGAGCTCGTGGACCTGGGCCGCGGGGATCTCACCTTCGAGCGTGCACGAGGAACCCCGCATCGCCGGTCTGCGCGGGACGGCACGCAGCCGTCCCAGGACGGGCAGTATGGGCCCGAACGTGTCCGCGGGGATCTCCAGATGGAACCGGTGCATGGGCTCGTAGACGCTGGTGCCGGCCTGCTTCAGGGCGCTCATCAACACCAGCGGCGTCACCTTCCGGAAGTCCCAGCCGGTGCTCGACATGCTCTTGTCGAACATGGCATGGGAGTGGCTCTGCCGCGGACAGTAGCCGGAATGCGTCATGGTGACCATACAGTCGGTGACCTGCCAACCGTGGATCCCCTGGTGCAGCGCTTCCCGCACGGTGTCCTCGACCGCCTTGAAGAACGAGAACGGCATTGCTCCGAGCTCGACCTCCAGCCGGAATTCCAGGCCGCTGTTGATCGGGGCCGGCTCGATGCGCAAGCCGACAGTGGCGAGAAACGGGTTGCCGGCCTTCCCGATTCTCTCGACGGCCGCGCCGGTGCCGGCCGGGCGCTCGATGCAGATGGTCGTGGTCTCGCGGAAGGTGACATCGATGTCGAATTCATTGGCCAGCGTTGCCTGGATGACCTCTTTCTGCACCTCGCCGTAGAGCGAGACGAAGATTTCCTGGCGAATGTCGTCCTGCCGCAGGTTGATCAGCGGGTCCTGCTCGGCGAGCTGGGTGAGCGCAACGTGGAGCGCGCCCTTGTCGGCGGCGCGGCAGGGAACGACGACCGTCTCCAGCGTCGGCGGGGCGAAGTAATGGTCCTGGGAGGCCGCTTGCGATGCGCCGATCGTGTCACCGATCTGGATGTCGCCGAGACCCCAGAGCTTGCCGATCTGCCCCGCGGCGACCGACGCCCGCTGGACAGCGGAGCCTCGGTCGAACACGCCGATGGCGGTGACCTTCCCCTCGTTGCCTCGGCGGAATTGCAGCCGGTCACGCGTTCGGAGGGTTCCCGAGAACATCCGGACGTAGGCGATCTTCTCCTCCGCCGGGCCGCGTTCGACCTTGAAAACGATCCCTGAAACGGGCCCCTCGGCGTCGCCTTCGGCCGCGGGCAGCAGCTCCTCGATACCGGCGAGCAGCGGATCCACGCCCGCGCCTGTGATCGCCGAGCCGAAGAACACCGGATGCACCAGCGCCTGCCTGGTCTGCGCCGTGAGCTGGCAGCGGAGTTGGCGGTAGGACACGGTCGTCTCGTCCTCGACGTAGGCGGCCAGAAGCGCGTCGTCGTGGTCGGCGAGCAGCTCGACCAGTCTGGAGGTGAAGTCGGCATCGGCTGCGGCGTACGGCGTCGCGACCGCGCCGCGGGTGCCGAGTCCGCTGCCCGAGCCCATCGGGATGATTGCAGCGGTCAGTTTCTCGGAAATGGTCCGCAGGACGCGTTCATATTGCGCGCCAGCGCGGTCGATCTTGTTCACGAAGATGAGGGTGGGAATGCGCAGCCGTTGCAGCGTCCGCATCAGCACCCGCGTTTGCGCCTGCACGCCCTCCACGGCGGAAATGACCAGCACGGCGCCGTCGAGCACGTTGAGCACCCGCTCCACCTCGGCGATGAAATCCGGGTGGCCGGGCGTGTCGATCAGGTTGACCGCGATGTCACCGATCGCGAAGGACACGACGGCCGACTTGATCGTCAGGCCGCGTTGCCGCTCCAGTTCCAGGGAATCGGTCTGGGTGCTGCCGTCATCGACGCTGCCGACCTCATCGATGACCCCGGCGGTGTAGAGCAGCCGCTCGGTCAGGCTCGTCTTACCGGCGTCTACATGCGCCAAAATCCCCAAGTTCAACATTCTCACTAGGCGTCATGTCCTCAAGATAGGTAGCAATCCCCTTGGGGGTGGACATGAACGCCGTCCTCATCTCGGTCTCCTTCGTCCCTGGTCGATCCGGCAGTTGCCCGAAGTGCAACAGATGGCGGCGCCGGAGGGCAACCGATTTACCTGCCGGCCCGGTGGCGACCGACCCGAGCTGCGTCGGCGGCATCCTCGGTATCCGCTCGGCGCCGAATGCCGGCACCACGATCTCGATCAGCGTGCCGCTCCACCCAGGTCAGGTGCCGAGCTGGGAATGCCAACTGCGGCCGCCGTCGACGGTGGCGAGGATCACTCCCCGTCCGGGGGAATAGGCGCCGACCGCTCCGACGATCCAGCCGTGCGTGGCGCTGCCGAAGCTGACCGACATCGGCTCGGAATCGGTGGCCAGTCTCGCCCGCGGGATGCCGGGGAGGCGCTGCACCTGGCTGCCGCCCTGGCTGATCAGCACCGCCCCGGTGGAATCAGCGGCCGGCGTGGGGCCGAGCATGAAGGCCCGCAGCGGGTCGATCACCGAGAACGGGCCGGGGTAGCTGCCGGGCCCGCCCGGCACGCCCGGCTCGCCGCACGAGGCGAGGACACAGCGCCAGTGGGCGCCACCGTCGCCGGTGGCGTACAGCGCGTACGGGCTGGACCCGGCGGCACCCTCGTTGGAGTTGAAGCGCACCCAGGCGGCGCTCGGCGCGGCGCACTCCAGCTCAGCGGACGGGTCGAAGGTGAATTCGCGCAGTGGCGGCGCGAAGCTCGGCCGCGCGCCCCAGCTACGGCCGCCGTCGGTCGAGCGCCACACCCTGGTGCCGCTGGCCACCCAGCCATCGTTGGCGGAGGTGAAGCAGACCGACTGCGGTGACGCCGGCGCGGCCAGCGCCGACCAGGTCCGGCCGCCGTCGCGGGTGTGCACCAGCCTGGTCGCCTGGATCGACAGCCCGGAGAGCCCCTTGGCCCCGCCGGCGATGCCCCAGCCCTCGCTGCGGCTGGAGAAGTGGACGCGCCGCAGCGGGCCCACCCTGGGCTGACCGAGCTGGCGCCAGTGCTGGCCGCCGTCGACGGTTCCGAGCAGAGCGCCGTCGCCGACCGCCCAACCGGTCGATGCGCTGACGAAGTCGACGGAGTGCAGGTCCTGGGCGCCACGCCAGACGCGGACCCAGGTCCGCCCGCCGTCGCGGGTGCTCAGGATGGTGCCCTTGCCAACCGCAAAGCCGATCTGGGTGCCGACGGCCTGGACCGCCTCCAACGCCTCGACGCGGCCCAATGGGAGCGTGGTAGTGGGCCCCGGCGGCTGGGGCGCGGGACTCGGATGGTTCTGCCCGGGACCCACCGCCACCGTGGTGGGGGGCGCGGGTGCCGCGCCCCCCCGGTCGGGCGGTGCGGACTGGTGGGCGGTGGAGCGGGCGAAGTAGATTCCGGAAGCCGCCGCGGTGGCGGTGAGCACCACGGCGATGGCGATACGAACTGGTCGCATGGCGACCTCCCCCAGGGAACGACGACCCGTCGACGGGTGACGTCCTCTAGCTGCAGTCTTCGAGGACGGTCATGTACCAGCCGTACTTGTCGGCCGGAGCGGCGGTGAAGTGCGCGTGCCCGTGGCCGACCACGTGCAGCGAGGCCGGGTAGTCGTGGGTGAAGCTGCACAGATAGTCACCGCGCCCCGCGTTGGCGGTGCAGCCGACCAGCCGCAGGTTGATCGCGGTGCGGCGCATCACCAGCAGATTGGCGCGGGCGACCGGGGTGGTCACGTGCCCCAGCGCGACGAGGTCGTTGTGGTTGTAGGCCACCGTCAGGTAGCGCATCGCCGCCTGCGGCGTCGTGAAGTACGGGCGAGGCGGGGCGGTGGGCGTCCTGGGCGCGGCGGGCGTCGTGGGCGTCGGCTTCGGCGCCGGACGAGGGCTGGCGGGTGTCGGCGCGGGCGGCGGTGTGGTGGCGACGGGCGTCGCGGCGACTGGAACAGCCGCCGCGGACGGGTGGGCGACGGTGGTGCGGGCGCTGCAGCCGGTGACGGCGACGGCGGCGGCGAACGCCAGCATGGTGATGATCCGGACTGGTCGCATAGCGACCTCCCCCAAGAAACACGACCCCTGATGGGATCTATAGGGACAGCGTGGCTTGGGTTGGTCACGGCACGGCGACGGCCGAGCGTCGCGGCCAGCGCGAAACGGACTCGACCGTGTCGCGATCGTAGATCGGAACGAGCACGCGGAACCGCGCGTCAGCGCTGCTAGCGGCGGCGGACGATCACCAGGAGATGCTCGTCGACCCAGGAAACCTCGGGGCCGGGCAGGCGGGCGAGGAAGGTGGCGATGGCCGAGGACAGCTCCTCCGGGGCGTACAGCGAGAAGGTCGAGTAGTGGCGTCCCTGGGCCTGCGCCACGAGCCGCTCAGGTGTGCTCGAGCGCGGATGGCGGAAGGTACGGGTGCCGGCGAGCACGAGCCCGCTGGTCTTGCGGACGGCCGCGCGCAGCGCCCGCTCGCGGTGCAGGCGCTGCTCGTGCTCGACGAAGCCAGGGAAGTAGCGGCCCCAGATCGTCCGCGCGTTCTGCTCCGGAGTCCTGGTGTAGATGAACAGCTGGCCGTCGGGCCGCAGCACGCGGGCGGCGTCCGCCAGGAAGCGGCGCAGGTCGAAGTGGTGCACCGAGTTGAACGAGGTCACCAGGTCGAGGCTTCCGCTCCGGATCGGCAGCACCTCCGCGGCCGAGAGGACTGGCACCACCCGAGAGGGGCTGTGGTTGCCGGACGGGAGCTCGGCGAGCATGGGGGCCGAGATGTCACTGGCGATCATGAGCGAGCCCTCGGGCAGCAGGGCACCCAGCAGCTTCGAGTAGCGTCCCGTCCCGCAGCCGACGTCCACGGCGGTGAGCGGCCGCTCGGGCAGGAGCTGGCGGAGCCACCGCACCGGCGCCTCGTCGGTGGTGCGCAGCGACTCGTAGACCGAGGCAACCTGCCTGAAGTGGTCGTTGGTGGTCACGGCCAGGCACCTCCCGCGGCGGCTCGTGGGCTCACTCCGTTTGCTCGAGCACTATCATGCGCCCGCTTTGCGTTGTCCACGCAACGTTCATTTCGAAGCCGGCTCATGGTCGGCGTGGGCAGCGCTCCCCGGGGCACCGGCGCGATGACCTCCTTGCCGGGCAAGTAGACTCGGATTGCGCTCGGGTTCGATCCGCGAGGGGATGGGGTGTGACCGTAGGGAAGCAGTCCCCGGCCGATGGTTCGGTGGAGCGACCTGGCACCGACTGGATGTGGGAGCTTGCGGTCCACTACGAACGCATGCGCCGGGCCTATCCCGACCACGAGCTCTGCATCGTGTTCGACATCGACGGGACCATCCTGGATCTGCGGTACCTGGTGGTGCACGCCCTGCTGGCCTACGACCGGGCACACGACACCGAGTACTTCCAGGGACTCGACGTCGAGGACGTCAAGGTCCACGAGGACCGCATCGACGAGTTCCTGACCGAGCTGGCCCTTCCCGCTCCCGTCCGCGCCGACGTCCTGGCCTGGTACGCCGAGCACCTGTGGAGCCCTGAGGCGATCCTGGCCGCCAACCGGCCCTACCGGGGAGTCCTGGGCGTGATCCGGTGGTTCCAGCTCCAGCCCGCGACCTGCGTGGCGCTCAACACCGGACGGCCCGAGGAGATCCGCGACCTCACGCTCCAGGCGCTGAACGCTCTGGGCAGGGCCTACCGGGTGACGTTCCGCTCGGACCTGCTGTGCATGAACCCGCATGGCTGGGGGCGGCGGGTGGCCGAATCCAAGGTGGCGGGCGTCCGCTCGCTCCAGGAGCGGGGGCTGCGGGTGGTGGCCGTCGTGGACAACGAGCCGGCGGCGATCCAGGCCATCGCCACGGCCGACCAGACCCACGAGATCCTGTTCCTCCACGCCGACACCATCTTCGAGTCCCAGCGGGTGGTGACGCCTCGCACCGTTCGGGGCACCACCTACGGCCTGGCCGAGCTGGTCTCCGAGCAGGAGCTGCGGCGGCGGGTGCAGTTCGTCTGGCACGGCGTGAACGACGAGGCCAATCTCCGGCAGTTCCTGGCCTCGGGCGTCCATTGGGCGGAGTGCGACGTCCGCCGGGACCCCCTGGACCGCCTGGTCCTTCGGCACGACTCCTTCGAGGAGACCCCCTGGCATCGCGCGGAGCACCCGTTCCGGCTGGAAGCCTGCCTGGCTGCCCTCCGCAAGCAGCAACGCTCGGTCAAGCTCGACCTGAAGGAGGGCGGCGAGGTCATCGAGCGCGTGCTCGGCATCGTCGCCTCGATGGGCTTCGACGAGGACTCGTTGTGGTTCAACGGGTCCATCGAAGACCTCCGCGAGCCCGGGATCCACCGCCTGGCCAAGGCCTACCCGGGGGCGACCATCTCGGTCCCCGTGGACTTCCTCCGTCCCCTGCTGCTGGCGGCTCCCGCCCTGGCCAAAGAGGTCGTGGCCACGCTGCGGTCCTGGGGCGTGAACCGCTGGTCGCTGGACTGGCGGACCTCAGGGATCAGGGAGCTGATGGACCGCCTCGAGGAAGGAGGCTGGGAGGTCAACGTCTACGGCGTCCCCGACCTCGAGGCGTTCCTCGAGGCCTCGCTGCTGCTGCCGAGGTCGGTGACCGCCGACTTCAACTTCCCTGACTGGCACTACTTCGGGCGAGGGGCCGGCCAGCACCGCGCCTACTACCGGTACGAGCTCGCGGGAGACGCTCGCCTCCCGCGACCAGCCGGCTGACGGCATCCGGCGCTACGACGATTGGGCGTTGAGGGCGACCACGCCGGTCATGGTGCCGACCAGCACCAGCCCACCGCTGAGGGTCGGGGTCGCGAACCGGGAGGTCGTCCCAACCGGCGCGCTGGCCCGCACGGTGCCGCTGTCGGCGTCCAGCGCGTACAGGGTGCCGCCGTTCGGGTCGAGGCTGTAGACCGTGTGGCCGCCGACCACCGGTGAGCCGGTCACCGTCCCGGACGCCTGCCAGCCGAGCTCCAGACGCGCGCCGGGCCCGGCGCGGACCTGGCGCACTCCGTCGGTGCACGGCACGTACAGGGTCGAGGCGACCGCGGCCGCGCCGCCGAAGGCCGCGCACACCTGCTGCTCCACCAGTTGGCCGCCGACGCCGCCGAGGTGGTCGGCCCGCAACAGGTAGCCGAGGCCGCTCTTGCCGTCGGCGAAGACCAGCCCGCCGGGCAGCAGCACCGGCCCCATCGAGCCCAGGTCGGCATCGGCCGCGTTGTCCTGCGGCCACTGGCGGGGCGCGAAGCCGTCCTGGAGGGCCAGGTCCGGCCCCAGACGCAGCACCGAGTCGCTGCGGTCCCAGGCGCCGCTGGTCGCCGCGCCGTTGCCGACGGACACGTAGAGGCGGCCGCCCGAGTCCACCGCCGGTCCGGAGGCAGCCCAGATGCCGGCCCGCCTGCGGGTCGGTACCTGGTAGGCGAGGAGCGGCCCGCGGCCGTCGGTGCGCGAGGCCACCACCCGGCCGCGGTAGTCGCCGCAGTCGCCGAGCAGCCCGCCGAAGGCGACGTAGACCTTGCCCTGGGAAAGCGCCAGGGCGGCGCGCTGCTGGTGGGGCCGCGGGTCGACGCCCGGCGGGTCGACGGAGCGGCGCACCCGCACCTGGCCGCTGCGGACGTCGACCCCGACCAGCACATGTGCCGGGCCGGTCACCTCGGCGACCGCGAACACCAGCCCGGTCGCCGGGTCGTAGACGGGCGTGCCGGTGATGCCGAGCGGGTCGATGTTGCCGCACGGCAACGCCGACAAGGGCACCGGTTTGCCCACCGTGGTGTGCCACTGCACCTGTCCGCTGCGGCGGTCGAGCGAGTACAGCGTGTCGGCCTCGGTGGCGACCAGCACCCGGTCGCCGACCACCAGCGGCTCGGCGTACACCGCGCCGTCCAGCCGAGTGCTCCAGGCCCTGGTCAGCCGGGCCGGGTCGGCGAGGCCGGCCAGGTAGCCCGTGCGGGCGTTGTCGCGGTGGTAGGTGGTCCAGTCGCTGGCGGCGGGGGCCGAGGCGCTCGGGGCCGGCGAGGTGCTCGGCAGCGTCAGCGGCGGCTGCTGCGGCGCCTTGGACTGGCCGCCGCACCCGGCCAGCAGCGCCAGCACCGCGAGCAGGCCGAGCGCGGCCATCCCGCGCGGGCGCGTCAGGTTCATGCCCACCTCCGCGGTCGGGAGCTCGTGGTGCAATACTGCCCCACCACCTGCCTTGGTCGCCGCGCCTGGCCGGAGTGGTCGATGGTCCGGTTGGCAAGATGAGACGATCTCGCGGAGGACGGTGATGAGGGAGGCGCGGCTGCACGCCGTCGGGGACCTGCGGCTCGGCGAGGCCGAGCAGCCGGCCCCGGCGCGCGGGGAGAGCCTGGTCCGGGTGACCGCGGTCGCCCTGTGCGGCTCCGACCTGCACTGGTTCGCCGAAGGCAGCATCGGCGACGCCCGGCTCGACCGCCCGCTGGTGCTGGGACACGAGTTCGGCGGGATCGTCGAGGGCGGCCCGCTCGACGGTCAGCGCGTCGCCGCCGACCCCGCGATCCCCTGCGGAACCTGCGACCGCTGCCGGGAGGGCAACCAGAACCTGTGCCCCACCGTGCGGTTCGCCGGCCACGGCACGCAGGATGGTGCCCTTCGCGACTACCTGGTTTGGCCCACCGAACTGCTGCACCCGGCGCCGCCGGTCATGAGCGACCCCGCGGTCGCCCTGCTGGAGCCGCTCGGGATCGCCATCCACGCCTTCGACCTCGGGCACGTGCGGCTCGGCGCCTCGATCGCCGTCGTCGGCTGCGGGCCGATCGGGCTGCTGCTGCTCCAGGTCGCCCGGGCCGCCGGCAGCGGCCCCGTCGTCGCCGTCGAGCCGCTCCCGCACCGTCGCGCCGCCGCCGCCGGATATCGGCTCGGCCCGGTCATCGATCCCCACGACGACCTGCCCGCCGCGCTCGCGGCCGCCGGCGTGCCCGGCGGCGTCGACGTCGCCTTCGAGGTCGCCGGCACCGACGACGCCGTCGCGGCGAGCATGCGGCTCACCCGCCCGGGCGGCCGCGTCGTGCTCGCCGGCATCCCCGCCGACGACTCGACGTCGTTTCCAGCATCTCTCGCCCGCCGCAAGGGCCTCACCATCGCCCTCGTGCGGCGGAGCAAGCGCACCTACCCCCGCGCCATCCGGATGGTCGAGCGCGGCCAGATCGACCTCGATGCGCTGGTGACCCACCGCTTCCCCCTCGCCGAGGTCTCAGCCGCCTTCACCACCGCCGCCGCCCGGGAGGGTCTCAAGACCGTCGTCCTGCCGTAGTCCATACCTTTGGGCCCAGTCTCGCGTGCCCAATGGAAAGGTGTCGCGAGGCCGGGCGGCGCAGGCTTCCAAGCAAGCGGAGGCATATTCTCCGGTTCGGTGCTACCCTGCCCGCAATGAAGCGGAGGAGAGACCTCCGTATACGGGAGGACCTGTGCCACCGGAAGCCGACGCTACCCTGCCCGCAATGAAGCGGAGGAGAGACCTCCGTATACGGGAGGACCTGTGCCACCGGAAGCCGACGCCACCAGCTCCGTCCCGCAGCGGCGGATGCGCGCGGACGCGCTGCGCAACCGCGAGCGGCTGCTCGACGCGGCCCGCGACGCCCTCATCGAGCTCGGCGCGAGCGCGCCGCTCGACGACATCGCCCGGCGGGCCGGGGTCGGCATCGGCACGCTCTACCGGCGCTTCCCGGATCGCCCGGCCCTGCTGCGGCAGGTCGCCCTCGACCTCCTCGACCGCTCCGCCCACGAGGCCAGGACCGCGCTGGCCGAGGAGCCCGACGCCTTCTCGGCGCTCGCGCGCTACATGCACCGAGCGCTCGACCTGCGCATCGCCGCGGCCATGCCGGTGGTGGTCGGCGAGCTCCAGATGGACCACGACGAGGCGCTGGTGGCCGCCCGCCAGGCCTCGATCGAGCGGATCGACCAGATCATCGCCAGGGCCCACGCGGACGGGTCGCTGCGCCAGGACGTGGCCTCGGGCGACATCGGCCTGCTGCTGGTGCGCCTGACGCGACCGCTGCCCGGGCCGTTCCCGCCCGGGATGCACGACCGGCTCGCCCACCGCCACCTCGACCTGGTCCTTTCCGGGCTGCGGTCCGCCAATCCCGCGCTCGTGTCCCTGCCCGAACCAGCGATGACCCTCGAGGACCTCCGGGACATGCCGCAGACCACCACACGCCGTTCAGTCCCATCGGAGGGAGAGCAACCATGAACCAAGTCCATCGTCCGTTCGCCGGGAAGGTCGCGCTGGTCACGGGCGCCAGCCGTGGCATCGGCGCGGTCACCGCCCAATCGTTCGCGCAGGCCGGCGCCGCCGTCGTCCTGGCGGCCCGCGACCGGCAGGCGCTCGACGAGGTCGCCGAGGGTATCCACAAGGACGGCGGCCAGGTGCTGGTGGTGCCCAGCGACGTCGGCGACGCGGACTCCGTCGAGCGGCTCGTCCGGCAGGCGGAGGACACCTTCGGCCGCCTGGACTTCGCGTTCAACAACGCCACCGACGGCCCCATGCCGGCGCCGCTGGCCGAGATCGACCCCGAGGAGTTCGACCTGGGCATCCGCATCAACATCCGCGGCACCTTCCTGGGCATGAAGTACCAGATCCCGGCGATGCTCCGCTCCGGCGGCGGCGCGATCGTGAACATGGCCTCGCTCGGCGGGCTCCAGGGCGTCGCCAACCTGGCCGCCTACGTCGCCGGCAAGGCCGGGATCATCGGCCTCACCAAGGTGGCCGCGCTCGACTACGCCGACCAGGGCATCCGCGTGAACGTTCTGGCCCCGGGGCCGATCCTCACCCACCACCTGGAGGCCGCCGGCGAGGAGGCGCAGCGCCAGGCGGGCCTGTCGACGCCGATGCGGCGCGTCGGCCAGGCCCAGGAGGTCGCCGACACTGTCCTATGGCTGTGCTCTGATCAGTCCTCGTTCGTGACCGGGATCACCGTGCCGATCGACGGCGGCCAGTCGGCCGGCGTCAAGCCGCCGCGGATGTACAAGCAGGGGCAGGCCATGGAAACAGACGAGTCCTGAGGGGGTCCGCGATGTCCGTCCCTCCGGTGCCCAAGCTGGTGGCACCCGGTGAAGGCAAGACCGTCATGCTGTTCGGCGTGCGCTTCGAGTACAAGGTGGTGAGCGCCGATTCCGGTGGCGGCATGGCCATGATGGAGGTCGAGATCCCCGCCGGGACGCTGGTGAAGCCGCACAATCATTCCCGTGAGGACGAGTTCTCGCTGATCCTCGCCGGCACGGTCGGTGTCCGCGTCGGTGACCAGGTGCTGGAGGCCGCCGCCGGCTCCTACCTGGTCAAGCCCCGCGGCACGCCGCATGCGATGTGGAATGCCCAGAGCTCGCCCGCCAAGGTGCTCGAGATCCTCTCGCCGGCTGGGCTGGAAGGCTACTTCGAAGCGCTGGCGCCGATCCTGGCACGGCACGAACCGGCCGAACAGTACTACCGTCTGGCGCAGGATTACGGCCTCACGATCGAGGACAGTTGGATCGAGGAGCTGGAGCGTGCCTACGGCGTGAAGCTCTGACCATCGCCACCTCCCTCATGACACTGGCAGGACGGCCACGGCGTAGCGGGCGATGCGAGCGTCGCTCGTCATCAGCGTGAGGCCCTCGTGCTGCGCCTGCGCGACCAGCATCCGATCGAACGGATCGTCATGGTGGCGCGGCAGCGCGCCGGCGGTGATGGCGTGCTCGAAGTCGATCGGGAGCCGCGCGATCCCGCCGGCGTCGAGCACCTCCAACAGATCCTCCGGTGCCTCCAGCTTCCCCAGCGCGCGCTTGATCGCGATCTCCCACGCGCTGGCGGCGCTGACGAACACCTCGGGCTCGTTGGCGATCAGGTGCCTGGCCTGCTCCGACAACGCTGGATCGTCGGCGAGCCACCACAACAGGACGTGGGTGTCGAGCAGCAGCCTCATGATCCTTCGCCGCGGAACGCGGCGGCGATCTCTGGCGGCAGCGCGTCGAAGTCGTCGTGGATCACGACCCGTCCGCGCCAGCGGCCCGGCTCTCGGGGAGTCGCGACCCGTGGGACGGGTCCGAGCCGCGCCATCGGCCGGCCCGCCTTGCTGATGATGATCTCCTCACCCGCGGCGGCGCGCTCGACAAGCCGCGACAGGTGGGTCTTGGCCTCGTGGATGTTGAACTGGAAGTCCGATTCGGCCGTGGCCATCCGATTCCCCTGGGCAGATGACTAAGTTGGACTTAGTTTATCAGGCGCCTCCACGGCGACGTGAGGAGGCCGTAGGCTGAGGGCAGGTGAAGGACGCGAGAAAGGATGCGCCTGCATGGCCGACGAGCTGGCGTTCATGGACGCGACGGCGCAGGCGGAGCTGGTCTCCAGCGGCCAGGCTTCGCCCAGGGAGCTGGTCGACGCCGCGATCCAGCGGATCGAGAAACTCGACGGCGAGCTGAACGCCGTGGTCACGCGGCTGTTCGAGAAGGCTCGCGCGGCGGCGGACGGCGAACTGCCGCCGGGCCCGCTCCGCGGGGTGCCGTTCCTGTTGAAGGATCTCGGGGCGCTGTCACGCGGCGACCCGTACGCCTCTGGGGTCAAGGCGGCGCGCCGCGAGGGCTACGTCGCCGACCACGACAGCGTGGTCACCGAGCGCTTCCGGGCCGCGGGGCTGGTCTGCCTCGGGCGCACCAACACGCCCGAGCTCGGCCTGGTGCCGACCACCGAGAGCGAGGCCTACGGACCGTGCCACAACCCTTGGGACCCCGGCCGCTCGACCGGAGGGTCCAGCGGCGGCTCGGCGGCGGCGGTCGCCAGCGGCATGGTCCCGGTCGCGCACGCCAGCGACGGCGGCGGCTCGATCCGCATCCCCGCAAGCGAGTGCGGCCTGGTGGGGCTGAAGCCCAGCCGCGGCCGCGTGCCGATGTGGCCCGAGATGGCCGAGGGCTGGGGCGGCATGGTCGTCCAGCTCGCGGTGAGCCGCTCGGTGCGGGACACGGCGGCGATGCTGGACGTCGCCTCCGGGCCGTGCCCAGGTGACCTGCACACCCCGCCGGCGCCGCGGCGGCCCTACCTCCAGGAGGTCGGCGCCGACCCCGGCAGGCTGCGCATCGGCGTGTTGACCAGCGCGCCGGACCCCTCGGTCACGACCCACCCAGAGTGCGTCGCCGCGGCCGAGGCGACGGCGCGGCTGCTGGAGTCGCTGGGGCACACGGTCGAGCCGAGCTACCCGGAGGCCCTGAGCGACCCCGACATCAGCCAGGCGTTCCTGCCCTGCTACGGCACCTGGACAGCGCTGGAGCTGGACTGGTGGGGCGGGCTCCTCGGCAGGCCGCTCACCCCGGAGGACGTCGAGCCGGCCACGTGGGCGGTGGCCGAGGTGGGCCGCGGGGTCAGCGGCGTCCAGTTCGTCGCCGCCCTCTCCGCGGTCCACCAGTACTCCGCGCGGGTGCAGCGCTGGTGGGCGGAGGGCTGGGACCTGCTGCTCACTCCGACGATCTCGGAGCCGCCGCCGGCGCTCGGCGAGTTCGCCGCGCAGCCGGACAACCCCTTCTGGCCCGTCACCCGTTCGATCGTCGAGGTCGTCTACACGATCCCGTTCAACATGACCGGCCAGCCGGCGATCAGCCTGCCGCTGCACTGGACCGCCGGCGGCCTGCCGGTCGGGAGCCAGCTCGTCGCCGCGTACGGCCGCGAGGACCTGCTGCTCCGCGTGGCCGCCCAGCTCGAGCAGGCGCGCCCCTGGGCGAAGCGCCTCCCGGGCGTCCACGCCTGAGCAGCGCTCCGGATCGGGGACCTCCCGCCGGTTAGCTCGACGGCTGTGGCGCCGTGCACTTGATCTTCGGGTTGATACCGGCGTAGTTCAGGGGCCCGGTGACGACCGTCAGCGCGATTGTCCCGAGCTTCGCGCAGCTCGTGTCCGATCCGGAGAAGTAATTTCGCTGGTTGGCGGCGGCGACGCCGACGAGCAGCCAGATGACCAGCAATGCCGTCCCGATCTTCATGGCTACCTCCGCGCTGGCTGGACGATCATCGCGGTCGCCGGGTCGCGCCTACCAGTAGTGCCGCCGACCACCGACCGCGCGGCCCATCGATCCCATGAGCCACAGCACGGCCCCGATGATCAGCAGGATGAGCCCGATCGTCCAAAGGATCGAGACCTTGGCGACCAGCCCGATGAGGAGCAGGATCAGGCCGAGAACGATCACGTTGCCTCCTTCGAGCGCCGCCGCTGGTGTCGCGCGGCGGGAACCGAATGCTTGCCTCCGATTGATGCGTTCCCCCGCAAAGCCGCTCCAACCTCGCATGGCCGCAAGATGGATCAGCCGTGCTGGTGGTGGGGCGATTGCAACGCGGCCTGGCCGGGCTCGACGACCACGAACTGGCCCATGAGCCCGTTGTCCTCATGGCGGAGCAGGTGGCAGTGGAACATGTACGGCGTGGAGGGGTCGGCGTAGTCGGCGAACCGGGCCACGAAGCGCACGCTCTCGCCCGGTGGGATCGCGACCGTGTCCTTCGGGCCGGCCAGGTACGGGGGCGGCGGGGCGCCGCCGTAACTCAGGATCTCGAACTGGACGTCGTGGACGTGGAAGTTGTGGAACGACCCCGAGCCGTTGCGGACCTCCCACACCTCGGTGGTGCCCACGGTGACGACCTGGTCGATGCGGTCCATGTCCATCGACTTGCCGTCGATCGAGTTCGAGCTGGTGATCTCGATGCGGCGGGTCCTGGTGGCGCTGCCGGGGTCGAGCGGCGCGTGCCGCGCCAGGCGGGCGGGGACCGGGGCCGCGCCGCGCAGCTCGCCGGCGGCCCGCACCTGCAACAGGTCGAAGGTGTCGTCGCCGCCGTCGAAGCGCGCTGTGAGGCGGTTCTCGCCCAGGTCCGGTTGGAAGCTGCGGAGCAGGGCGCGCTCGCCTGGCCGGAAGGCGGTGGCGATCAGGTCGAAGGCCCGGTCGTCGGCGAAGCCGACGTCGTAGGTGCGGGCGGTGGATGCGTTGAGCAGGCGGAAGCGCACGAGCTGGCTGGCGACCCGAAGATGCGGGTCGTAGGTGCCGTTGATGAGGATGTCGCCGCCGAGCTTGGCGGATGCCAGGCCCCCGTCGGCGCGGAACCGCTTGTCCTGGATGATCACGGGGATGTCGTCGACGCCGTAGCGCTTCGGGAGCGCGAGCGCGCGGGACTGCGGGTCGTCGAGCAGGAACAGGCCCGACAGGCCACGCGAGACGTGGTCCTCGGTCTGGCCGTGCGGATGCGGGTGGTACCACAGGGTCGCGGCCGGCTGGTCGATCGTCCACGTGGGCGACCAGGTCGCTCCCGGAGCGATCAGCTGGTGCGGGCCGCCGTCGGCCTTCGCGGGCAGGTGCATCCCGTGCCAGTGCAGGGTGGTGGCCTCCGGCAGGGTGTTGGTGACGTTGATCCTGACCTTGTCGCCGAGGCTGGCGCGCAGCGTTGGCCCGAGGTAGGCGCCGTTGATGCCCCACGTCTCGGCGGCCTTGCCAGGCAGGAGCTGGCTGCTGCCCGCCTGGAGCCGCAGGTCGAACACCTTGGCGCCGGCGGCGTCGACGTGCGGTTGCAGCAGCGGCGGGATCTTCAACTGATTGGCGAAATCGAGCTTGCCCAGGTTGCTGGTGTCCGCCCTGGACCAGACCAGGCCGACCACGCCGGCCAGCCCGAGCACGCCGAGCAGGCCGAGGACCAGGAGGACCGTCAGCGCCCGGACGAGTGGGCGGCGCCGGCGGCGGGGCGGAGCGGCACCGGGCGCGTTCTGGATCGGAGCGTTCGTCATCATGGGACGACTCTGCCGCCGCGGGAAGGCGGTGACATCGGGAAGTGCCCTCCGCGCTCCCCCATCCGCTCGGCGCGGTCTCAGGGACATCCCTGAACCGCCCACATGACAGAACTGTCATGCGATCCGATCGTTGCCCTGCTCAGGCCGGGCTTGCCGGCGAGGCGTCGATGACAGTGTTGTTAGCTTGCTGCTACGGGCGAAATGGCGCCGTACCGTGACCCCGCGCGTGACTCGGGACCCCTCGTCTGGCGAGGAGAGCGTCATGAACCGCACGGCACGGGTGGGACGGAAAGCGGTCGTGCTGATTTGCGCACTGGCGCTGGGGCCGGTGCTGACCGGATGCGCCAAGGGTCACACGACCTCGA
>WNFY01002611.1_pt1 | contig 24706 bp, 22 predicted proteins | sample 5400091 | NCBI WGS metagenome assembly WNFY01 (sample SAMN13153364, study PRJNA577476) | soil metagenome | isolation source: 60 cm soil or saprolite under grassland replicate 1 | place: USA:California | collected 2016-06-15 | reverse complement strand
GATTTCTATTGTATTTTGGAGAAAGCATACACGGATATACAGGTTACTATAGACATACATCACATATCCATCACATGACTCCCAACAATAGGCAGGCAAGCAATGCAGAATGCAATCTCTATCAACCACTCCTGGCTGCACTTTTACACGCGTAGAAAGTAGTCAACAAAACTATATCTATATTACGCTCACATACCATATAGTATACATGTTTAACAAAATGAGTCCACATTTACCTCTTGACAAATAGATCGTTTTCATGTTATATCACCTACAGATATATCCGTCACAGATATATTAGGAGGGGCATCTTGAATAGAGAACTAGCGAACCGGATTGTCTCTCGTGCAGAAGTTCTGTACCGTATGCTTCTTTTTGTCTATCCATCAAAATTTAGATGCGTTTATGGTCAACAAATGGCACAGACATTCCGCGATTGTTGCCGGAATGCGCTGCAACAGGATAGGAAACTGGATCTGACACGATTCTGGTGTCCTATTCTTTCTGATCTTGCCATTACAGCTTGCTTAGAACATGCAAAATCGCTTATGACCTTCTTTAGACATTGTACAGGTTTAGAAAAGGAGTTTCTCATGGCCAGTATTCTCAGTCTCGATGTTGCTGCTCGTACCGACATAGGACGAACACGCCCGACCAACGAAGATAATGTGGTATCTGTTATTCCACAAGATGCGCAGATTATGACAAAAAAGGGTGCCCTTTTCATCGCTGCCGATGGGCTGGGTGGAAAAACAAAGGGAGACGTGGCAAGCGAGATGGCAGTAACCACAATACGTGATGCATACTATCAGAATGAGAGCGATGATATTCTGTCATCTTTACAACAAGCCGTAGAGAAGGCGAACCAGCTCATCTACCAACAAAACGAAGAGTTGTTCAAAGATAAAGACGAATTAGAGAAAAAGGGGATGGGCACCACATGTGTTGCGGCGGTCCTCAAAGAGAGTACTGTCTATGTCGCGAATGTGGGAGATAGTCTCGCCTATATTGTACATGATAGCCAGGTCAGACAGATCTCACAGAATCATTCCTGGGTAGCCGAGCAAGTAAGAGCGGGGAAAATGACCCTGGCAGAAGCAAAGTCACAGGGCAAGGATAACCTTATAGAAAGGTGCCTGGGTATTGAGCCGGATGTAAAGGTATATGCAGCTTCTGAGCGGGTTAAGGACGGTGACATACTGATCCTCTGTACAGACGGTCTGCACGGCCTGGTCAGCGAAGAAGAGATGCGTACAATTGTTGAGCAGCATGGAGCAGAGGAGAGCGCAACACAGTTAATAGCGAGGGCAAACGAGAATGGTGGGCCTGACAATATTACGGTCGTGGTAGCACGAGTCACGCTCGCGTGAGCGTCAGTTTCTCCCGGATTGATGTCGTCGCCCCTCTCTATGTTCATACCTGCCCACCAGAGATGTTGAAATGGGTAAGATTACCGATGCTCCATACCGTTGGTTCTCGTTAGAATCCTTGCTGAGACGAGGGAAACTTCATTTGGATCTGCTTGAGCCGACGGAGACGACCTCCCGCTGTCCCTATAAGCTGTCCCTATAAAGGGAAGGCAACGTACTGGTCGGAAGGCAACGGCATGTACCACGCGCGTGAATGAAGACAAACAACCACTCCGTCACATTTCAATTAGGGAAAACCGTTCGCTGTTATGATACGCTCTCAATGGTGACTCACCACCAGAGAGATCAGAACGCGTTCGGGCCGCTATCACACGAGACACACAAGAGAAGTGCAACGCACGTGTCGCGGGACCAAAAACACTCGCAGAAAGGATTGATGACATGGACGAGGCGACCCTGCTGGCTGCCTTACGACGCTACTGGGAATACGCAGCCACCGACCAGGAGAAGGCTCACGAGATGTACCATGACGATGCCGTCTTGGAGTTCCCGCAGTCCCAGGAGCGCTTTGAAGGGAAAGCCAACTTCATCGCCTGGCGCAAGATCTATCCGGCCTCCGTGGAGGCCAAGATCAAACGCATACGAGGCCAGGGAGACTTCTGGGTGGTGGAGATCTCCATCCGCTATGACGGCGGCGCCCGGAACTACGGGTGCAGCATCCTCGAATTCCGAGGTGAGAAGATAGCCCGGGAAACCATCTACTTCGGCGAAGGATGGGAGGCTCCTGGGTGGCGCGCCGCGTGGAAGGACGAGTCCTTGAGCTAGCGTGCGTGCCGATGGAAGCACGCAACGCACATCCTCGCCTGGCTCTGCCCTCCAGGCCTGTGGGCAGCATGAGCAATGACAGGCACAAGATCATTAAGAAGGAGTAAGTGAATGGCAAATGTTGGCGATATCCTTGAGAATCCGGTCACAGGTGAACGTGCTGTGATCACCCAGACAGCACTGAGCACGAATGGAGCCGCCTGCACCGCTGAGTTGTCTATCAAACCGCACGGATTTGTCTCAGGTGAACATATCCATCCCAAGCAGGAGGAAACCTTCGAGGTCACGAAAGGGACAATGCGCTTTCGTATTGCTGGAAAGGAGGCAGACGCACACGTCGGACAGGTCGTTGTGATTCCAGCAGGAACGCTTCATAGTTGGTGGAATGCGAGTGACGAAGAAGTAGTTGCTCACGTCTCATTTCGGCCAGCACTCAAGTCTGAAACCTTCTTTGAGACGTTCTTCGGGCTCGCACGCGATGGGAAGACAGATACACGTGGGAGGCCAAACCTTTTCCAGGCTGCGATCCTCTTCTGCGCATATAAGGACGAGATTCAGTTTCCTGCACCGCTTCCAGTGCGCATGCTGTTAACACTACTGGTTCCTCTTGCGTGGCTGCTGGGATACCGGGCCAGCTATCCGCAGTATAGCAACTCGTCTCAGCACTCAGAAGTCAAGCATCCGGTGAGCTCATAATGCTGGCAGAGGCGACCGTCAAACATGCGCTGCAATAAGACGCGAGAATCTTCCCGATTTCTAAATAGTAAAGAGGAGAAGACATGGCCAGGGATTCCAAACAAGTTTTCAGGCATCATTTAGGGAAAACGCATGCAAACAGGTATATTGCGCGCCAGATCGATGCAGCTCGCTCTTCATCACATTCACATACTCTACAGTATACTCGGATGACGAAACGATGCCTTGCTGTTTTCCGGTGAGGAGGTTTTGCAGGCTTTGCAGATCTTCAGGGGCAAGGGGAGCTTTGATGCGGGCCAGGGTGAGATGCGGGGAGAAGGGGCGATTGTCGGTTTCGAAGCCGCGCTGCTCGAGTTCCTGCTTGAGGACACGGTGCAGGCGCGTGAGGGAGCCAGAGTTTCCTTCGATGCCCATCCAGATGACGCGTGGCTGACGCTGGGAGCCGAAGATGCCGATATGGCTAAGGCGGTAGGAGAAAGGTCTGATCTGACGGGCGGCGTTGGTGGTGGCTTGTGTGGCCTGTTCCAGTTGAGCATCATCCAGCTCACCGAGAAAGGCCAGAGTGAGATGGATACCAGAAGGATCGACCCAGCGAATGCGCGGTAATGCCTGCGCCACCTGAGAGATGACTTCAACCAGGTGGCGTTGCAGGTTTTCATTCATTTCAAGCGCTATGAATGTTCTAGTCATGCAGCAAACAACATCGCATCCAGTTCTGTGCCATCGATCGTTTCGACCTGGACCAGGTGTTCAGAGATGGCGATGAGTTTATCTTTCCTCTCGCGCAGGATAGTAAGCGCGGTCTGGTAAGCCTGATCAATCAACGTGGACACTTCGGCATCGATCTTCGCAGCGGTTTCAGCACTGATCGACGTGTTGCCCTCAGAGTCTGGCTTGATAGCGATATTGCCGAGCGCGGTCATACCGAACTCGCAGACCATGCGACGAGCAATGTTGGTCACATACTCAAAGTCCTGGCTGGCACCGGTAGTGATATCGCCGAAGATAATCTCTTCGGCAGCACGACCACCCATTGCGCCTGCCATCTTCGCCAGCAGTTCTGAACGGCGCATCAAGTAGCGATCCTCAGCGGGAGCCTGGACGGTGATGCCGAGAGCCATACCACGAGCAATCGCCGAGACTTTCTGTACCGGATCAGCACCAGGAACAGAGCGCATTACAATCGCATGACCCACTTCGTGGTACGCGATAATAGCTTTTTCGGCTTCCGTGATAAGACGACTCTTACGCTCGGGACCTGCCATAACGCGCAGGATAGACTCATCAAGTTGCGGCTTGCATATGACAGTCTGCCCATTGCGTGCGGCCAGCAATGCCGCCTCGTTCAACAGATTTGCCAGATCTGCACCGGAGAAGCCAGCGGTCTGGCGTGCCAGGTCGTGCAGCTCCACATCTTCGGCAAACGGCTTATCTTTGGCATGTACTTCCAGGATAGCCAGGCGGCCACGGATATCAGGCTTATCAAGCATAACACGACGATCGAAACGTCCTGGACGCAGGAGCGCGGGATCAAGCACATCGGGACGATTAGTAGCGGCAATAACCACAACATTGGTCTGTCTGTCAAAGCCATCCATTTCAACGAGGAGTTGGTTGAGCGTCTGTTCGCGCTCGTCGTTACCACCAGTGCCGGAGTTCGTACGCTGTCGACCGACGGCATCAATTTCATCGATAAAAAGGATGCATGGAGCATGGGATTTTGCTTCTTTGAAGAGGTCGCGCACGCGTGCCGCACCTACACCAACAAACATCTCAACAAATTCGGAGCCACTGACACTGTAGAAAGCAACATCAGCTTCACCTGCCACAGCACGCGAAATAAGTGTTTTACCGGTACCAGGTGCACCAACCAGGAGTACCCCTTTGGGAGTACGAGCGCCCATAGCAGTAAAGCGATCAGGATACTTCAGAAACTCAACAATCTCTTGCAGTTCCATCTTAGCTTCTTCAACCCCGGCCACATCCTTAAAGAGTACGGAGGGGTGAGACTCATTAAAACGTTTAGCTTTGGAGCGAGAGAAGGGCATTGCCTGGCCACCCATACCGCTGCGCCTGATCAAAAAATATGTACCACCGACGACAAGCAAGATCACGAGTAGATCCAACAACCCCTGCGGCCACTGCCCGTTCTGCGCATTATCGATGTTTACCATAACGCCATCGTGTCTAAATATCTCAGTTACGGGTTGTCCATCTTCTTTAACAGCGTGGTATTGCTGTCCTTTTATACCCATAGCCAGCACATCATTGCCGTTCAACGTCACAGACTTGATCTGGTGATGATCAGCCATATTCAACACATCGCTAACTGGCTTCTCCTGAGCAACAGGCCCGCCTATAGTAATATTTACCAGGCGTACCGCGGCGAAAGTGAGGAGCGCCACCCCCAGGAGTACAAGCGCGGCGGGGATACCATAACGAGCGATTATACTACGCTTTTTTGCCTGCTTCTGTGAAGAACTCGATTTCCTGGTTTCTCGGTTATCCTTTGGGGACATTTCCATGAAGTGTACCGTCAGACCCTTCTATATGTTCCAGTTGTACGTTCTACTATGCCAGTGTTTTATAGTGCGTCGCGGCGTGCCTTTGCGCCCTATAGTGTCGCTTGAGAAAGTATAACGCATTGGATTCTGTTTAGCAAGATGAGAACAAGCTAAGAAAGATTAGAATCCTTAGAAAATAGCATTGTTGAGTTATGCATTCTACACATATTGTACATAACTAACGATGGGAAAAGCTGTTTTTCTCCGCTGAAAAGTTGCTCAATACAAGTACGGAAGTACTATTTCTCTTCGCGCAGATGATGATACTGCGCCTTTATCACCCCCTACTTTTGAAGAGCCTTGCGAGTTATCTGGCAAAGATTGAACAAACGAGCAATTGCGATTATACTTAGTATAGAGGGAAGGAAGCCGCGAAGTTCCTTTTTAATTTCCTATTGCGAACATTTGCTTTACTGTATCTCCTATCCGTCATTGTGTGGATTTATTCAGAGAGGAGTATTTCCTTGAGCAGATCTACCATTGGGACATCCCCCACCTCTAACCGCTGGCTCATCGCTATTGCAGCCTTTATTGTCCAGTTAGCACTGGGTTCCGTCTATGCCTGGAGCGTGTTTCTTAATCCGGTCATAAAAGCGTTTGGTGTGACGAAACCAGCAGCCAACCTCACATTCAGCATTACCCTGCTGGCTCTGGGCATTACCGCAGGCTTCGGAGGCTATCTTCAGAGCCGTTTTGGTCCACGCACGATTGCCACAACAGGAGGCATTCTCTATGGACTGGGAATTATCCTCGCAGGCCTTACTACGCCCGCCCACAGCCTGCCTTTACTGTATCTTACGTACGGGATTATTGGCGGTATAGGCATCGGACTGGGCTATATCGTCCCACTCGCTATGCTCATCAAATGGTTCCCCGACAGACGTGGATTCATAACGGGACTGGCGGTAGCAGGCTTTGGGCTGGGGGCGCTGCTCACAGCCCAGATTGCGCCCCCACTCCTTGACCCAAAGTTGAGCAGCTATATTGGTCTTAATTCCACATTTCTCTACCTGGGTGTAGCGTATCTTATCATCGTAGTTATTGCTGCCCAGTTTTTCCGCAGAGCCCCAGACGGTTATGCTCCTGCGGGCTGGGTACCTTCCGCACGAGTGCAGGAGGTACGGTCCACACGCGATTACACGTTGCAAGAAGCTTTGCGAGCGCCACGCTGGTACGTGCTCTGGCTGATACTGGCACTCAACGTCACAGCTGGTGCCGCACTCATCTCCGTGGCCTCACCCCTGGCGCAGAGCTTCACAGGCGTCACGCCAGTAGTTGCTGGAACACTGGTCAGTGTGATCTCCATCTTTAACGGTGCAGGACGCCTGGTATGGGGTTGGGTCTCCGATGCCATTGGACGCCCATTCACCTTCTTGAGCCTGTTCATCATCCAAATTGTCGCCTTCGCTGTATTACCATCGATTAGCACTTTCGCCATACTACTGATTCCCTGCGCGTTGATCGCACTCTGCTATGGTGGTGGATTTGGTACAATGCCAGCATTTGCCGCTGACTTCTTCGGTCCAAAGAATGCCGGCACCATTTACGGAGCGATGCTCACAGCCTGGAGCGCAGGTGGTATCGTTGGTCCGCTTCTGATTGCAAGCATAAACACAAGGACAGCGCTTTACATCATCGCCGGTATTATGGTAGTGAGTTGTGCATTACCGCTGGTTGCGCGCATGCTTGCGCGGCAGGAACAAGCCGTTGAGGTAGTCGTGCAATCTTCCAAATAAGGCTCTCGTAGGGGCGGGGCTTGCCCTGATTCTTACCCACATCTTTTTGGGAAGGCTTGAGAAGCCAATCACCATGGATGTGTTTGTGAAACAGTCAACAGTGGCACCTGGCCTCTCTAGCTGTTTCACACAACTCAATTGTAAAATGTGGGTAAAAGACAGGCTTGCCCCCGCCCTGTAAGAAGCCTGGCTACTATGGACGGTTAATCAATCATGTCCTCAAACGTGATACAATAATACGATGATGCAGCCCGTCACAGGCAAGGTATAGGACCGCGTAGAAGCGAAAATGGGAACCATGACAGGTTCCCCTCGTAAAGAGGAAACAGCGATGCAAGAATATCCGTTTGTCCCCCAGACAGTGCAGGCCGCCGTTTCAGAGGTCTTGCAAATTGGCTCCAGGGTACAGCCGTTTAGTAAGGAGAGCATAGAGAAAGCGCCCCGCATTCGCGATGCAAAGAAGGTGCATAGTGTCTGTCCTTATTGTGCAGTGGGTTGTGGATTGAATGTGTATGTGAAAGACGGCAAGGTGATTGATATCGAGGGCAATCCTGAGAGCCCGATCAATCATGGCACGCTCTGTCCCAAGGGCTCAGCCACATTCCAGTATACGGTGAACTCCAGTCGCCTGACGCAGGTGCTTTACCGTGCACCTTATAGCGACCATTGGGAACTCAAGACGCTGGACTGGGCTATGGAGCAGATTGCGCAGCGCGTAAAGAAGACGCGCGACGAGACCTTTGTGGAACGCTTAGATGATGGGCGCGAGGTCAATCATACACTGGGGATTGCATCACTTGGCGGCGCGACGCTGGACATTGAAGAGAACTATTTGATCAAGAAGCTGTTCAACGGCGGCCTGGGTATCGTCTCGATCGAGAACCAGGCCCGTATATGACACAGTTCAACTGTACCCGGTCTGGGTACCACATTAGGGCGTGGCGGTGCCACTACATTTCCGCAGGACCTTGTCAATAGCGACTGCGTATTGATCATGGGCAGCAATATGGCAGAGGCCCATCCGATTGCGTTTGCCAACGTGGTCAAAGCAAAGGAGCGTGGCACGCAGGTAATCCATGTCGATCCACATTTCTCGCGTACCTCGGCGCTGGCAAACCTGTATATTTCGACGCGTGCAGGTAGCGATATTGTGTTTTTAGGCGCGATAATTAGCTACCTCCTGGAGAATAACGCCTACTTCCATGACTACGTGGTGCATTATACCAATGCGCCTATGCTGATCCGCACAGACTACGAGGATACGGAAGAGATGGAGGGTATCTTCTCCGGTTACGATCCTGAAACAGGGACATACGCGGATCAGAGCAGTTGGAATTACCAGCTTGACGAGTATGGACGACCACTAACGGATGTGACATTGCAAGATTCACGCTGCGTATTCCAGATCATGCGACGACACTTTGCACGCTATACACCAGAGATGGTCGAGAACGTGTGTGGAGTGTCAAGAGAGCAGTGGATGCAGGTGGTACAGGCGCTGGTTGAGAATTCTGGGCGCGAACGTACCTCCTCGCTCTGCTATGCGGTGGGCTGGACGCAGCAATCCAAGGGTGTACAGATTATCCGAGCTGCGGCAATCATGCAACTTTTACTGGGTAATGTTGGGCGTCCTGGCGGTGGGATTATGGCGTTGCGCGGGCATGCATCGATTCAGGGTTCAACCGATGTACCAACTCTCTATGATCTGCTAGCTGGTTATATGCCGCAGCCCAGTGCGCCCGTTGCGCCGAAGCCTGACAGCGAAGATTCGGTTGGCGCGACCACGTGGGGCAAGAGGGTTGATAAGAAGACGAATGTGCTCTCACAACAGACGTTAGCAGAGTATATAGATACAGCGGGGCAGAAGCTTGGCTGGTGGTCTAATATACCTTCCTATATTGTTAGTCTGCTTACGGCATGGTACGGGGAAGCGGGACGAGAGGAAGGTGACTACGGTTATCACTGGCTACCTAAGATGATTGGTGACCATTCGCACCTGGTAACCAGCTATGAGATGCTGGATGGGAAAGTGAAGGGCTACTTCCTGCTCGGTCAGAATCCAGCTGCGGGCAGCACCAATGCGAAGATGCAACGAAGGGCGCTGGAGCAGTTAGATTGGATGGTTGTGCGCGATCTCTACGAGGTTGAGTCAGCGGCATTCTGGTACAACGGACCGGAGCCGGTTGATCCCAGTAAAATCAAGACAGAGGTCTTTTTGATGGCGGCAGCAGCTTCCACTGAGAAAGATGGCTGTTTCACTAATACACAGCGGCTCTTACAGTGGCGCGATAAGGCTGTTGATCCGCCAGGCGACGCACGGTCGGATCTATGGTTTATCTACCACCTGGGCAAACGGCTTAAAGAGCTTTACGCGGAGAGTACGGAGGCGAAAGATCGTCCGCTTCAGGCACTGGTGTGGGACTATGATCGAGCGGAGCCGGAGCACGATTCGCGCATTCTTGACGAACCCGATGTGCTGCTTGTGCTTAAAGAAGTGAATGGATATTATGTGCATCCACCTCAAGAGGCGGAAGATGATGCGCAGGAACGGACCGGCAAGCGCAAGGCATTGCCTCTACGGGACGCGCCACACATTCCAGGGTTTGCGGTGTTGAAGGGGGATGGGAGTACGGCATGCGGGTCGTGGATCTATAGTGGGGTGTATCCTGAACCGGGGAATAATCGGGCGGCATCGCGGATAGCTGATGACTATACGAATTTGCAGTGGGGATATGCCTGGCCTGCTAACCGGCGTATTCTTTACAATCGAGCTTCGGCTGATCCAGAGGGACGGCCATGGTCGGAGCGCAAGAAGTATGTGTGGTGGGATGCCGGGCAGCAGAAATGGACGGGCTACGATATACCGGACTTTCCGCTGGGCAAGGCACCTGATTACAAGCCTGCACCCGGGGCAACAGGGATGGATGCGATTGCGGGGAGCGATCCATTTATCATGAAGCCTGATGGACGAGGCTGGCTCTTTGCTCCCAAGGGATTAAAAGATGGACCGCTGCCTGCGCATTATGAAGCCGCCGAGTCGCCTGTTCATAACGCGCTCTACAAGCAGCAAAGTAATCCGGCGGCCAAATACTTCAGAAAGCGGAAAGATAATCCACTGGCAGCAGTAGGTGATGAACACTATCCTATTGTGATTACTACTTATCGGCTGACCGAGCACCATGTCAGTGGCCCCATGACGCGCTGGATGCCCTGGTTGAATGCGCTGCAACCGGCGTTGTTTGCCGAACTCAGTCCAGAGCTAGCGGCAGAGCGCAAGATCAAACATGGAAGCTGGATGGTGATTAGCACACCGCGTGGAGAGATAGAGGCGCGGGCGATGGTGACACGGCGCTTGAGGCCATTGAGAATCGGTGGTAGAACAGTACATCAGATCGGACTGCCGTTCCACTGGGGTTTTCAGGGCAAAAGCAAGGGCAGTATCACAAACGACCTGACGCACATGGTATTGGAGCCAAATGTCAGTATTGAAGAGGCCAAGGCGTTCACATGTAATGTACGTCCGGGCCGGGTTGAGCACGAGTAAGGAGTATGTTATGGCGGTTGAATCCGGGCAAAGATCGCCTCTGCAGGTCGGCGTAGAATTTTTCAAAGGGACAGTGTCGTCCTTACGTAAAGAGTCACCCGTGCCGCCACAGCCAGCAATGGGCTTTTTCACCGACACCAGCCTCTGCATCGGGTGCAAAGCCTGCGAAGTAGCCTGTAAGCAGTGGAATGAGCTTCCGGCCACCGAACCATCCTGGAGTGGCTCCAGTTATGACAATACACGACAACTGGGTGCAACAACATGGCGGCATGTACAATTTATCGAGCAGATTGGACGAGGGCGACCGGAGCATAACAGGCCCTATAAGCCCATCCTGCCACTTTTTGAAGGACAGATTGCAGAGGCGAAAAGCAATGGAACTATACCCGCAACGCCACCAGGAACAGCGCTTCCTTTCTTTAATACTGATCGCTGGCTGATGCATAGTGATGTGTGCAAGCATTGTGCGAATGCGCCCTGCCAGGAAGCCTGCCCAACGGGAGCTATTATTCGCACTGAGTTTGACACAGTTTATGTACAGCAGGATATTTGCAACGGCTGTGGGTACTGTATTGTAGCCTGTCCATTCGGAGTCATTGCACGCGATGAACTGGGAGATCAGAAAGCGCATAAGTGTACGCTGTGCTATGATCGGCTCAAAGATGGACTGGAGCCTGCTTGCGCAAAGGCGTGTCCTACCGATTCCATTCTTTTTGGCGAGGTTGAAAAGCTCAAGGCGCACGCACAGAAGCGCGTAGGCCTGCTGCAAAAACGTGGATTGAGCGAGGCGCGACTGTATGGAGCAGACGATACAATCCTGGAGGGAGGGCTGAACTCCTTCTTCCTGTTACTGGACGAGCCAGAAGTCTACAATCTGCCACAAAATCCACAACGTCCTTCGAACAACGTCGCTCCGGCCTCGTTCTGGACCATTGTGGCCGCAGTCATTCTAGGTCTGATGGGAATCTTATTCTTCAGGGAGTAGCAGGCCATGCAGAAAAATCGTATACCAGTCACGGTGCGGCCACTCGTTGAGCCTGTACGCGACGTGGTGAACAGAACCCCAGCGAGCGAGACATTTTTTGAGCAACTGGCAACGCTGACAACGGGGTATACACCCGATCCCGAGCGAGAGTTGCAGGAGCCAACGTACTACGACTACCCGGTCCTGAAACAGCCGTTCTGGCGCTGGGAGATTATCTGGTATTTCTTCTTTGGAGGACTGGCGGCGGGCTCGTATGTCATTGCGACCATCGCCTCGCTGTTCGGTTCAAAAGAAGATCGGGCGGTAGTACGCACGGGATATTATCTTTCTTTGCTGACCCTGCTCCCCTGTCCGCCGCTGTTGATTAAAGACCTGGGCAGGCCGGAGCGCTTCCTGCACATGTTGCGCATCTTCAAGGTCAAATCGCCGATGTCTATGGGTGTATGGGGACTGATCGGTTTCTCGTTCTTCAGTGGTATTACGGCAGTGATTCAGGCCGCGAAGGACGAGATACTGGGGAGATGGTGGGGAGCGAGGCTGTTGGCGGCATTGCCACAGAAACTGATCTCGGTGCCAGGAACCGCCTTTGGACTATTTCTTGGTGGCTATACAGGTGTATTGCTCACAGCGACGAGCGTTCCGTTGTGGTCGCGTAGCAAGTTGCTGGGCGGGATATTTGTGTCTTCGGCGATGTCTACCAGCACGGCACTGATCTCGATCGTGTTGAGGATGGTGGGAGCACCGAGCCGGGTACTACATAAGTTGGAGAATATGGAATGGATGGCAATGCTGGTCGAGTTGACCGGATTGCTGGCATTCTTGCGCGGTTCTGGGAGGGCCGCGCGTCCACTGGTAGGCACAGCTCCAGGGGAGCATGGTATGACATTCTGGCGCTTTATGCTCGGTGGTGGGCTAGTTTTGCCCTGGTTGTTACAGACACTGTCGCTATTTGGGAGGAGGCAGAGCAAGCACAATAAGGGTGGGATGATTGTCTCGGTGCTGGTGCTGGTTGGTGGATATTTTTTGCGACGTACGATGATAGAGGCAGGGCACACATCGAGCAGAGATGCGCGGACGACGCTGTGGAATGCGCGGAGGTAGGGACCTCCCTTGCGGGGGCCCTGTGGGGTCCAGTACATCGGCTCCCAGGGGCCCCGCAAGGGAGGCCCCTACGGGAACGTGCGAGGGGATTATTACCAGATTTAATAATTTAAAGGGCATTATCGCGGGTGCCGTAAACGTGGCCCTCCACCGATCGCATAGTTGTAAAAAAATGTCAGTGAGAGAACTGAACTGCGCCCCTACCATAGAAAACTAGATATCGGGAGCAAGGGTGAGCGTAACAGTTGTGTTATAGCTACCTCCCAATAGATCCGCAGGTAGCGCGATAGAGCCGGTAATATTAAAGCTAACCGCGCCAAGGATTGTCATACCACTATTAGAAAGAGTTGGTGAAATAACAGTTGAGGGACTCGTGTCGGAGATATCAATCGGGCCATTAGCAAGAGTTTCCTTTGGCGTAGAGGACCCATTATTAAACGTGCAGGCAGCGGCAGTATCACAAAAACCCTTGATAGAATTTAGCATTACATCTGAAGATGTTGAAGTAACGGCACCGTCGCTAATAACATTAAACGAAATCGCGGGAGCGCTTGCTGATAGTTCCCATGCAGAGGTGGCATCCCGTGTATCAGCGACATGCACGGTGAAGGAAAAGGGAATCGTTTCATCACCGGGCACGATAGTGGTTGGCACACGTACGATGCTGACATATTGGGATAAAGAACCACCAGCGCTGGGAGTGATATCTACAACACTGGCACAAGCGCTACTCTCTGCAGTAGTACAAGGAGTGGGAGTCGCCGAAGACTTTGCGAAACTGGCGACAGCAGGCGTAGCATTCGTAAAGACAACTATCAAAACCATAGCGCTTACCAGCGCAAAGCTGGTACATAGTCCGAGGATAAATTTCTTATGAACCTGCATGGTCTGATTTTCCTTATCCGCTCTTAAATGGGCCATCTAACCAGGAAAAGGTCAGGGCTCTTCGGCGACCTACAATTGGAAGCACTACCGGGAAGACCTTCTATGGCCAATATAGCAAGCGCTCAAACAGATGATTATCAATGTCATAAGCGGAGGTGATAGTTCAACTTTTCTATGCCTGTGTCGTATATGTGGTAGACTTATGCAGACCAATTCCTTATAGATACATGTCTAGAGGAGAAGAGAGGAGCACGTCAGGAACCCCTCCCCAGAAGGGGAGAGGCTTGCGTAAACAAGTCTCCACCTGACCAGACTCGGCCCTTCGGGGCTACGTTATCAGGAAGTGTTCAAGTTCGTACCAGGGGGTGCGTGGCCAGCCTCCTGCTCTACAACCGCTCAGTGTGGGCAGGATATCGGCAAAGGCAAAGGGAGACTTCACCATTGCCCAGGCCTCGGGTAGCGTCACCGATATTGGAAAGAAGTATTGTCGTATCCTGCAACGGGCAGACGGTTACGGCTACATACACAAGAAGGGAGAGGCGGCGTTTCCTCCCACAGCCTGAAAACATGTGGGTACCCACGCCGCGAGTTCTATGGAGGAGTCAAACAACACCGCCAATGTGAGCAGCGAAGAACAGAACGCAGTTATCACCACCAGGCTCCCGCGGAAGAGCGCGGTGAATAATACAGCGCAAGCAACCACAGGCAATGGAACGACAAGCAGTGAACCGGAACAGCCTCAGAGCGAGCCAGAGAGTCCAAAGACAGTTGATAGCTTGCAGCTTACTGTTATCGAGGGATTTCAGATTGGGCGCGGTGTGGCACGCATTGATCCCAGCGATATAGCGCTCCTGGGCTGCCAGCCGGGTGATATTGTGATGGTCACCGGATCACGCACGACAGCGGCTAAGGTTGTGCCAGCCGCAGCAGCCGATCGTGGACGGCAGATAATCCAGATGGATAGCCAGGTACGGCAGAATAGCGCGTCGGGCCTGGGAGAGCGCATCACGATCCATAAGGCTAAAGTGCGCACCGCTGAGAAGGTTACGCTCCTACCGCTGAGCGGGGGAGCGCCGATTCAAGAGACCGATCTGCAATATATTGCTCGTTACCTGGTCGGATTGCCGGTAGTAATCGGCGATCTATTGCGTGTCGGAACACCTGGCACGGCACCACGAGAGTTTCTTATTATCGGCACCACGCCCGCAACGCCTAGCTATAGCATTCATAAGCATGTTACAGGTGAATTGCCTATCGAGCAGCCGTTGGAGCCAGCGACAGATGTCGAGGCGGTGCTGGTGCAGCCAGGGACGCTGGTGCGTGCGCAGGCACGTGGAGCGGCCAGTGGAACGCCGGGACGTGTGGGCTATGAAGATATCGGTGGACTGGGCAAAGAATTGCAGCGCATCCGTGAGATGATCGAGCTACCATTGAAATACCCCGCGGTATTTGACCGTCTGGGTGTTGAGCCGCCCAAAGGAGTTTTGTTGTATGGACCTCCCGGTACCGGTAAAACACTGATCGCACGTGTGGTAGCCGCAGAGACCAATGCCGCGTTTTTCGTCATCAACGGTCCAGAAATCATTAATAAGTTTTACGGCGAAAGCGAATCACGGCTGCGAGGAGTCTTTCAAGAGGCACAGCGACGCGCTCCCAGCATCATCTTTATCGATGAACTGGACGCACTGGCACCCAAACGTGCTGAGACGGGCGGCGAAGTCGAACGACGCATCGTGGGACAGTTGCTCGCACTGATGGACGGACTGGCATCGCGCGGACAGATCGTCCTGATTGGAGCCACGAACCAGCCAAACGCGCTCGATTCAGCGATTCGACGGCCCGGACGTTTTGACCGTGAGATTTCGCTACGCGTCCCGGACGTACGTGGACGCATGGAGATTCTACGTATCCATAGCCGCGATGCAGCGCTGTCCAACGATATCGACTTCGCACGACTGGCACAATTGACACCTGGCTTTGTAGGAGCAGACCTGGAAGCACTATGCCGGGAAGCTGCCATGATCGCACTACGGCGCGTCCTGCCGCATATCGACTACCAGCGCGGCTACATACCCTACGAGACATTGGTAAACCTCAATATTACCATGGCAGACTTCCAGGCTGCGCTCAGAGAGATCGAACCATCGACGACACGCGAGGTATATGTCGAAGTCAGTGAGACATCGTGGGATGACATAGGTGGGTTAGAATCGGTCAAAGAAACGCTCACGGAGGGTGTGGAATGGCCGTTGCGCTATCCAGAGATCTATGCCAATGCAAAGGTAGAAGCGCCACGCGGTGTCCTGTTAGCAGGACCTCCGGGATCAGGTAAGACACTGATCGCCAGGGCATTAGCGAATCAGTGTGAAGCCAGTTTTATCTCTATTAAAGGACCTGAGCTACTTTCCAAGTGGGTAGGCGAATCGGAAAAAGGCGTGCGAGAGATCTTCAGGCGTGCCAAACAGGCTGCACCCTGCATTATCTTTTTCGACGAATTAGATTCACTGGCCCCGCGGCGAGGTGGTGGGAACGATGGCAATGTTGGTGACAGGGTTATCGCCCAGTTACTAACCGAGATGGACGGCATTGAGGGACGCGAGGGCGTCATTGTCCTGGCAGCGACTAATCGTCCTGAGCTGATTGATCCAGCGTTACTGCGTCCTGGCCGTTTCGATCTGATTGTTGAATTACAGCAGCCAGACGAAGAAGGACGGCGCGCCATTTTTGAAGTACACCTGCGTGGAAGACCGACCGCACCGGAGGTCACCGCTGAGGAACTGGCAAGGCTCACACCGGGACGTAGTGGCGCTGATATCGAAGCGATCAGCAGGCGCGCGGCACTGCTTGCACTGCGCGAGTGGATCTCACCTAAGATCGCTGTAGGACGAGTGCAGGTAACAGAGGCAAGCGACGAAACAGAGCCACAGCCCACGACGGAAAGACCAAAGGGAACAACAACGCCACTGACCGAGCAGGACAATGCACCGCAGATACCTTCGGCTCGCTTCGTGATTCGGGCAGAACACTTTGCGCACGCCATCGATGAGCAACGCGAGCGCTACTCGGTGCAGGAAGCGGCTGAGGAGGAGAGAGAACGAAAAGCATATAGTTGCGATTTCAGAGTAACAGGGGCACGTAATTATTAAATAGGGACGTGCCCTTATTATGTTTCGAAGAAACTCTTTCAGATAAGGATATTCGGATGATTCGCTGTAATAGTTTACATAAAAAATGGGTTATTGTAAGTAGGATAAAAATGCCATAGTAAGCTCAACGAATGAAAAATAGTGCAAGAGTTAGTACAATACTACTGCGTAAGAGGAGAGTTGGGGTAAGCGTACAACATTGATAATAACGTAGTGATAACAATGTGAGTACTATCCACTTACAAAATATAGGCAGCTATGCTATAATATACAGCGGAGAGCATATCAAGAGCTGAAGGGAGAATACAATGTCACCCACACATGACAACTCCTCTTCCGTCTCCCGTGAGCAAGTTACAGAGGCGTACCTGAAGGCCATACGGTTGATTGATGAGCGAGTAGCGCCCCTCCTGGGCAAAGCGACGACGCGCGTCCTCGTACAGGGCGCTGCCAGGCGAGTCATGAACGAGTATCCTTTTCTTCACTTTCTTGTCACACGTCCTTATACCGATGTCGTTCCATCCGTCATCCAGGAACAACTCTCAGGCACCACCTCAACAGAACTGGCAGCAGGATTACATGCGTTGTTGGATGAGTGCTTCGCGGGTTTGCGAGAGCTGACGGGTGATCTGATCGCGCCCCCACTGCATGATGAAGTCACTCACCAGTTGAGACAGATACAATAAAGGATGATCATGGAGAGCAGCGTGCGGTCAGAGTCACAAGTCGGGGATGTTGGGAATAGCACGTACCGCTCTTCCACAGGGCACAATGGGGAGCGTTTAACGGCTATCCGTCAGGAGATGGAGTATCTTAATACCATTGGGAAACGCTTTGTTGCCGCGATCGATCGCTTTCAAGTGCATCGGGCATTGCTGGCAGCATTACGGGACCTGTATAGTTTTTCAGCATGCTGTATCCTCCTCAAAGGAGATCCCTTTGAGCTATTCATTATCCCCAGCTATCCACTTAGCGCCGAGTTTCTAGAAGCCATGATTCAGCGTATTGTCAGTGCTGCTACTGCGATCGATTTTCCCGGCATAGAACCCGAACAACTAGCAAGAACCGCGTATCTCGACGCCCCCGATGAACTGGCAATAACAGGTGCTCTGAGAGATGTGGGAGGTAGTGAGATCGGGTCTGGCCTGAACATTCCATTGACCGTCGAAAACCGTATCATCGGGCTGCTCAGCCTCTTCGATGAGAAGGTGGACACATTCGATACCAACCTGCTGCAACTAACGACCATGATCGCCGACTACGCGGCTGTCGCGCTGGAGAATGTGCGCTTGCGCGAACGTGAGAATGCGCTCTGGCGACAGGCAGAATTTGAGCGACAACGCCTGGAATTGATTATCAGAAGCATGGCAGAGGGCCTGCTGATCACGGATGCTCAGGGAGCCATCGCCTCCCTCAACCAATCAGCACAACTCCTTTTGGCGCAGGCACAGATCGATTTCAAGCCAGAGATACCCCTGCATGAGCTCGCCGAAACGAGCGACGTAGAGTGGTTGCCCAGGCTGGCGGAGATCGTTGACCAGGCGCTTAAGGGCAAGGTAGTCACAAACCAGGAACTCATGATCGGCGAAGGGAGCGAAACCGTTCCACTCACACTGAGCATTAGCGCGGCACCGCTGCATGATGCCAATGGAGTTTCTATGCGTCCGATCGGTGTGGTAGCGGTACTGAATGATGTGACCTCCAATAAGCAGGTTGAGCGGCTGAAAGACGAATTCGTCTCGATTGTCTCGCATGAACTGCGCACACCATTGACAGCAATCAAAGGATATACACAGCACCTGGTACGACGCATTGAGCGACGTATACGCAAAGTACGGAATACGCCTGAGAAAAATGTTGCGTTGAACGAGCTGCCTGAAAGTTACGATCTGCGCAGCCTGAACATTATACAGGGCCAGACCGAGCACCTGGAGCGGTTAGTAAATGATCTGCTCGATCTCTCCCAGGTCCAGTGGGGCAAACTGGACCTGCATTATGAAAACTTCTATCTGGCTGACGTGCTGGCCGAAATTGTGCGTTCGGCCCAGGCCAGTGCAGAACTACACACAGTCTACCTGGATATTCAATCACAAGAGAGCAATGTCATGGCAGACCGCATGCGTGTGGGGCAGGTCGTCGGCAATATACTGGATAACGCGATCAAATATTCTCCCCACGGCGGAAAAGTTACTGTGCGCCTGGAAGACAAGGGCAATGAGTACATGGTGAGTGTTATCGATGAAGGGATAGGTGTCAGCCCGGAGCACTTTGACCACATCTTTGAGCGCTTCTACCGGGTACATAACATCGCCAGCCAGCAATATTCGGGGATCGGATTAGGTCTGTACGTGGCGAAAGCCATCATTGATCGACATGGTGGACAGATCTGGTTTAGCAATAATCAGAGCACCGGAAGTACATTTCATTTTACGCTACCACGCAGGCCGCGTACAATACCATTAACTTAAGCTCGATTCAGGAAGATAGGAAAAGCTTACATGGCCTGCAAGAGATCGTTCGGATTGGAGCCGAAGTGATCGTTCAGGTACGAGTAACCAAAGGACGTGAAGTGGATTCTGGCCCAGGTTGCACGCAACCATTGGATGCTGCGCAAGATACGGGCTTCGCCCCAGAGGGGATGACGCAGATCCTGGAAGGCGTTGAAGATGTCGCCGATGCTGGTGAGAAGGATGCCACAAGCCACAAGCACAATCTCTACAAGAGGGCTATAAGGGAGAACAACGGGACTTAGAGGTGTAAAGAAACCGACATAGAGCACACTTCCCGACACGATAGCAGGACAGATGACATTCAACCAGATAAACAGGATAGAGGGCTCATGGACAAACATGACAGTCACGCCAAAGGGACCAATGGCCCAGCCTATGAGAGGCTCATGGCGCAGGAGCGTGATCAACAGGTGCGCACACCTGAAAAGGACGACCCACAGTACCAGGAGAAGAACTAAACCCGGGAAATTAGTCACGTGTATGTTATGTAATATACCTGGCATGCTAAAACTCCTCACCAGAAACGCTGCAAGGTCCCTCACCTCAGGCCTGGCAAAGAAATCCTTGTAGTTGCTATTATACATCGACAAAGCGTTATTGCGCAATTAGATTGGTAATGAGTAGGTCATTTGTACTCGTGCCAGCCCTCTTCTCCCACTAGAGGAACAAAGACACAATTGCCCAGTGATTGTACACGCGTTCCCCCTGGCACACGCTGGATTACCAGTAAATCTTGACGTTCCTGACTGCCTACAGGTATGACCATCATCCCATCCATAGTTAGTTGTGCCAGGAGGTGAGATGGTATGGTAGGAGCGGCGGCTGTCACCAGGATACGATCATAGGGAGCTTCAGCAGGCCAGCCGAGCGAGCCATCGGCAACATAGAGAGTAACATTCTGGATGCCAGCATGTTCGAGGCGGAGAGCAGCAAGGATGGCAAGCTGCTGATAGCGCTCAATGCTATATACGTGAGAGGACAGGCGAGCCAGAATAGCTGTCTGGTAGCCAGAACCGGTGCCAATCTCCAGGATGCGTTCCTCACCAGTCAGAGAGAGCGCCTGGGTCATCACAGCAACCATGAGAGGCTGCGAGATAGTCTGTCCCATGAGAATAGGCAGGGCACGATTAGAATAGGCCAGTTTCTGGAGCTTTTCATCGACAAAGTGTTCACGGGGCACGCTAGCTATAGCAGTCAGTACCCGCTCATCCTGTACCCCTGCCTTCTGAAGTTCTATAAGAAGTTGTTTGCGTTGTGTTTCGAGATTTGAAGTCATAAGATTTTCAGGTGGTATGTCTCTAGTAAAATTTGATGCGGGATACTAGGCTATACGAAATCTGATACCAGGAAAAACTACAGGTTATTTGCATGATTAAGGGAACGTCATCAAGAGAGATGTATGGGCGCTACTGGTATCGAACCAGTGACCTCTTCGGTGTGAACGAAGCGCTCTCCCACTGAGCTAAGCGCCCTTGCAGATGACTGAAGCAAATATAGCATTAGTGATTAAAAATGTCAAGTTTTTTTTAGGGCAAGAGTTTCCAGAGGTTGCAGCTCGAAAACGCATATTTAAGCTGATTGACGAGAAATTGTAAGATAACTGTGAGGTTATCGCTAAATAAAGCGTTCTAGAGAATGCATCTATATGATATACTGAAGAGTGGTTATCATAAGGATATTTTTCAGGAGAGACCATATGGATGATAAAACAGTAAGCACAAAACCATCAACTGGTGCTGGTGATACCGTACCAGCAACGGCTTCAGGAAGTGGGCAGGTGGCAGTAAGCAGCACTGTTCCACCAGTACAGGCAACCGAGCAGAGAAAGGCCTACGGCACGGCAAAGACAGAGAATTTACAAGATTCTGGTCTCTGGCGCATTATTGTACCAATCTTTGTTATAGCCTGCTGCGTTATTTTGTTCGCTATTCCCCTGATTATTTTGATTCCGTTGCTTTCCACGTCACTCGACCCGCAATCGGCAAGCCGGGTGGCAGGTATTAACCTGGTATGGGTATGGATCACGCTCATTGTCCTTGCATTGGGAACGGCGGCAGTTATCGTGAGAGGGCTTGTCAAGATCTTCCTGACGCAGGCGGGTAATTACCATAAGGTATGAGGATTACTCGTAGAGTAGATCGTATGAACGCGTCTCAGGCAACTGGCGTGGTGATCGTCATTGACGTAATCCGCGCCTTTTCTGTTGCCATGTATGCGTTCGCGAGTGGCGCACAGAGGCTCTACCAGTATTTTTTCTAAGAGCACTGAATATTGACCCAAAAGTGCTTGACTTTTCAAACGGCAACGAGTACACTCATTAACAGTTAGCGAACGTATCGTTGGTTGGTTAATAACGAAGATGGTTATACAGATATTTCAAGGAGGTGAGTTCTATGCAGCAAGTATCAGTAACAAAACAGCGTTGCATGCAGAGCGACGGGACTCATCCATCCAGCAACAACGCGGCGTAGTTAAGAGTACTTCTACGTCCATCATGGTTGCAGATCGGATAGATATGTACCTGGATGTCGTTTTTCGCCTCCAACCCTCCTCAGCATATATACGCAATCCCCATGATAAAAATGTTCACACTTCACGTATAGAGAAGATAGCATGAAAGACCCATTTGTTGTGCCTTGCGAGAACAAGGCTCTACGCTGTCAGCAAAGAGTTCATACTGTACAGACCGTACGAGAAAGGCATTAAGAACTTGCCACCTACTACTTCTGCGTGCTCAGAAGATGGCGATCACCACTTCAACGGAGAGGAGGTGAAAGCATGAGAGGAAAGCTGCGAGACAAACGCACAACGAGCAAACGCGAAGCCTTCAAGCGTGAGCTGATTAGTAAACGTCCCGCCAACAAGCGCGATAACCGCCCGGCAACGTGGCTAGAGCAGTTGGAGGACGAGGATTACGATATCGAGCTTGACGAAGAAGAGATGAAAGCCGAGACACCAAACAAAAAGTAGGGACGCGCATGCGTCCCTACCTGTGTTAGCTTTCTGAGAACACGCTCTTCAGGGAATATCCACTTCCGGAAACAGACGGCGCGCAATGATCAGACGCTGAATCTGTGCTGTGCCTTCAAAGATATCAAAGACCTTGGCATCGCGGAACCACTTCTGGATCAACTGCCGGATCTCCGAGTTCTCGCCGGGAGCGGTGATACGTACTGCGGCGGCTGTCGCTCTCATGACCAGACCGCCAGCATACGCTTTACACATTGACGCCTCTTTTGAGTTGGGGATACGGCAATCAGCCATCCAGGCCGCACGCCAGACCAGGAAGCGCGCCATCTGGAGCTCTTGCCTGATCTCCTCTAACTCGGCTTCGATCTCGCGCCGCTTCTGAAAGGGATATCCTTCTGGTAATTCCTCTTTGATCCATTGCACTGTCGCTTCATAGGCCGCACGTGCTATGCCGACGGCCAGCGAACCAACCATAGGGCGCGTGGCATCAAGAGTACCCATCGCGGCCTTGAACCCTGCTTTTTTGCTCTGCTCACGACCGGACAGCAGGTTATCTCTGGGGATACGACAATTGTCGTAGATCAACGCGGTGGTCTGGGAAGCGCGCAGGCCCATCTTTTCCTCGATACGCGCCACGATCAGCCCGGGAGTTCCCTTAGGCACCACAAAGGGACGAATACCTTCACGACCGAGATTCTTATCGATGGTGGCAAATGTGATGATCAGGTCAGCACGAGCGCCATTGGTGATATAGTGTTTCTGACCATTGATAATCCACTCGTCGCCATCCAGGACAGCGGTAGTCGACATACCGGCTACGTCGGAACCGATGCCGGGTTCCGTCAGAGCTAACGCGCCCCAATGGAGCTGACCATCCAAAAAAATAGAGAGAAACCTTGATTGTTGCTCTGAAGTACCTTGCGAAAGAATGGGAGGCGCGGCTAAACCAGGGCCGGGGATGGCAGTCGAGAGGGCAGCATCGCCCCAGGCCATCTCTTCTTGTGAGAGCATGGAGAGGACATTCTCTTGCCTCTCCTCTCCCTGCAAACGCGCCTGAGCTGCGGAGCCAGCCCAGAAACGCTTTTGCATATTCCAGAAGAACGAGTCGGGGATTTTCTCGCTGCGATCGCACTCTAGCGAGATTGGCCGCATCTCTTCAACGGCAACCTGGTGAGCATAATCGCGAAAAGCCATCTGTGACTTACTGAGTGTGAAATTTATCATACTATGTTACTCCATTGCCGCTGCGTTGCGCATCCACATCTCTGCGGGGTGGTCTTGCATAAAGCCTGCTCCGCCCATGACCTGAAGCGCATCTATCGTCGCCGATTGTCCAATTTTGAGTGCCTGGTGTTGGGCGGCCTCAGCGTCGCGTATGAGCGTCTCACATTCAACGCCTTTATCCCAGTCGGTCGCCGCGTTCCAGAGGAGGAGGCGGGCCGCATCGAGCTTCATGGCGGTTTCAGCAATCATGAAGGCGATGCTTTGATAGGAGACGATAGGACGTCCAAAGGCGACGCGCTCTCTGGCGTAGTCGCTGGCATATTCGAGCGCAGCGCGGGCTGTTCCACAGGCGATACCGGCACGCAGGATGGCATAGAGGCTTGCCGCACGGATTACGCCGCTATTGCCCGGTTCGCCAAGTATGGCACCGGCAGGGACCACGGCATTGTTGAAGGTATAAGAAGCGCTTGGAGCCGCGATCAGGCCGAGTTTTTCGGCGTCAGGATTGATCTGCAAGCCAGTCAGTTGATCGGGGATTACAAAGGCGCAGAGACCTGCAAGATCTTCGGTACCTTCGATGCGCAGCAGGACGACGCGTGGATTGGAACATGCACCATGGATGACGTTGCGCTTGCTGCCGTTCAGGATATAGCTGTCACCGTTGCGGCGGGCAGTTGCACTGATATCGGAGAGCGAGTAGCCACCGCTATGTTCGGCAAAGGCGAGGCTACCACGTAGAGTGGGACCTGCCAGGGGATCACAAAAGGGTGGGATATAGCGTTCTTGCTGCTCAGTATTTCCGGCCAGGGCGACTGTGAGGGGGCCCATGATGGAGCCAATGATATTGGTTGCCAGACCGCCATCGCCAAAGCCAAATTCTTCCGCGATCAGGGCATAGGTGATTGCTTCGATAGGTCCTGAGCCACCGTAGAGTTCGGGGAATGGTGTAGTCAGGCCTGTTTGCGTGAGTGTTTGCATCAGGGCAGGAAAGATATCACCATTTTTCTCGGCTAAGCGTGCCTGTGGGCGTAGCTGTTCGTTAGCCAGGCTACGTGCCAGGGAACGTATCTCTTCCTGCTCTTCCGTCGGGGAGAAATGGAGCATGAAACTACATCCTTTCAATACTCGCTGGGAATGCACCATGATGCCG
>WNFY01001161.1_pt1 | contig 24711 bp, 19 predicted proteins | sample 5400091 | NCBI WGS metagenome assembly WNFY01 (sample SAMN13153364, study PRJNA577476) | soil metagenome | isolation source: 60 cm soil or saprolite under grassland replicate 1 | place: USA:California | collected 2016-06-15 | reverse complement strand
CTCGCCGCACATCTGGAGGACTCCCAATCTATGCGCAATTCCTGGACCGCAATTTGCGTCCTTACGCTCGCCCTGGGCGCCGGCCTCTATGGCGCGCCGGCCCCGCAGGGTTCAGCCGACCAGCCCGTCGCCACCATTGAGACCAGCGCGGGCAATCTGACATGTGTGCTCTTTCCTAAAGCTGCGCCCATCGGCACCGCAAACTTCATCGGCCTGGCGCGCGGGACGAAGGACTGGACCGATCCTCGGACGATGAGGGAAATGCACGGCGTGCCGCTCTATGACAACACCATCTTTCACCGAGTGATCCCCGAGTTCATGATCCAGGGCGGCGATCCGGCCGGCAACGGCACCGGCGACCCCGGATACACGTTCAAGAATGAGAACTGGCCCGATCTGCGCTTCGACCAGCCGGGACGGCTTGCCTACGCCAATCGCGGAGCGGACACCAACGGCTCGCAGTTCTTCATCACCGAGGGCCCCATGGGGTTCCTCGACGGCAAGTACACGATCTTCGGACAGTGCGACGCCGCCAGCGTCGAGTTGGTCAAGAAGATCGCGCGCCAGCCGCGCGATGAGCGGGACCGCCCCGATGCGCCGGTGGTCATCAAACACATTCGCATCGACGACGGCTCAAGGCCCAAAGCGACAATCAAGAAAAAGCCGGCAGGAACGCAGTAGCAACAGGTTTGGTGTCCCACTTCTCCATCGCACCAAGCGCAAAACAGGCTTGCCGGGGAAACCGTCCCCGGTCTGGCAAAAGTGGGTGAAGCACGGAAGTCTGTTAATCTGACCAGTCTGTCATCTACGCACACTAGGTGTCCCACCGCGCTCGCCTGGCACACTGGGACGGAAGGAGCCATCATGGCCGAACGCACGCCGGGTCTTTACGCGAGTTTTGTCACCAACCAGGGCAACATCGTCTGCCGCCTTTTCGAAAAGGAAGCGCCGAAGACCGTGGCCAATTTTGTGGAGCTCGCCGAGGGCAAGCGCGATTGGAAGGACAGCGTAAGCGGCAAGAAGGGTCCCGGCCCGCTCTACAATGGGACCGTCTTCCACCGCGTCATACCCAACTTCATGATCCAGGGCGGAGATCCCAGCGGCACCGGCATGGGCGGCCCAGGCTATCGCTTCGAGGACGAGACCAAAGGCTCGCCGTACAAGTTCGACAAGGCCGGCAAGCTGGCCATGGCCAACGCCGGACCGAACACCAACGGCTCGCAGTTCTTCATCACCGTCGCGCCCACGCCATGGCTCACAGGCAATCACACCATCTTCGGCGAGGTGATCGAGGGCCAGGACATCTCGGACAAGATCAGTACCCTGCCGCGCAATCACCAGGACCGCCCGAAGACGGACGTGGTGCTGGAGAGCGTGACGATAGAGCGGGTGTAGCGCGCGGGCCGGACGTGCTGCGAGGGGAACTTAGGTTTGGTGCCCCACATCTGTCGCATTTAGCAGATGTGGGTTTTTGACTTTGCTACACCCCGTGCGCCCGAGCAATCTCCGTGCTCGTCTTGACAGGCTTCTTCTTCGGGGATGTCCCCGCGGCCGTCGCCTCCGCGTGGATCTGCGCCGCGCGGTCCAGCGCCTGCTGGATGTTGCTGCAGATGTTCTCCGCTCCGATCTGCTCGAGAAATACGCTTTGGTGCAGCAGGCGCGCGGGATGCTCCTTGGCCCCGCACAGCAGCAGGTGACGTCCGGAGGCGGTTAGCCGCGCATGCAGCTCCTCGATCGCGCCCACTCCGGTGGTGTCGATGGCGTTCATGAAGCGCATTCGCAGGATGACAATCAGCGGCAAGCTGTTCAAGCGATGAGTGATGACTTCCAGCTTTTGCGCCGCGCCGAAAAGCAGCGCTCCCTGAACACTGAAGACCTCGACGTAGTCCGGGATGTGCTTATCATGCAGCAGGTGCATGCGCGCGTTGCTGAGGAAGTCCTCGTTCACCGGCGAGACCTCAGTGGTCGCGGCGACGTCGCGAATGAAGGTAAGCGCGGCGAGGATCATTCCGAACTCGACGGCCGTCGTCAGGTCGGCCATCACGGTGAGCACAATGGTCACCAGCCAAACCGAAATCGCCGTCTTTCTCATCTGCAGCAGGCGCACCGTCTCCGACCACTGGCCCATGTTGTAGCTGACGACGAAGAGGATGGAGGCCAGCACGGCCATTGGGATGTAACGCGCCAGCGGCGCGGCGCACAGCAGCACCACCATCAGCGTGGCCGAGTGCAGCATGCCCGCCACAGGCGTGCGCGCGCCGCTGCGAATGTTGGTGGCCGTTCGCGCAATCGCGCCGGTCGCCGGCAGCCCGCCGAAGACAGGCGAGACGATGTTAGCGATGCCCTGCGCGACCAGCTCGACATTCGGATTGTGCTTGTCGTTGCTCATGCTGTCGGCCACCACGGCCGACATCAGTGATTCGATTGCGCCGAGCATCGCGACCGTCATGGCCGAGGAGATCAGCGGCAAAACGAGGCTGGCGTGAAATGGCGGAATCTGCAGGTGCGGCATGCCGGAAGGAATGCCGCCGAAGCGGCTGCCGATGGTTTCTACCGGCAGCTTCAGCAAAGCCGCGCCGGCGGTGCCGACGACGAGCGCGACGATGTATCCCGGAACGCGCTTGGTGACGCGCGGGGTGAGCAGGATGATCGCAAGCGAGGCCACGCCAAGCAAAGTCGCCGGCAGCGAGATGGTGTGCGCATTCTGCACCAGCACGCGCATGCGCTCGATGAACTCGCTGGGGTTCGAAGTCAACTGCAGGCCGAAGAAGTCGCGAACCTGCGTGGTGGCAATCAGCACGGCGATGCCGTTGGTGAAGCCCAGCACTACCGGCCGCGGAATGAAGTGCACCGCCTTGCCCAGGCCGGTGAGGCCCATGATCACCAGGATCACGCCAGCCATCATGGTGCAGAGGAAGAGCCCGTAGAGCCCGTGCTTGGCGACAATCCCGGCGACGACCACGACAAACGCGCCGGTGGGGCCGCCGATCTGCGTGCGCGAGCCGCCCAGCAGCGAGATCAGAAAGCCGGTGACCACCGCGCAGTAGATGCCGGCCTGCGGACTCAACCCGCTGGCGATGGCAAAGGCCATGGCGAGCGGCAGCGCGACAAGTCCTACGGTAACGCCCGCGGCGAGGTCGGCGGCAAAGGTCTGGGCGGAGTAGTCCTTCAGGCAGGAAACTGACTTGGGGAGAAACTGCTTCCAGCGTGTATCTGAAGCGTTCATCAACTCTGATGTTAGTACAATTTCATCAACTCTGCATCCGCAGGCGTAGCGTGGTGGTAACGAAGGTCATGCGACGCGCAAAAGATGCCATGATCCGGCGGAGAGTAGCGACCCTTTGAGAGCTGCCAAGACATTGAAGGAAAAGGACAAGGTCGATCGCAAGATGTTCGCCGACATGCTGCGGCAGGTGCGGCGCGTGCCGCGCGGGAAGGTCGCAACCTATGGCGACATCGCCTACGCGGCGGGCTATCCGGGCGCGGCGCGGCAGGTGGCGTGGGCACTACACCAGGGACATGGAGACGTGCCCTGGCAACGCATAGTGGGTGCCGGCGGGAAAATCCTGCTCACCGGCGAGCTCGGCTTCGAGCAGCGTATGAAGCTGCAGGCGGAGGGAGTTGGGTTCCTGGGGCTCAAGGTGAATATGAAGGTGCATTGGCACAATTTCTTCGCCGAGTCGGCCGCAAGAAAGAAGGCGGCGCGAGGTGCGGCCAAATCCACGCGCCGAAAGACTCTCCACTAGACGATGCTCGGAATTCCGGTGCTGCGTCAGTTTCCGCCTGGCGGACCATACACCTACCGGCTGTTGCACAGCCAGTGCTACTTCTCGCTGACTGAAATCTTTGAATCTGAAGATTATATGTATAATCTGATAAGAAGACCATGCGTTACCAACCGGAACACAAGACGCAAACGCGCGATCGTATCGTGCGGAACGCCGCTCGCAAGCTTCGCGCCGAGGGGCTGAGCGGCCCTGGCGTCGCCAGCGTGATGAAAGCCTCGGGCCTGACAGTGGGCGGGTTTTATAAGCACTTTCGGAGCAAGGACGAGCTTCTCGCTGACGCCATTGCACAGGCATTCTCGGACAGCGAGAAGGTCTTTGCCTCCCTGCAAAACATGCCGCGTGAGGACAGATGGAAGGAGATTGTGCGGCTGTACCTTTCACCCGAGCACTGCGATCATCCCGCCACCGGTTGCCCGGTCGCTGCGTTGGCGCCTGAGATTGCTCGCGCCAAATTCAGTATCAGAAAACGAATTTCCCGCCTAATGAAAGAGCGTACGGACCGATGGGTGGAGTTCATGCCTGGATTGACCGCAGCAGATCGGGAGCGAAACTTCTTCGTCATCTTTAGTGCAATGGCGGGTGCCTTGTCCGTTGCGCGTCTTCTTACCGAGCCTGCAGACAGGGAGAAGGTGTTGGCGGGTATGAGAGACCATCTTTTGCACAGCTTCTGAGATTTTTTGGAAACTATTGGATTATGACAATACTCCAATGTAATATGCGGCATCGGAGGGTCAACTCGCGAGGGCTGACACCGTTCCGGTCCGCTAGAAAATCGAATCCGTTTCCGTGGACAGTGGTCACGAAAGGACTTATGAAACTGAAAGGTCGCACCATTCTTATAACCGGGGGCTCCGCCGGCATCGGCCTTGCTTTCGCGCTCAAGTTCGCCGAACTCGGCAACGAAGTCATTGTGACTGGCCGGCGCCAGGCGGTGCTCGATGAGGTGAAGGCGAAGCACCCGAAGATTCACACCATCCAGAGCGACGTCGCAGATCCCGCTCAGATCGTCGCCCTCGCAGCGCGCGTGAAGGCGGAGTTCCCCAGGCTTGACGTGCTGATGAACAACGCCGGCATCATGCTCTACAAGAACCTTAAGGCCCCGGCGGCCGACCTCGGTGGGCTAACGGCGGAGATGAACATCAACGTGGGCGGCGTAATCGGCATGACCTCCGCGTTCATCGACATCCTCACCGCCAATAGGGGTACGGTAATTAACGTGTCCTCCGCCCTCGCCTTCGTTCCGCTGCCGGCCGCGCCAATTTACTGCGCCACCAAGGCGGCGATCCACTCCTACACCCAGTCGCTGCGGTTCCAATTGGAGGAAACCGGCGTTGAGGTCATTGAGCTCATGCCACCCGCGGTGAAGACCGACCTGGCGGCAGACCTTGCCGAAGGCGACGGCATTACTTTGATGACGACAGACGAGTTGGTGAAGCAGTCCTTTGCATCCCTCAAGATGGGGATCCTCGAGATTCGGCCGGGGCAGGCCAAACAGCTCGCGTTCATGCGCCGGTTCGCACCGGATTTCATCAACAGGCAGCTCTGGAAGGCGTCTAAGAAACTGGTGCCGGTCGGGGTGGGATAGAGATGCCGAGGAGAGATCCCATCATGTCGCAAATCAATCTGCATGGGTCTTCCCCAACCCGATTCCGAATGGCCAATTTCGCCAGGTCGTCGTCAAAGTGAGATAGAAATCGTCTTACTTCCGGGGAGTAGGTGGATGTGACGCCAATCCGTTGTTGACTCCCGGATGACGGGCAAGCCGGAAGTTGACCCATTACCAAGAATTCCGCCTTGCTTGACGTAAAACACAGCAAAAGGGCGCCGCCGCAGCGACGCCCTCATGTTTTGCTTCGAACTGCGGTTTACTTCGACGCGGTGGCCTGGGCGGACTTAGCGCCATTGCGCAGGGCTTCGGCCTTGTCCGTCCGCTCCCAGGTGAAGTCCTCGTCGTGGCGGCCGAAGTGGCCGTAGGCGGCGGTCTTCTGGAAGATGGGGCGGCGCAGGTTGAGCGACTCGATGATGCCCTTGGGCGTGAGCTGGAAGTTCTTGCGCACCAGGTCGGCCAGGATCTTGCTGTCCACCTTGCCGGTGCCGAACGTCTCAACGAGCACGCTTACCGGCTCGGCCACGCCGATGGCGTAGGCGAGCTGAACTTCGCAGCGCTCGGCCAGGCCGGCGGCGACGATGTTCTTGGCGATGTAGCGCGCCATGTAGGCAGCCGAGCGGTCGACCTTTGTCGGGTCCTTGCCGCTGAAGGCGCCGCCACCGTGACGGCCCATGCCGCCGTAAGTATCGACGATGATCTTGCGGCCGGTCAGCCCGGTGTCGCCCATCGGTCCGCCGATGACGAAGCGGCCCGTCGGGTTGATGTGGTACTTGGTGTTCTCATCCAGCAGGTTGGAGGGCAGCGTGGCCTGAATGACGTGCTTGAGGATGTCGGCGCGCAACTCTTCGGTGGTGACCGCTTCGGAGTGCTGCGTCGAAACCACCACGGCGTCGATGCGCTTCGGCTTGCCGCTTTCGTCGTACTCCACGGTCACCTGGCTCTTGCCGTCGGGACGCAGGTAGGGAAGCTTGCCGCTCTTGCGGACTTCGGTCAGCTTGTGGGCCAGCTTGTGGGCCAGCGAGATGGGCAGCGGCATCAGCTCGGGCGTCTCGTTGGTGGCATAGCCGAACATCATGCCCTGGTCGCCGGCGCCGCCGGTGTCCACGCCCATGGCGATGTCGCCGCTCTGCTTGTTGATGCTGGAGACGACTGAGCAGGTGTTCGAATCGAAGCCGTAGACCGCGTTGTCATAGCCGATGGAGCTGACGACGCCGCGCACCAGGTTCTGGAAGTCGACATATGCGTTGGTGGTAATTTCGCCCGCAATCATGACCAGGCCGGTGCAGGTGAGCGTCTCGCATGCCACGCGGCTGTATGGGTCCTGCTCGAGGCAGGCGTCAAGGATTGCATCGGAGATCTGGTCTGCGATTTTGTCGGGATGCCCCTCGGTCACCGACTCAGAGGTGAACAGAAAACGGTTTTGCGACGACAATGTAGTGCCTCCTGAAAACTAACTTCTTGGAATCCCGGACAGGAGAGGGTGCCACAAGCCGGGGGAAGGTTAGCTTGCACAAGTGTACCGCGTGCAAGCCGCTGCAAACAATGCGGCGGTGGCCCGAGAGCAATTTAGGGCCACTGAGTGGGGAGTTCAGGGGTGCGAGCGGGGACGGGACCGGAAGTCCACCCGGCTTTTCTCGTTTATAGTGTGTCGGATGAAACGAGTTCTGTTGTCCTGGAGCAGCGGGAAAGACAGCGCGTGGACGTTGCACCTGCTTCGCCAGCATGGGGACTGCGAGGTCGTTGCCCTGCTCACGACGGTGAACACGGAATTTGACCGTGTGGCGATGCACGGCACCCGGCGGACGGTCCTCGAAGCGCAGGCACGGGCCGCCGGGCTGCCGCTGTGGACCATTCCCCTACCCTGGCCGTGCTCGAATGAGATCTACAAGCAGCGGATGCTTGCCGCATGCGAGCGAGCGGTAAATGAAGGGGTGACCGCGATTGCTTTTGGCGACCTGTTCCTCGAGGACATTCGGGCCTACCGCGAGAAGCAACTGCAGCCAACCGGCCTCGAGCCGCTATTTCCGCTCTGGCAGAAGCCGACTGCGCAGCTGGCCCGCGAGATGATCGCGGGCGGCCTTCGCGCCAAGCTGACCTGCGTGGATACGAAACAGCTTTCGCCATCCTTCGCCGGCCGGGACTTCGACGCCGCTCTGCTCGACGAACTGCCGCCGGAAGTTGACCCCTGTGGCGAGCGCGGTGAATTCCACTCCTGCGTCTACGCGGGGCCGATGCTCGGGCGAGCGCTGTCTTTGCAGGCGGGAGCGGCCGTCCATCGCGATGGCTTCGCCTACGCCGACTTCAGCTGACTTGTCCGGGGTGGCCCACTCACAACGCTCTTTCATCCATGGGGTTTTCAACTACCGTTTTTAACTACCCCATTCAAGCCAAAGGAAGGCTTGAATGGGCCACCACAACAAGGCCGACTTGCTACAATCAGCTTTCACCACTCTTTCAGACGGGAATTGACCGATCGCTATGCATCGCTGGTCCAAGCTGTTCATTCCTACCCTGCGCGAAGCGCCTGCCGACGCCGAGGTCGCCAGCCACAAGTTCCTGGTGCGCGCCGGATATGTCCGCCAACTGGCTGCCGGAATCTACTCCTACCTCTTCCTCGCCCAGCGCACCATTCTCAAGATCGTCGGCATCGTGCGCGAGGAGATGGACACCATCGGCCAGGAGCTCTACCTGCCGGCTCTGAACCCGCGCGACGTGTGGGAGGCCAGCGGACGCTGGAGCGTGATGGGCGACAACATGTTTCGCCTGAAAGATCGCAAGGGCGCCGACCTCTGCCTGGGCATGACGCACGAAGAGATCATGACCGACATCGCGCGCAAGGAGCTGCGCAGCTACAAGCAGCTTCCCCAGGTCTGGTACCAGATCCAGACCAAGTTCCGCGACGAGCCGCGCCCCAAGAGCGGCCTGCTCCGCGTGCGCCAGTTCACCATGAAGGACTCCTACTCGTTCGACATCGACCGCGCCGGGCTGGACAAGAGCTTCGACCTGCACGACGCCGTCTACCGCCGCATCTTCCGGCGCTGCGGGCTGGAGTTCGTCTCGGTCGAGGCCCACTCAGGCTCCATGGGCGGCTCGCAGTCCCAGGAGTTCATGGTCTATACGGACGCGGGCGAGGACCTGGTGGCATCTTGCGGAAAGTGCGGCTATGCAGCCAATCTGGAGAAAGCAACATCCCGGTTGGGAGCGGTGGATGAGCTTCCGCCCACGCCCAGCGGCAAGCCGGAGAAGGTTCACACACCGGGGACCAAGACGATCGACGAAGTCTCGGCGTTTCTTAACCTTCCGGTGAACTGCAACATGAAGTCGCTGGCCTACATGATGGCCGACGGAGCCGATGCAGCGGGCCAGCCAATGCATCGTCCGCTGCTGGTGCTGATGCGGGGCAATGACCAGATGAACGAGGCCAAGCTCTCCTCGGCAATCGGCGGACGCGACTTCCGCCCTATGGCGGAGGACGAGATCGAGCGCTATTTCAATTCGCCCGCCGGATATCTTGGCCCGGTTGGCCTCAAGCAGGTCCGGCAGGTCGAAGAAAAGGGCAAAGCCGGCTTTGCCGGCGGCCCTGAAGCTTTTGTGGTGGTGATGGACGAAGCCCTGCGCGGGCGCAAGAACCTGGTGAGCGGGGCCAACGAATTGAATCATCACCTCACGGGGCTGAACGTGGAGAGCGACTTTGAGGTGACCAGCATCGCCGACCTGCGCAACGTGGTGGAGGGCGAGGGCTGTCCCAACTGCGGCGAGCCGCTGAAGCTTGGCAAGGCAGTGGAGATTGGGCACATTTTCAAACTGGGGACCAAGTACGCCGAATCCATGGGCGCAAAGGTGCTCGACAAGGACGGCAAGGAGGTCACCATCGTCATGGGCAGCTACGGCATCGGCGTGGAGCGCATCCTGACCGCGTGCATCGAGCAGAACCACGACGAAAACGGCTTCTGGCTGGCGCCCACGATTGCCCCGTTCACGGTGGTGGTGGTGCCGACCAACGTGAAGGACGCCGCAGTGCAGGAGGCGGGCGAAAAGATCGCCGCCGAGCTGGAGGCGGCGGGATACGACGTGCTGCTCGACGACCGCGATGAGCGGCCGGGAGTGAAGTTCAAGGACGCCGACCTGGTCGGCATCCCATATCGCATCAACATCGGCAAGAAGCTGGCCGAAGGAAAAGTAGAAGTGGTGGAGCGCTCAAAGGCCGCCTCGTGCGACGTCGCTGTAAGCCAGGTCCTCTCGCACCTGCGGGGCCTCTTTGACCCGCGCGCTTAGTCGCCCCAGCAAGCCAAACACGGGCTTCCTGGGGACCCCGAGGAGAGACGCGTGAAGGATTTCAAAGCTATATGCGGGCTGCTGATTATGCTGGTCGGCGCCTTCGTACTTTATAAGGTCCTGCCGGCCTACTGGAACAACTACAGGGTGGGGCGCATGATCTCCGAGCAAGCGATCGTCTTCACTAATTTTCCGAAGAGCGAGGAGGAGATGAAGATCGTGATCGCGCAGAAGGCGCAGGACTTGGACGTTCCGATTGCGCCCGAGCAGGTTGCGGTGAGCCGCAGCCGCGGCGACGTCTCGATCAGCTTCGCCTACTCCGTCCACATCGATTTGCCCGGCTATCCGTTGGATTTGAACTTCGAGCCCTCGACCACCAATCAGAACGTGATGAAGTAGGGGAGGCGGGACGCGATAGGAGTCAGCGCGGTGGAAGGTCAGCGGGCCCGCGAGAGCTACCGATTATGGCGCTTCCCCACGGGGACCCCAGCGCGCCCGGTATTGGCGTGCTGGCGATCAGGTATTTCCCTCTTGCTTTTTTCCGCCTGACGACCTCGTCGAATCGTGTTTCGTCGCTCGAAGAACCACGAATGTAACGTCTGTGTAACGCCTCCGTTTCGCGGCTTTTTTGCGCACTCACGCTGCCTTACAATGGAGCTACGTGGCCATCAAACTTAAAATCCCGAATCTGTCCTGGGCCTCGCGCCCGTGGTTCCGCACTGCCTTCGCGATCTTCATCATCGTCTTCCTAGCCTGCTTCGGCGTCTTCGCCTACTACTACGTCAAATACGACCGCATCATCACCAAGCGGATGAGCGGCCAGATCTTTTCGGCATCCGCGAAGATCTATGCGCGGCCGATCGCAGTCCATCCCGGCGATCCTTTTACGCCGTCCCAGATCTCCGCCATGCTGCGCCGCGCCGGCTATCTCGACGGCAGCAACGGAATGGAGGCGCCGATCGGCACCTACCGTGTTCTTCCCGGCACAATCGAGGTGCGGCCCGGTCCCGAGTCGTATCACTCGACCGATGGCGCCAGGATTGTCGGCGGATCCAACGGCCGCATTCAGGCGATCTACGGCACCGGCGCAAACGCGGGGACAGAGCTGGAGTCCTACGAGCTTGAGCCCGAGCTGGTCACCGCGCTCTTCCAGGGCGAGGAGCGCACCAAGCGCGAGCTGCTGACCTATGACGCAATCCCCAAGGTCATGGTGAACGCGGTGCTGGCCATCGAAGACCGCAAGTATTTCGAGCACAGCGGCATCAACTGGTTGAGCCTGATCGGCGCGGCCATCGCGGACGTGCGCGCAGAAGGAAAGCGGCGCGGCGGATCGACCATCACCATGCAGGTCTCGCGCGGCTTCTTCCTGACCCAGCAAAAGACGGTTCGCCGCAAGCTGACTGAGATGCTCATCGCGGTGGAGCTTGAGCAAAAGCTCAACAAGCAGCAGATCTTCGAGCTGTATGCCAATCAGGTCTATCTGGGGCAGCGCGGATCGTATTCCATCAACGGCTTCGGCGAGGCCTCGCGCGCCTACTTCGGCAAGAACATCAAGGAAATCACTTTGCCCGAGGCGGCCATGATCGCCGGCATCATCCAGTCGCCCAACATCCTCAATCCCTACAAGCGTCCCGAGAAGGTGATGGAGCGGCGCAATGTTGTGCTGGAGTCGATGGTGGAGACCGGCGCCATCACGCGCGCGCAATGTGACGCGGCCAAGGCAGCGTCTCTCAAGCTCACCGCGCCCAACGTGGAGGCCAGCGACGCTCCGTACTTTGTCGATCTGGTCAAGGACACTCTCTCCGGCGAGCACACTGAGGCCAGCCTCAACGAGAACGGCTATCACATCTACACCACGCTCGACCCGCAGCTCCAGCATGCCGCCGCCGAAGCGGTATCCGAGGGCATCAAGCTGGTGGACGAGCAGGTGGCCAAGCAGCGCACGCGCCGCGTGAAGGTGGGCAAAGGCAAGGATGCCAGGGTCGAGGTAAACACCCTTCCCGGACCTACCCCGCAGGTTGCGTTGGTTGCCTTGGATCCCCACACCGGCGAGGTGCTGGCGCTGGTGGGCGGAAGAAATTACGGCGTCAGCCAGTTAAACCACGCCGTCGCCAAGCGGCCCACCGGCTCCATCTTTAAGCCCTTTGTCTACGCCGCGGCAGTGAATTCGGCCATCACCGCGCAGGGCACGGACGCGGTCTTTACCCAGGTCTCGCTGGTCGATGACTCGCCCACGACCTTTGAATTCGACGGTAAGGTCTACGATCCGCGCAACTACAAGAACGAGTACCACGGCCAGGTGACGGCGCGCTTTGCCCTGCAGATGTCGTTGAACAATGCGACGGTCCGCATGGCCGAGATGATCGGCTACGATAAGGTCGCCGAGCTGGCCAGGAATGCGGGCATCTCGAGCGTACGCGCCACACCGGCGGCCGCACTGGGGGCCTATGACGCCAGCCCGCTGGAGATGTCCGGGGCTTACACGGTGCTGGCCAACGGCGGCACGCGCGTCGACCCGCTGCTGCTGCACTCCATCCGCGCGCCCAACGGCGACGTGGTAGAAGACTTCCACAACAACGCGCGACCGGTGCTGGATCCGCGCGTGGCCTACGTGGTCACCAACATGATGCAGAACGTCATCGACCACGGCACCGGCTTCACTGTTCGCGCGCGCGGATTCACGGCGCCTGCCGCAGGCAAGACCGGGACCTCGCACGACGCCTGGTTTGCCGGCTATACCAGCAACCTGCTCTGCATCGTCTGGGTAGGCTATGACGACTACAGCGACCTGAAACTGGCCGGCAGCGCCACGGCGGGGCCGATCTGGGCCGAGTTCATGAAGCGCGCGGTGCGCCTGCCGCAGTACAGCAATGTCGCCGATTTCCCGCCGCCCGAAGGCGTGGTGACGGTTTCGCTGGACAAGAACACCAATCTGCTGGCCACCCCGAGCTGCCCCGAGGACTACACCTCAGTCTTCATCGAGGGCTCCGAGCCCAGGGAGACCTGCGACCGCGGCGACCAGCGCAATGTCTTCCAGAAGCTCTTCGGCGGCCCGGCTCCGGAGGCACCGGCGGTAAACCAGCCGGCTCAGGTGATCCCGCCGACCCAGACTGCGCGCCGGAGCCCGAGAACGGATGAGGTCGAGCAGCGGCAGCCCGCTCCGCCTCCAGCCCAGGATCAAACCGGAGAGAAGAAAAAGAAGAAGAAGGGATTCTGGGGCAAGCTTTTTGGACAGGAAGACGAATAAAGGCTTAGCCAGGCATTCCCGTCTGTTGACTTCAGCCTCGTAGAGCCCCAACGCAAACTTCCCCACTCAACGAAAAAACGTTGAGTGGGGCACTTGTCCGAAAACTTGAAGAACCACGAGGGTGCCCCGTCCTAGCCATCTTTTTGGTTAGGGGCAGTTGATTTTGTTTTTGATCTTGCAGCGCTAACTATTCATTCAGCAGCGGCGGCGCACCATGCAGCAACGGCCCTCTTGCGCGGCGGCTGCGCTCTTCCAGATGGCGCTCCCGGAAATGCCTCAGCGCGCGATTTCCCCAGGCCCGCACAAAGTAATAGTTCAGCAGCCCGCCCACGGCCGAGCTGAGGATGGGGACCGTGCGCGCGACCATCTTGTCGGCGAATTCGGCGCTGAAGCGCGCCGCCATGCGCCCAACTATGCGCTCCGCCAGACTTTTTAGGACGGTCCGCTCCAGCAGTTCCCTGCCAATATCGACTCCGGCGGCGGTGCCCGCCGCGATCCAGAGCTCGGCTACTTCCTCGTCGGTGTTGTACTCGAAGCCGTAGACCAGGCTGAGCTTCTGCACCGTGCGCATGGTGATCACCGCGAGGATCCCCATGTCGGGCACGACTGTGGCAAAGCCGCCCAGGCCGAGCCCCGCGCCCTCGGCGCCGGCCAGCTTCATCGAGCTCCGCAGTGTGTGCTGCGCAATCGAATCCAGCTCGTCCAGAGGCAGCGAGAACAGCTCGCCGTAGCTCTCCGCCTCCACCCCATAGGCGCGCTGCAGCTGCTCCAGAAAGGCCTCCGGTTGGACCTTCGACGATTCATAGGCCCGCGTCAGGGCGAAGCGGAATGCCTCTTCGACCCGCCGGCTCAGCCAGGAGCTGCCGCTCTCTACGTACTCGTCCGCAAACTCAGCCATCGGCCCAGTGTATGCCCACTCCGCCGGGATGAAAAGGCCGGAGGTGTGCTGTTGGACCGGGGCTGGTGCCCCACTCAACGTTCCTTTCGTTGAGCGGGGCTGTTGCGTGGGGAGATAAACTAACGAGCCCACTCAGGCAAAGAAGCTTGAGTGGGGCACCTGCAACCCTCAACCCTGGCCCGCTCTGGTTGCGCCGCTGTGCTACGATCATCCGATATGCCCGCCGGAAAGCTTCACATCGTGCCCCTGGGTGGTCTGGGCGAATTCGGCATGAACTGCATGGCCATCCGGTGGAACGACGATATCGTCGTCATCGACGCCGGAATGATGTTCCCCGAGGACGAGCTGCTCGGCGTCGACATCGTCGTACCTGCGCTCGATTACCTGGTTCAGAACCGCGACAAGGTACGCGCCCTGCTGCTCACCCACGGCCATGAGGACCACATCGGCGCCGTCCCCTGGCTCATCGGCGAACTCAACATCCCGATCTACGCCACCGAGTTCACGCTCGCCTACGTGGAGGACAAGCTGGAGGAGCACGGGCTGCTCGACAACGCCGTGCTCAACGAGATGGTGCCGGGCAAGCGCTTCCAGATCGGCCCCTTCCAGGTCCATCCCATCCAGGTCACGCACTCGCTGGTGGATTGCGTTTCGCTCGCCATCCACACGCCGCTGGGGGTGCTGATTCATACCGGCGACTTCAAGGTGGACATGACGCCCACCGACAACCGCCCCTTCGACCTGCACGCCTTCGCCGAATACGGAAAGGAGCGTGTGCTGGCTTTGCTGCAGGATTCCACCAACGCGGAGCGGCCCGGGCACACGCCCAGCGAGCGCATGGTGAAGCCCAAGTTCGAGGAGGTCTTTCTCCACGCCAAGCGGCGGCTCTTCATCTCCTGCTTCTCCTCGTCCATCCATCGCATCAAGCTGGCCACGGAGATGGCCTATCAGTCGCGGCGCAAGATTGCCCTGGTCGGGCGCAGCATCACCGAGAGCACCGAGATCGCGCAGGACCTGGGTTACATCGATCTGCCGTCCTCGGCATTCATCAATCCGGGGCAGATCCGCGACTATCCTCCCGAGCAGGTGCTGGTGATGATCAGCGGCACGCAGGGCGAGCCGATGAGCGCGCTTTCGCGCGCCGCCGTGGACAACCACAAGCACGCCAAGATCGAGCCCGGGGACACCGTGGTGCTCAGCTCGAGGATCATTCCCGGCAACGAGCGCGGCATCTTCCGCGTCATCGACCACCTCTTCCGCCGTGGGGCGCACGTGATCTACGAGGACGGCTCCAAGCCGCCGGTGCACGTCAGCGGACACGCCAGCCAGGAGGAGCTGAAGCTCATCATGAGCCTGGTGCGGCCGCGCTACTTCATTCCCATTCACGGCGAATACCGCCAGCTCAAGCGCCACGCCGAGCTGGCCGGCGGAATGAAGGGCTCCGTGGGACAGGTCATCATGATCGAGAGCGGCGACATTCTGGAGTTCGATGAGCTGGGCGCGCGGCGCATCGGCGAGGCCCAAGTGGGCCGCGTGCTGATCGACTCGGGCTCCACGGCCGACATCGTCGAGGAAGTCATCATCCGCGACCGCAGGCATCTGAGCGAAGACGGCTTTGTAATGCCGATCCTGGCCATCAACAAGCTCACCGGCGAGTTGGAAGGCACGCCGGAGATCGTCACGCGCGGCTTTGCCGGAGCTCCCGACGACAACGGCTTTGTGAAGGAGGCGGTGGACACCGTGCGGCGCACACTGGCACAGTCGACCCTGGAAGAAGTGGCCGACTACGGCATGATCAAGGAGAAGATCCGCGTCGACCTCAAGCGCTACATCAATCGCAACACGCAGCGCAGGCCGCTGATTATCCCGGTCATCGTTGAGATCTAGTTCGTTCTCTTCGTGGGTCATCCTGAGCGCAGCGAAGGACCCCGGCGCGGCATCGCGCCGGCAGAACGCTACGGAGCTTGTCAACCAACAGAGTCCACGGGGGTGTAGTTTCGGTATTGGTTGCGGCATGGAGGACACGAATGCCTGCCACACAACTTTCGCCTCGATCTCTGAATAGCAAATCGCCTGCCCGGCCGCGATTCTCGCGCGTCTTTCTGGCGCTTCCCTTTCTTCCCATGCTGTTGTTGTGGATCGCGCCCACGTTGTGCACCGGGCTGCGCGCCACCTCGATGCTGCTGGAGCTCAACGGCGCGCGGCAGCTTGCGGGCTCTGACGCAAACCCGGTCTCCGAGGAGGAGATCGTCTTCCCGAGCCTCACCCCCACTCGCGGGCGGATCTATCACCCCTTCGGGATCGCGCATCCCAGCCCACTGGTGGTGGTCCACGGCATGCACAATCTCGGCATCGATGAGCCGCGCCTGAGACGGTTCGCGCGCGGCCTCGCGGGACACGGGTACCTCGTCTTGACTCCCAATGTGGACGAGCTGGCCGGTTATCAGGTGACCAGCAATTCCGCTGTGGTGATCGGCGACGCCGTGCACGAACTGGCGCGGCGCAGCGGCGCGCCCAAAGTTGGCCTGCTGGGACTGAGCTTCTCCGGAGGCATGGCCCTGATCGCCGCCTGCGATCCCGATGTGGCGCGGCAGCTCTCCGTGGTGGCCGCCGTCGGCGCGCATGACGACCTCCGCCGCGTGCTGGACTTCTTCGCCAGCGGCGAAACCCACGCGCCCGACGGCAGCCTCTTCCAGATGCCGGCGCACGAGTACGGCTCGCTGGTGGTCGCCTACGCGAATAGCTCAGCCTACTTCTCTCCATCCGACGTTGACCAGGCGCGGGCCGCCCTGCGTGCACTGCTCTGGGAGGACCTGCCGCGGGCCCGCGCCGAGGCTGCCAAACTCAGCCCACGAGGGCAGGCGCGCATGGCCCAACTCTTCGCCCACGACACAAGATCGCTGACGGCGGACACGCAGCGCGGCCTCGCCGCCCTGCAGGCTGAGCTCGATGCGGCCTCTCCGCACTTCTATCTGTCGCGCCTCAGCGTGCCGGTGATGCTCCTGCACGGCGCGGGGGATAACGTAGTGCCTCCCACGGAGACCCTGTGGCTCGAGCGCGACATGCCGCCGGGCGTGCTGCACGGCGCGCTGATCTCGCCGGCAATCGGCCACGTTGAGTTGGGTGGCGCGACCACGATGGACCGGCTGCGGCTGATACAGTGGATGAAGCAGATGCTCGATCTGCTCGACACATCGAGCGAGGAACGCGGCTGAGGCATTGCGGGAAAAAAGCTGCACTGCGGGAATGCTTTCTTGAGACGAGAAATTGTTTTCAGCATGAGAGGCCTGAGGCTCCTTGTGCTCTGCATGCTTGCGGCCATGCTCAGCCCGGCCGCGGTGGCCGAGCGCGGAACCTTTGTTCGTGCTGCCACGATCTACATCCAGCCTGATTCCACAAGCGCCAAAGTGGCGACGGTGCAGCGCGGACAAGAGGCGGTGCTGCTGGAGCGCACTCCGGGATGGATTCGAGTGGTCGCGACCCTGGCGGACGCTCCCTACACTTCCGAGGATGAAACCCGCCGCGAAGCACGCAGCGTCGCCGGTTGGGCGCAGGAGATGGGATACATCGGCGAGAGCACGGTCAATGGCGACCAGATTCTCTTCGGCGAGGCCGTGGACAGCGAGGACCAGGCCAGCCGCAGCTATGGACGAAAGGGCGCAGCGGGAGACGCGCGGCGGCTCTACTACCGGATTTACGAGCTCTTTCCCAAATCGCCGCTGGCTGGTGAAGCGCTCTATCGCGCGGCCGACATCCAGTGGCAGCTCGAGCGCGCGGAGCTTGAGTCGCGTGCCCTCTACAAAACGCTGACGCCCGATCAGCGCCAGCCCATCAATGAAGAGTTCATGCGCCTGGTGCGCAAGAAATTTCCCGGCTCGCGCTGGGACGAGCTCGCCGCCTATACGATGCTCGACAACAAGCTCTGCGGCGACTGGACGGTGGCCAAGAATTGCCCCGAGCGCGAGGCCGAGGCCTACGAGAAGTATGCCGCCGAGCATCCCAACTCGCCGAAGGCGGCCGAGGCCCTCTACAACGCCGCCTACCGCTGGGCCGCAGCCATCGCGATATATAAAGGTGAGGGCAAGCCGAACAAGGTCCCCGAGGCGCAGAAGCGCGCCCTCGCCGGCGTACAGAAGCTCCTGGAAAAGAACGCCACCCCGGAGTGGAACGCCAAGGCCCAGCGCCTGCTCTATATGGTGCAGAACGACATCCCGGTGTACGGCACGATGGCGGAATAGCGAAAGTTATTTCGTGGGGTCATCCTGAGCAACGCGAAGGACCCCAGCGCTGCTTGTGCCACCAATGCTGTCCGGAGCTTTTCAACCAGTAACGATTGCATAACCTGCATTTTCACCCCAGCACGCCAGCAGCAGCCGCGCTGGGGCACCCGGTTACTTTGAATCGCATTCGGCAATCATCCCGCTGGCATCGTGAGCTGCTAGACTTTAAGACGCATGCACAACTATCTTCTCGCTCTCATCCTTGGAATCGTCGAGGGGTTGACCGAGTTCCTTCCCGTCAGTTCCACGGCCCACCTGCGCATCTGCCAATCGCTGTTCGGCATCCCGCTGGATGACGGCTACTGGAAGATGTTTGCCATCGTCATCCAGCTTGGCGCCATCCTTACCCTGCCCATCTACTTCCGCGATCGCATCGCGAAGTTCTTCGCCACCTTTCCGCAGGGCGAGCGCGGCGAGCGCACCGCGCTCACCCATCCCGTCACGCTGACAATGATCGCCTTCGTCTGCACGGCCGCCCCGGCGTTTCTGCTCACCAAAGTCATCGGCAAGCACCTGGAGAGCTTGGAGATCATGGGCCTCTCACTGGTCGTCGGCGGCATCGTGATGTGGGCCGTCGACGTGTTTTATGTCCGCGGACTGCTGGCGCATCGCACCGATCACGTCGAGGAGATGTCGCTCGGGCAGGCCGTCTGGATCGGCCTCTGCCAGACGCTCTCGGCGGTTTTTCCCGGAACCTCGCGCTCGATGTCCACCATAGCCGCCGGACAAGTCGTGGGCATGTCCCGCCCATCGGCGCTCGAGTTCTCCTTCTTTCTCTCCATTCCCACCATGGCCGTTGCGACCTTGTACGACCTCGTCAAGAGCCTGCGCCCGCACAACGGCGAGCCGAGCGCGATCGGCCACCTCACCATGAACGCTCCCGACTGGATCACGCTGGCGATCGGCTTCGTGATCAGCTTCGTAGTGGCGTACGCCGTGGTGGCGTGGTTCATGAACTGGGTGCGCAGCCGCGGCTTCGCGATCTTCGCCGCCTACCGAATCGTGCTCGGAGCCGCGGTACTCTGGTGGGCGCTGCGGTAACTCAAGCTGTGGAAATTTTGGTGGCCCATCCAGCCATCTTTTGGCTTGAGTGGGGTAGTTGCAGTGGTGCCCCATTTCTGCCTTCCTTTGGCAGAAGTGGGTCTGTTGACGTTGCTCCCCAGCGAACCCCCTTCATAACTCTACCTAGCCGATTCTGCTCCGCTTTTTTCCCAGGTTGCGGCATAATGATCCTGCTCTGGCAATGCGATCGGATGGCTTTCGCCCGTCGTTTTGGCGCCGGGAAAGCCCTGTCCGCCCGCATCTCTCCACGCGGCTTATGACGCTGCTCTCCAGGTTGTTTGTGCCCACGCAAAGCAAGCGGCTCAACGAGCTGATCGGCATCCTGCTGATGGCCGCCGCCGTGCTGATGCTGCTCTCCATGGCCTCCTACTCGCCGCTGGACCGCTCCTTCAACACCGCGGCCACGCCGCCGCACGGCCGGCCCGCGCACAACTGGATCGGCCTGGTTGGCGCCTACTCGGCGGACCTGATGCTGCAGTCGCTCGGTATCGCCGCATTCCTCGTGCCGCTGCTGCTGGGGCTGCTGGCGCTGCGTTGGCTGCGCTCGCGCAAAGCGGAAGACGCGCTGATCAAGGCCGCCGCCGGGGTCGCGCTGCCTGCCTTTGTCGGCTCCCTGCTCTCGCTGCTTCCGTGGCCGCTGCGCTGGGCGCACGCGATTCCAATCGAAGGACTCTTCGGGCGGCTGCTCGGCGACGTGCTGGTCCATTACCTGAATTACGTCGGCGCACTGATCGTCGCGCTAACGGCGATTGCGGCGGCGCTGTACATGGCGACTGCGTTTTCGTTCTGCCAGATGCAGCTTTGGCTCAGTACGCGCCTCACCTTCTTCTACGCGCTGCGCGACCGCTATCAGGAATGGCGGCAGCGCCGCATCCGCGCCCGCGAGGCGAAGCTGCTGGCCAAAAAACAGCGCGAGCGCGAGTTGCGCAAGCGCTTTATGGACGAGAACCCGGAGGCCGCAGCGCCCGAATCCACCGCCGCTCCCATCACGCTGGTGAATTCGCAGGAGCCCGTCTCAGAGCGTCGCAAAGAGCTCTTTGAGATGCCCAGCGAAGAGGACCCATATCCTGTCGTTCCACCGCCAATGGCCGGGCGAGATGCTCCGCGAGCGCGGCGCCCGCGGCTGGACGCCTACGGCAACGAGCGGCCGCTTTCGGGAATCGAGCGCATGGAGGCCGAGGCCACCGCAGATCGCGCGCAGCGCAGCGGCACGCTTGCTCCCGAGCCGATCACTATCGGCCTGCGCGCCGATGACAGCATCGGCGACATCTCGCGGCCTCGCACCCGAACCACGCTGCCCAAGCAGCAGGGCACATGGAAGCTGCCTTCCAGCACGCTGCTGCATCGTCCCGAAGCGCGCATGGCCTACGACGAAAACGAGCTCAAGGAGCTGGCGCTGACGCTGACGCAGAAGTGCGAGGAGTTCGGCGTCCTGGGCTCGGTGGTGCAGATCAATCCCGGCCCGGTGGTGACCACCTTCGAGTTCAAGCCCGAGGCGGGGATCAAGTACAGCCGCATCGTCGGCCTGCAGGACGACCTCTGCCTGGCGCTGCGCGCGGAGAGCATCCTCATCGAGCGCGTCGCTGGCAAGTCCACAGTCGGCATTCAGGTGCCGAATGAGAAGCGCGAGACGATCTATTTGCGCGAGGTAGTGGAGAGCCCGGAGTTCAACGGCATCAAATCGCGCCTGGCCATCGCGCTGGGCAAGGACATCAACGGCCGCCTGATGACCACCGAGATGAACTCCATGCCGCACCTGCTGATCGCGGGCTCCACAGGCAGCGGCAAATCGGTGGCCATCAATGCCTTCATCATGTCGCTGCTCTACAAAAGCACTCCCGACCAGGTGCGCCTGATCCTCGTGGACCCCAAGCGCGTGGAGCTGACCAACTACGACGGCGTGCCGCACCTCTTCACGCCGATCATCAGTGAGCCCAAGCAGGCCAGCAATGCCCTGCGCAACGCGGTGCGCGAGATGGAGCGCCGCCTGAAGCTGCTGGCGCAAAAAGGCGTGCGCAATATCGACCAGTACAACCGGCTCTTCGACGAGGGCTACACGCCATCGCTCTTCGAGGACGGTACGGAAGAAAAGCCGCTGCCCTATATCGTGATCATCGTCGACGAGCTGGCCGACCTGATGATGGTGGACGGAGCCAACGTCGAGGAGTCGATCACGCGCCTGGCGCAGATGGCGCGCGCCATCGGCATCCACCTGGTGCTGGCCACCCAGCGGCCTTCGGTCGACGTGATCACCGGCCTGATCAAGGCAAACTTCCCCGCGCGCATGTCGTTCCGCGTGGCGACCAAGATCGACTCGAGAACGATCCTCGACGCCAACGGCGCCGAGTCGCTGCTGGGCCGCGGCGACATGCTCTACCTGCCCAGCGGGTCCTCGCGTGTTCTGCGCGTGCACGCGCCGTTCGTTACCGAGAAGGAGATCGCCGCGACGGTCGAGTTCTGGAAGGCGCAGGCACCGGCGCAGTACGAGCACGGCTTCCTGGCCGCGCCCAAGGATGAGGGCAACAGCGTCAGGGGCGAGGGCGGAGCAGATGCAGGCGAGGACGACAACGATCCCCTCTTCAACGACGCCGTGCGCCTGGTGCTGGAGTTCGGCAAGGCCTCCACTTCCCTGCTGCAGCGGCGGCTGCGCATCGGCTACGGGCGCGCCGCGCACCTGATCGACCTGATGGAGCGCGACGGCATTGTGGGCTCAGCCGACGGCTCTAAGCCGCGAGAAATTCTCAAGCCTCCGGACTGGGTCACGGAGATGGAAACTTAGGACGTACATCGGTAAGGATGGGGCAGCGGCTTTGCTTGGGTATCACTCAACCAACCGGAGGTTCAGGACAATGGGAGGTATCTTGTGACGATATCGCGATGGTTTCTAAATTCTTCCGACCTTCAGAACATGACGCCGGTCAAGGCACGGGACCTGATCGTCAAATGCTTTTACGAGGCGCAAAGAGAGACTTTTGCTGCTGCGGGCGAGAATCTCGGGCGGGCACCAAACGACGCTGAACTGCATAACACCGTTACGGGAGCCGTGCGCGTGACCTTTAGAGAGGCTGGCGCAGATTTCGATCATCCGACCAAAGACAGCTTGATGGCCGTCGTGCAGATCCTGGCTCGCAAGTCCAAAAGCTGGGGGACACCTCCCGACATTGTGGAGCACCACCAGAACCAGATAGGCAGTGTTCTGCAAGCATTGGGCTGAATGGGCAAGCCCTGCACAAACAGCAAAACCCCGAAGCATTGCGCTTCGGGGTTCGTCTTTACGACTGGTCTGCGGCCTACACGCCGATGACGGCGGTCAGTTCTTTCACCGCGCCGGCGCTCTTCTTCAGGGCTGCGTCTTCCTCGGGCGTCAGCTTGATCTCGATGATCTTTTCCATGCCGTTGGCGCCCAGCTTCACGGGGACCCCGACGAAGAGGCCCTCGATCCCGTACTCGCCTTCCAGGTGCACGGCGCAGGGCAGAATCTTCTTCTTGTCCTTCAGGATCGCCTCCACCATCTCTGTCACCGAGGCCGAGGGCGCGTAGTAGGCGCTGCCGGTCTTGAGATACTTCACGATCTCGGCGCCGCCGTTGGCAGTGCGTTCCACCAGCGCCTTCAGCTTGTCAGGCGCGATCAGCTCGGTGATGGGAATGCCCGCCACGGTGGAGTAGCGCGGCAGTGGGACCATGGTGTCGCCGTGGCCGCCGAGCACGAAGGCCGTGACGTTCTCCACGCTCACGTCGAGCTCCTGCGCGATGAAGGTGCGGAAGCGCGCCGAATCCAGCACGCCCGCCATGCCGATGACCCGGTTGCGCGAGAAGCCGCTCAGCTTCAGCGCCGCCTGCGCCATGGCGTCCAGCGGATTGCTGACGATGAGGAGGATGCAGTTGGGCGAGTACTTCACCACCTTGCCGATGACGTCCTGCATGATCTTGTAGTTGGTGTTGAGCAGGTCATCGCGGCTCATGCCCGGCTTGCGCGGAATGCCCGCGGTGACGACCACGATGTCGGAGTTCGCCGTGTCGGCATAGTCGTTGGTGCCCACGACATTCGAGTCGCACTTTTCCACCGGCATGGCCTGCAGCAAGTCCAGCGCCTTGCCTTGCGGAACGCCTTCCATGATGTCGATGAGCACGACATCGGCCAGTTCCTTGGAGGCAATCCAGTGGGCCGCGGTGGCCCCAACGTTTCCAGCTCCGACGATTGAAACTTTTTTGCGCATTTGATTCCCTCTCCTCGGGGTCCCCGGCAAGCCGCTTTTGGCTTGCTGGGGCTGAAGTAAATCAGGACTGAAACATGATTTGAACAATGCCGGGACGAACGGCGTTTTACAGCGCGCCAAAACCAACATCTGCTAACGACGGCAGATGTGGGGCACCTTACTTCAGCGGCGGCTTGAAGTGGTGGCCATCATGTTCTCGATGATGGCCGTTGCAAATTCGCTGGTGCGCAGCTTGGTGGCGCCTTCCATCAGGCGCTCGAAGTCGTAGGTCACGCGCTTCTGCTCAATGGTCTGCTCCATGCTGTCTTCCACCAGGCGCGCGGCCTCCATCCAGCCCATGTGCTGCAGCATCATGACGGCCGAAAGGATCACCGAGCCGGGATTGATCACATCTTTATCGGCATACTTGGGCGCGGTGCCGTGAGTGGCCTCGAAGATGGCGTGCCCCGCGCCGATGTTGGCTCCGGGAGCGATACCCAGGCCTCCGACCTGCGCCGCGCAGGCGTCGGAGATGTAGTCGCCATTCAGGTTGGGCGTGGCCAGCACCGAGTATTCGTCGGCGCGCGTCACAATCTGCTGGAAGATTGAGTCGGCAATGCGGTCATTGACCAGCAGCTTCTTCTTCCACTGGCCGCGGCCGTGCGTGGCGTAGATCGTGTCCAGCGTCCTGCGCACTTCGGCGTAGATCGACTGGCGGAAGTCCTCCGGCGCATGCTCCATGCCGGGTTCGATCAGGTGAGCGTTCTCTTCCGCGGTGATCGCCGGGTTGTTGTCCATGTTACCCAGGATCCAGCTCTCGCGCTCGGTCACCGTCTCGGAGCGGAACTCCTGCGTGGCGACCTCATAGCCCCACTCGCGGAAGGCGCCCTCGGTGTACTTCATGATGTTGCCCTTGTGCACCAGGGTCACGCTCGGCAGATGGTGCATCAGCGCGTATTCGATGGCCATGCGCACCAGGCGCTTGGTTCCGGTAATGGAGATGGGCTTGATGCCGATGCCCGAGTCGGCGTGGACCTGCTTGTTCTTGCCCGCGAGCATCACGTTGTTGAGGAAATCGATCAGCTTCCGGACCTCGGGCGTCCCCTCTTTCCACTCAATGCCTGAGTACACGTCTTCGGTGTTCTCGCGGAAGATCACCATGTTCATGCGCTCGGGATGCTTCACTGGAGAGGGAATGCCCCTGTAATACTTCACCGGGCGCACGCAGGCATAGAGGTCGAGAATCTGGCGCAGGGCGACGTTGAGCGAGCGGATTCCGCCGCCAACCGGAGTGGTGAGCGGCCCCTTGATGCCGATGCGCAGGTCGCGGAAGGCGCTGACTGTGTCATCGGGCAG
>WNFY01007244.1_pt1 | contig 24749 bp, 21 predicted proteins | sample 5400091 | NCBI WGS metagenome assembly WNFY01 (sample SAMN13153364, study PRJNA577476) | soil metagenome | isolation source: 60 cm soil or saprolite under grassland replicate 1 | place: USA:California | collected 2016-06-15 | reverse complement strand
CGCCCACGCCAAGCACCAGAAAATCCGCCTCGACGCTCGCGCCGCCACTCAGGAAGACGCGCTGTCCATCGACGCGCGCGACCGTCTCACCAAGATGGAAGACGGTGCCGTGTTCCTCGTGAAGCCGGCGGATGAATTGGCCGACCTCCGGGCCCATCACGCGCTCGAGCGGCTGTTTGTCCGGCGCCACGACGTGCACCTCGATGCCGCGCTCGCGCAGAGACGCCGCGACTTCGAGGCCGATGAAGCTTGCTCCGGCCACGACCACTCGTTTTGCCGAAGCAGCTTTCTCGATGATCGCCCGGCTGTCCGCGAATGTGCGGAGATAAAACACCTGCGGGGTCGGCACGCCTGTTGTTAGCGTGCTGGGATGGGAGTCGGAGGTGCCCGGCACGGACAGTCGCACGGGCTCGGCGCCTGTTGCAAGCAGGAGCGCGCCGAACTCGTAGGTCCTGCCGTCGCCGGTCTGAATGCGCCTGTTCGCCGCGTCCAGCGAAGTGACCTTCGAGTTCAGGACGAGGTCGATCTTCTGCTCGGCGTAGTACTCCGGTGAGCGCAGCGGAATCCATTCTTCCGGCGCGTGGCCCGCGAGAAATTCCTTGGAGAGGTTTGGACGATCGTAGGGCGCTGACTCGTCTGCGCTGATCATGGTGACCGGCCCATCGTAGCCTTCGCGCCGCAGCGTGTAGGCTGCGGCGAGCCCAGCAGCGCCACCGCCGACGATGACTACCGAGCTGGGAAGCTGGCGTTCCGCGCTGGCAGCGAGCACCGGCTTGCGCGCGGCGGGCTCCAGCTTTTCCCGCACGAAGAGCTTGCCCTCAACGCGCTCGACGCGCCAGCAGGGGATGGGGTCCAAGGCGGGCGGCCGCATCATCTCGCCCGTGCGAATGCTGAAGCAGGCATGGTGCCATGGGCAGCGTACCTCGTCGCCGACCAGCAGCCCTTCATCCAGCGGCCCGCCATAGTGAGTGCAGTTCGCCCCAAACGCGAAGAACTCGTCGCCACGGCGCGCCAGGACCACAGTCTCATTGCCGACTGTGCCTCGAATCATGCCGCCGTCGGGAAGCTGCTCAATCGAAATTCCGTTTGCAAGATCCGGAATCGCCATGGCGATGACCTCCTTTTGCCGGGACCTTAACACCGCCCGGGTCTGCCGCCAGTTCCCGTCCGTTGCGGCGCAGGTACGATACCCCAGCCCGGGGCCTCCAGCAAGCCTGTGTTTGCTTGCTGGGTGTAGGCCCGGGGTTGGCTGGCTGGGGTGGTTTGGTGCCGCCGCGCCAGAACAGACGGCATCCAAGTTTGCGTGGAGGGACTTCCAATGGCCCAGTGTGAAGTTTGCGGAAATGACTACGACAAGAGTTTCGAGTTGATCGCGGCCGGCGTGAAACACACGTTCGACAGTTTGGAGTGCGCCATCCATGCGATGGCCCCGATCTGTGAGCATTGCCAATGCAAGGTCGTTGGCCATGGCGTGGAGGTGGGCGGGCAGTTCTTTTGCTGTGCGCATTGCGCGCGGGCTGTTACGACTGCGGATGTAAAGGACCGCGCAGCCTAGGCACCTGCTTTTTCACAGCGCCTCCCAAAGCCCAAGGTTGGCCTGCCGATTTTGGCTGGAGTGCTTGAGCTGCGATTTTGGCTTGAGCTGCGATTTGCAACAGCGCGCATTGGATGCGTAAGCCGCGCACGCCGGAGAACCAGCGTCCGGATGGCAACAGTTCTCTGCCCCGCGGAATCCAACGTTCGAAGAGCATTCCGCCTTGCGTGCGCAGATCAAATTAGGCCGCATCTTCGGTGTTGAGCTTGGGCTGCACTACAGTTGGCTGATCATTGCCACTCTCATCACGTTTTCTCTTGCAGCGCATTTCCAGTCTGTCCATGCCAACTGGCCTGCCGGGATCATCTGGGGCACCGCGATCATCACCGCTGTGCTTTTCTTCGCCTGTATTTTTGCTCACGAACTTTCGCATGCATTAGTGGCGCGTTTGCGCAAGCTCCCGGTGCGCCGGATCACGTTGTTCGCGCTTGGCGGGATGGCGCAGATGGAAAAGGAGGCGAGCGACGCCAAGACCGAGTTCTGGATGGCCATTGCGGGGCCGATCACCAGCGTCGTCCTCGGCGTGGCGCTGCTTGGCATTGCGCACGCCATCGGCTGGGACCCGCGCCTGACTCCCGCGACTCCGGTGCTGTCGGTCCTCGTGTGGCTCGGCTTTATCAACATTGCCCTGGGCATCTTCAACATGATTCCTGGATTTCCGCTCGATGGCGGACGTGTGCTGCGCGCCGCCATCTGGTGGGCAACCGGGAATGCGGAGCGCGCCATGCGCATTGCGGTACGCGTCGGCCAGATTTGCGCGATCATGATGATCTTCTATGGCATCTTCCGATTTTTCAGCGGCGCGGGCTTTGGCGGACTGTGGTTGTCGTTCATCGGCTGGTTCCTCCTGCAAGCTGCGAGCGCCAGCTATCTGCAATTCGAGGCCACCACGCTCCTCCAGGACCTCCGCGCGAAGGACCTGATGACGTCGGAGTGCGCCGCGCTCGACGCGGAGATGTCTGTCCAGCAATTTGTCGATGAGCACCTTCTTCACACCGCCAACCGCTGCTTCGTCGTAAACGAGGGCGGCAGGATGGCTGGAACCGTGACCGCGCAAGAGGTGCGCCAGGTGGAACGTTCCCGCTGGCCGGAGGTGCGGGTGCGCGAGGTCATGCGTCCGTTGGATGCGGTCCGCTCCGTTACTCCCGACACTCCGGTCTTGAAGACCATGGAGTTGATGACCCGCGAGGACCTGGACCAGGTGCCCGTGATCTCCAACCGCCACCTCGAAGGCATGATTTCCCGCGCGAGCATCCTGCAGGTGCTGCAATCGCGAGTTGAGCTCAACAAGGCCGCATAGCCGGCACGAGTTCCACAGGACCAGCAAAATCAACTACCCCGCCCTAACCAAAAGATGTTAGGACGCGACACCCTGGGATCTCCTGTTTTCCATGCTTAATGCCAGTCCGAGCTACGCGAGCCGCTGCTGGTTCCAGCGTTTCGCAGCACGCTTGCCGAAGGCGGTCAGCGGGCTCTTGGTCGGGGCAGTTTCGCTCATGTGCCCGCGATGCCGTTCCGTGCTCGCTTCCTCGGCGCCGGGCATAAAGCGATTGGCCGCGCTGAGCACGCGTACCGCGGCCCCGGGAGCCAGGTCATGGGCCAGAATAGCAAGCTTGGCCGGGAGACCCAGGACCACTTCGGCTTCGCCGCGGCGAATGGCCTGCACAATTCGTTTCGCGGCCCGCGAGGCGTCCATTGCCAGAAATGGCGTGCTCGCGGAGATGCCGAACCAGGTGTACTCCGCGCGGTTGTTGCCTTTGAAAAATGCGTTCAGATGCGAGCCCGTGCGCATCAATCCGGGGACAACGGTGGTGACGTGAATGCCCTGCGAGGCAAGCTCGGCCCCGAGGCCCTCGGAGAATCCGACGAGCGCAAACTTTGCCGCCGTGTAGGGCAACAGATGCGGGACCGCGACCTTTCCTCCAACCGAGGTGATGTTGGCGATCCTTCCCCGGCGGCGCTCCAGCATGTGCGGCAGCACGCAAAGTGTGGTGTGCACCGCGCCCCAGAACATCACGTTCATGGCCTCCTCGAAGTCCTCTGGCGCCTGCGCGCTCAGGGGTCCCACGACGATTGTGCCAGCGTTGTTGATCAGCACATCGATGGCGCCGTAGTGCGCGAGCACGGAGTCCACCATCTCCTCCACCTCGCTTCGCTTTGCCACGTCGCACCGCAGCGCCAGCACCTCCGCTCCATTGCGGCGAAGTTCCACCTGGGCGCGGTCCAACGTCCCCTGGTCGCGTCCGCAGATCGCCAGCCGGCAGCCTTGCCGTGCGCACTCCTCCGCCATCGCCAAACCCAGGCCGCGGCTTGCGCCGGTGATCAGGACAACCTTGCCGGCGAGAGACACGGTCGCGAATGCGTCCCAAAGTGCCCTCCCTGCCACACCCGCGAGAAGACCCGCCCCACTCACTGCGGCAACGCCGATCGCAGCCGCACCGGCTGCGAATGTCCAGGACAAATTGCGCTTATGTTTGCGCGCCATAGGCACCCCTCCTTCTCATTCCCAATTTGCCCAATTGCGGGCAGATCGGACCCCTGTGCGGATTTCCATAATTGGGATGCCAAAGAAAGCAGTGGAGCAGAGCTGCGGGAAGTCTCGGAGTCGATTTTCCTCGGTGGCCGACTGTTCCGTCCGTCGGTGCTCAATAGCAGCGCAGTCAGGACATCGCGCCCAAACCGGCGGCATCTGAATGGAGAAAACACCTCGAAAGGCTGGGAAATAATATGAAACAGGACGCAATCATTCCGATCCGTGGCTCCGGCCCTCCTGTAAGCACCTCGCATCGTCCTCAATTGCGACATCTGGGAGCACTGCTGGGCGGAACCGCGCTTGCGGTGTACGGGTTGTCGCGCCGCTCCCTTGCCGGCGCCCTCATGGCGAGTTCCGGAGGTGCGCTGGCGTACTACGCCTATAGCGCGGACTCCAAGCCGCAATCATTGGAGGCGCAGGGCAGCGTGCTGCTGAACTGTTCTGTCGCGGAGGCATTCCAGTTCTGGCGGAGCTTCGAGAACCTGCCTCGCTTGATGGCCAATCTGGAATCGGTGACCGTGACGGATGAAAAGCACTCGCAGTGGACGATCCGAGGACCTCTGGGTAAGCCCATCACCCTGAACTCGGAGATCGTCGAGCAGCGCGATAACGAGTACATCGCCTGGAGAACGCTCCCCACCAGCAACGCCAAAAAGGGCTCGCTTCGGAGCCCGTCGCTTCCCGGCCCCGAAGTGGAGGCAAAGGGTATTGTCAAATTTCACGAGGCGCCACACGGCCGCGGGACCGTGCTGGAGGCCAGAATTCGCTATTGGCTTCCCGGTGGAGCTCTGGGCCGGGCGGCTGCCAAAGCGCTGGGCAAAGACCCAGACTTCATGATGCGCCAAGACCTGCGCCGCATGAAGGCGCTGCTTGAGACCGGAGAGATCCCCACGACCGAAGGCCAGCCGCATGGGCCGCGCACGCTGTTCACAGGCGTGGCCCGCGTCATCGATCCGGACCAGCCCGTGCGCCGCGATGTGGGCCTGCGTCAGGCAATCGAGGAGCAAAGGAGGGCGTCATGAAGGCAGTATGTTGGATGGGCGCGGAAAAGATAAGCGTCCAGACGGTGCCCGAGCCGAAGGTCCTGAACCGGCGCGACGCCATCATTCGCATCACGAGCACCTGCATCTGCGGCTCCGACCTGCATCTCTACAACGGATTCATGCCCACCATGGAGCAGGGCGATATTCTGGGGCACGAGTTCATGGGCGAGGTGGTGGAAGTCGGGCCGGGTGTGAATCCGGAGAAACTCAAGGTTGGGGACCGCGTCGTGGTGCCGTTTACCATCGCCTGCGGCAACTGCTTCTTCTGCAAACACCAGCTCTGGTCCTGCTGCGACAACTCGAACCCGAACCATTGGATGGCCGAGCAGTTGATGGGATACTCCCCATCCGGGCTCTTTGGCTACACGCATATGATGGGCGGATATGCCGGCGGACAGGCGCAGTTCGTTCGCGTCCCATTCGCCGACGTCGGCCCGATGAAGCTGCCGCCCGACATCAGCGACGAGCAGGCCGTTCTCCTCTCGGACGTCTTCCCTACCGGCTATTACGCTGCGGTCAACGCCGACATCGAGCCCGGAGACAGCGTGGCAGTCTGGGGCTGCGGGCCCGTAGGACAGTTCGCCATTCGCTCGGCCTTCCTGCTCGGCGCAGAGCGCGTGATCGCTATCGACCGCTTTCCTTACCGGCTGAAAGCGGCGCAGGAAGGCGGCGCCGAGATCATCAACTACGAAGAATGCGATGACCTGATTCAGACGTTGAAGGACATGACTGCGAACATCGGCCCGGACCGCTGCATCGACGCGGTGGGAATGGAGGCCGCCGGCCACACCTTCCCGTTCCTGCTGGACAAGGCGAAGCAGAAGCTGCGTTTGCAGTTCGACCGTCCCAACGTGCTGCGCCAGACGATCCTCGCCTGCCGCAAGGGCGGAACGGTCTCGGTGCCCGGCGTCTACGGCGGCTTCATCGACAAGATGCCCATGGGGCAGTTTATGAACAAAGGCCTCGTGATGAAGACGGGCCAGACGCACATGATGCGCTTTATGCAGCCCCTGCTGGAGCGGGTGCAGAAGGGCGAGATCGACCCCAGCTTTATCGTCAGCCATCGCGTGAGCATCGACGAAGCACCCAGAATGTATCAGGTCTTCCGCGACAAGCAGGAAGAGTGCACAAAGGTCGTGCTTGATCCCTGGGCCGAAGCCAAGGCCGCATAGTGATGTCACGGGTGCCCCAGTCAAGCTTCTTTGCTTGACTGGGCTTTTTGTTAGCACAGGCAACGAAATTGCCTGACGAAGCTGGCGTTGCGGCGACCATTGGAGCGAAAATTCCGTCTGCGGACCACGCGCGCGGAGCGCTGAATTGAGTCATCGGAGCCCGGAGCTGAGCAACTCGGAGATCGCGGAGCTGCTCGCCATTCAGTCCGAGCGAGAAACATCGCACAAGCAGAGGGCGCTGCGACGCGCTTCGCGGCGTGCCTTTCTTTGGCCGGAAGAGGCCGCCGATCTGCTTGGGCAAGGACGTTCGCTCACGGAGTTGTCCGCGGTGGGCCCATATCTTGAGCATTGCATTCGACAGTGGATCAACGACCCTCCTCCGCTGCCTACACCGCCCGAGATCAGGGCCGGCTTCTTCACCATCACTGAGGCGCGCGCCGCACTGGCAACAAATCCCGGCTGGCTCGGCGGTATCCGAGGCGATCTGCAGATGCATACGCTGTGGAGCGATGGCTCGGGCTCGGTGCGCGAGATGGCCGAGGCCGCCTCCGAACGCAACTACGAGTACATTGCCATTACCGACCACTCCAAGGGGCTTAAGATTGCAGGCGGTATTGACGAGGCGCAGTTGCAGGAGCAGGCCGAGGAAATTGCTGAACTCAACGATTCTTTGAAGTCCGCGGGCAGGCAGCTTCAAGTCATCCGCTCGGTTGAATTGAATCTGGATCCCGGCGGGCAGGGCGACATGGACGAGCGCACTCTGGCGCAGCTCGATCTGGTGCTCGGTTGCTTTCATTCATCGCTGCGCAAGAAAGAGGACCAGACGGAGCGATATCTGGCTGCGCTGCGCAATCCGTCGATCCACATCCTCGGGCATCCGCGAGGTCGCATCTACAACTTCCGCGTGGGGCTTCGCGCCGATTGGCCGCGCGTCTTCGGCGTGACCGCGGAGTTGGACAAGGCCGTCGAAATTGACGCCTATCCTGACCGGCAGGACCTCAGTCCCGATCTTCTCTTGATGGCGAAGAAGGCGGGCTGCCGGATCTCATTGGGCACGGATTCGCATGGCCCCTCACAGCTTGCCTTCATGGAGTTTGCAGCCGCCTCGGCCCTGCTCGCCGGAATACCGCGCGACCGCATTCTGAACTTTATGCCCCGGGCAGAGCTTCTCAATTGGGCGCGCAACCTGCACGATGCGAAGCGCGCCGCGTGATTGATAACATCTCAGGCACATGCGCATCTCTCGCGAACTTCTGCTGATCTATCTTGCGGCCTTCGTGCGCTCGTTCAGCATAGGTTTGCTCGGCGTGCTGCTTGGTGTCTATCTCTTCCGTATCGGTCTGGATTCGACCCGCATCGGGCTGGTGCTGGCGGCGGGGCTGGCCGGCGGAACCGCAGCCACTGCGCTGGTCAGCCTGCGGGGAGACCTTCTTGGGCGCAAGCGCGTGCTTGTGGCGCTGACACTGCTGAGTTGCATGGGCGTCGCCGCGCTCGCGCTGCTGCCCGTCTTCGGCGCGCTGCTGGCGCTCGCCTTCCTCGGAATGCTCAACGGCATGGGCACGGATCGCAGCGCCGCCTTCGCGCTGGAGCAGGCCATTGTGCCCGGGCTTGTGACGGACCAGGGCCGCACCTGGGCGCTCTCCTGGTACAACCTGCTGCTCGATGCCGGAGGCGCACTGGGTGCACTGGCAGGCGCGTTACCCTTCGCACTGCAGGCCTGGGCGGCCATCGACATCCTCCTCGCTTACCGCTACGTCTTTTTGGGTTGCGCCGCGGTGCAAATGCTGAGCGCCGTCCTCTACCTGCAGCTTCCGCCGGCAATCGAGGTCGCGCGAAGCGCGGGAATCGCCAGCCCGGCGATCAGTGCCCAAACCAAGTCCATCGTGAGGCGGCTTGCTGCGCTGTTTTCGATCGACGCATTCGGCGGTGGGTTTCTCGGCGATGCCCTGGTCGCATACTGGTTCTTCCGCCGCTTCGGGGTGGACGAGAAGTCGCTCGCGACGTTGTTCTTCACGGTGCACCTGCTGAATGCCGCCTCGCATCTGGGCGCAGCCTGGTTATCGCGGCGCATCGGCCTGGTGAACACCATGGTCTTCACGCACCTGCCGTCGAGTCTATTCCTGATCGCAGCGGCCTTTGCTCCTGGCGTAAAATACGCCGTCGTATTATTCCTATTGCGCGAGTCGCTGGTGGAGATGGATGTGCCTACACGGCAGTCCTATGTTGCGGCGGTCGTGCAGCCCCACGAGCGCACCTACGCCAGCGGCATCACCAACCTGACGCGCACGCTCTGCTGGGCCGGGGCTTCGTCGATTGCGGGCGCGGTGATGCAGAACCTCGTCTTCTCCGCACCGCTCATGCTGGGCGGCGGACTGAAGATCGCCTATGACCTGCTGCTCTATCGCAGCTTCCGCAAGCTGAAGGCGCCCGAGGAGGTGCGGATACAGCCGATAACAAGTTGAATGCCGCTCAGTTGACATGGGCCTTGCTCAGGCGAGATTGTAGGAAGAACGATGAATCACTGCACGAAAAAAGCAAACCATAAGATCCGAGCTTTTCTCGCTCCCGCGGCGGTCGCGCTTATGTTGCTGGTGAACGCGGACGCCACGCAAAAAGGAAGGCCCCAGCCCGATGCCAGCATGTGGAAGCCGGTCGAAGCCGCCATGGGTCGCCCAGGCACGCTTCAGCCCGATGGCGTCTTCAAGTTCAGCATGCCGCGCAAGGACATGAGAGTCACGGTGCAGGGCACGCCGATCCACGCAGGACTGGCGCTGGGGTCGTGGACTGCGTTTCTGGGAAAGCCCGGCAAAGCGATGGCGATGGGCGACCTGGTCCTGTCCGAAGACGAGGTCGGGCCGGTGATGTTGAAGCTGCAGCAGGAGGGCGTACAGATCACTGCCGTTCACAATCATCTGCTGCATGAGACGCCGCGCGTGGTGTACATGCACATCGAAGGCCACGGAAATGCGGCGCGGATGGCAAAGGCAATCCGCGATGCGCTGGCTCTCACCAAAACGCCCGCGCAGATCGGCGCGATCCTGGGGCGCGCAGGCAAGGTGAACGGCGGCATCCTGCAGGTGAGCGTGCCGCGGCCGGAAAGAATCACCGACGCAGGCATGGAAGTGCCGCCCTCGATGGGCACGGCGACGGCGCTGAACTTCGAGCCGACAGGCGCCGGCCGCGCGGCCATTACCGGCGATTTCGTTCTGCTGGCCGAGGAGGTCAACCCCGTCCTGACGGCCCTGCGCGACAACGGTATTCAGGTGACGGCCCTGCATAGCCATATGCTGAACGAGCAGCCACGCCTGTTCTTCATGCACTTCTGGGCCAACGACGACGCCCTAAAGCTGGCACGGGGACTGCGGGCGGCGCTGGACCTGATGAAATCGACAAAATAGCCAACAGCGCTGGAGCAGCGGCTATTCCGCCTGCGGACTCCACTGCCAGAGGCACGTCCGCCAATCGCTGCCCTGGGCAGCGCAGGCGGCTGCGTAGCCCTCGCCTGCATCGAGCGACTGCAGCGACCAGACACCGGTCCCGTTTGCGATCCTTGCGGGTTGACCGAACGCGGGGTCGACCGGAACCGCGAAGCTGTTGAGCGGCGCGACAAGACCACTGCCCCGCGCCTTCAGGTAGGCCTCCTTGCGCGTCCAGCAGGCGAAGAACGCACGAACCCGCTGCTCATCGCCGTATTGGCTGAGTGCGCGAATTTCGCCCTCGGCAAAAAATTCCGATGCTGCCTGCCAACTCGCCAGCTCGGGCTGAATGCGCTCGACGTCCACTCCAACCTCTCGCTCGCGGGCCACGGCGTACAGCGCAAGCCCGTGCGAATGTGAGGCGTTGAAGCGCAGCCATTGGCTCCCGGCTGCCGCCAGCGAGGGTTTCCCCTGCTCGCCGCAAATGAACGCCACCTTTGCAGGAGTCTCGCTCAAATACCTGCCGAGAATGGAGCGCAGAACAGAGCGCGAAACCAGGAAGGCGCGGCGGTCGGAGGGAAAGCGGAAGTGCTCCGCGCGTGAGTGTTCATCGGGGCTCAGCGCTGAGGCAATGTGGTGAAACTCCGGCTCGCTGATTTCGAGAAAGGCGCGCCAGACGTGCACCTCACCGGCCACCAGCCGGAGCTCCGCTGGCGGAGCGGCCCATTCACAACGCATCAGTCTGCCTTGCTGAACGTGATCGGCAAGGAGACCAGGCCGCGCAGGCCAAGGTTGGTGCGCCAGGCCAGCGGACCGGGCTTGAGCGCGATGTCCTTGAGGCGCCGCAGCATCGTGGAAAAGACGATCCGGCCTTCAATGCGCGCCAGCGCCGCACCGAAACAGAAGTGCGGCCCCCAGCCGAAGGCCAGGTGCTGGTTGTCCGGCCGCGTGAGGTCGAGCCGGTCGGGATCGGGAAAGCGCTGCGGGTCGCGGTTTCCGGCGGCCATCACGGAGATCACAGCCTGCCGCTTGCGGATCTGCTTGCCTCCCAGCACGAGGTCCTCGGGCGCGAGCCGGCCGGTGTGCTGGCTGGGGCTCTCGTACCGGAGCAGCTCTTCCACAGCCTGAGTGATGATCGACGGATTTTCGCGCAGTCTCTGCATCTCGGAAGGATTGCGGAGCAAGCTCAGGATGCCATTGCCGATCAGGTTGGTGGTCGTCTCCTGCCCGCCAACCATGGTGACAATAGTGTTCGCGATCACTTCCTCTTCGGTGAAGCGGTCGCCGCCCACTTCCGCATTCAGAAGCGCGTTGACCAGGCCCTCGCGCGGACACTTCTTCTGATCTTCGATCGCCTTGCGGAAGTAGTCGGTCATGTTCTCGACCGCATTCAGCACCTTGGGGACGCGCTCCGGGTTGTGCTGGAAGTTGCCGAGGATCTCGGCAAAATCGGCCGACCAGTCCTTCAACTGATCGTGGTCTTCGACCGGAACTCCCATCATCTCGGCCGTCACGATCGCCGGAAGCGGCGCTCCTATGTCGGCGATGACGTCCATCTCGCCGCGCTCGATGATCTTGTCGAGCAGCTGGTCGCAGATTCCCTGAATGTGCGAGACCAGCACGGCCACGCGGTTGGGGTTGAAGGCATAGGAGGCAAGGGCGCGCACGCGCGAGTGCGCCGGCTGGTCCAGAAACAGCATCTGCTTGACCATCACCTTCGAGATCGGACACAGCTCGGGTAGCCCCATCTCCGTCAACTGCTCGGGCGTGGGCGTGCGCGCGGCGGAAAATTTCGTGAGGACGGTCTGCACGTCCTCATAGCGAGTAACGACCCATGCGTGCAGATACTGGTCCCAGTGCACCGGGTCCTCTTCCCTGAGCCGCCGGTAGAGCGGATAGGGATTGGCGAGGATCTCCGGCTCCAGCAGCCGATAGAGGCTCAGCTTCGCCCCAGGTTGCGAGGCGGCTCGGGCACATTCAGGATGGCTGGTCATGTTCATAAGCTACGCTGCCTCTACCGTTCACCCCAGCAAGACAACTATGCCTTGCCGGGGACACCGGATTGGAAGGAACCCCTCCTCCGGCGCTGCTCTCAGGCAGCATTTGTCTGGCGGTCTGCCGCGGCGAGCAACCGCTCGATCTCGGCGGCCAGTCCGCGGACCGTCGGCTGTTCGAACAGCACCAGCAGCGGCAGGTTCACCTTAAAGCTTTCGCGAACGCGCGCAATCAGCTGAGTGCCCAGCAGCGAGTGCCCTCCGAGCATGAAGAAATCGTCGTCGACGCCAATCTCGGGGACCTTCAGCAGGCTGCTGAGAATGATCGCCAGCTTGATCTCGATGTTGGTGGATGGGGCAGCCGTGGTGTCTATCAGCATCGTTTCCGTGCTCGGCGCCGGCAGCGCCGCCCGGTCCACTTTGCCGTTTGCGGTAAGCGGCAGCGCATCCAGTTGCATGAAAATCGACGGCACCATGTAGTCCGGCAGGCGAGTGGACAGATAATCCTGCAGCTCTCGCACCGACGGTCTTTCCGCGGCGACGACATAGGCCACAAGCTGCTTCTCGCCGTCGCCATTGCCGTGCAGTGCGAGCGTGCTGACCGTGACCCTGGGATGCGCATTCAAAACCGCGGCGATCTCTTCCAGCTCAATGCGGTATCCGCGGATCTTGACCTGATTGTCCGTCCTGCCCAGGAACGCAATCTGGCCGTTTGGCAGGTAGCAGCCCAAATCGCCGGTCCTGTAGAGCCGGCCATCCGCGGCGAACGGGCTGGGGATGAAGCGTTCGGCGGTGAGCTCCGCCCGATTGCGATAGCCGCGGCCCACGTTGGACCCGCCGATGTACAACTCGCCTACCTCTCCGCGCGGAACAGGCCGCAGGGCCGCATCCAGTATGTAGACCTCGCCGTTGTCAATGGGCGCGCCGATTGGGGGCAGCGAATCCGACGTGGACGAAGGGACAACGCCGGAGGTGGCCACCACGGTGCACTCCGTGGGGCCGTAGTTGTTCACCAGAGCAAACGGCAGCCCAGGCGCGGGATGAACGTGGAGCGTATCGCCTCCAGTCAGCAGCGTGCGCAGCTTGGTCTCGGCCGGCCAACTCAGTGCCAGCAACTGCTCCGTCATCGGAGTGGGAACAAAGCCGATGGTGATTTCACTGGAGAGTATCCAGGCGCGCAGTCTTTCCGGGCTGATCAGCGTCTGGTAGTCCGCCATGCAGAGCGTAGCGCCCGCGACCAGATACGGCCAGGTCTCCCACACCGATGCATCGAAGCCCAGGCCCGCGAGATGGCTGGCGCGGTCGGCGGAGGTGACCGCGAAGGCGCGATTGTGCCACGCAATCAGGTTCGAGAGATTGGCGTGCGTGATCTCCACGCCTTTGGGCGTACCGGTGGAGCCCGACGTGTAGATCAGATAAGCCAGGTCCTGCGGATTCGATTCGAGCCCAAGGTCTGCAGCGTCGTATCGTTCGAGGATGTCGCAGATGCGGTCGAGCACCACCACCTGGCCGTGGCCCACGCCCTTCGTGCGCAGATAGCGGGCCAGCAGATTGGCGCGCCGGTTCAGTTCGTAATACGTCATACTCTCGCGCCCAAAGATCAGCGCCGGAGCATCGGGACGGAGCAATGCCTGCTCTTCAATCATTTTGTGAACAGATAAGTGCAACGGGCTGCAACTTTCCCGCTGGATGATGTTCTCTTCCGTGTAGTGCATAGTTCTCCGTATCTGCGGCATCGGCTGCATGGATCACAGTGTGTCGTCCGCGTCGTACGCGGACGGGCACCAAGGCCCCGGACCGGCCAAAAGTTTTGCAAGTTCCGGGTCGGCCGCCTTGTAAAGAAATCGAGGACATTCCAGAGTTCGGCGATAGGGCGCAAACTTGGACATATCGGTGCCGCTCGCGCTCAATCCATTGGCCACGAGCAGGGCAATTCCATCCCTCCGGCATTTTTCAAGCCCGCTCTGCAGCAGGGCGAAATAAATCCCTTCGTCGTGTTCGAGCGACTGATAATCCGCCAGGACGACGCGGCTGATGGAGCTGCCGGTGGTCCGGTAGGAGTCGCGCACGAAGATGGCATAGCCCAGCAACTGCTGCTCGCGGGTCGCCGTCGCAACCCAGAAGCGTCCTTCGGCCATGGCGTAGTGAAAGTGCCAATCGAGCGTGGTCAGGTTCCGGTTGGCGAGGAGTTTGTCGGGGTAGCGCGCACACAGCCACTTCCAGAAGTGTTCGAAGCGCTGGTCGAAGGCGAACTGTACGGCGATATCGATGTCCCGGCGGGCACGCAGGTTGACCTGCAGCCGGTTCCAACTGTCCTTCGCCGCAAGCGCGCCGGCAAGAGGGTAGAAAAGGATCCGCGGCGGGCGAACGTTCTTCTTCCTGGCCACAAAGTCCGCCATCACGTCCGTGTACCGGGTGATCCAGGCCGGCGAGATGTCAAAGCGGCCAGCCGGCACCGCCTTCGCGCCCAGCTCGGAATGTACGTGCCAGGAGACGGCATTCGCGGTATTCGTAACGGCGAAGTCGATGCCGGGCTGATTGAGATAGGTGTGCAGCATCAACGACCCGTAGCCGCGATACTCCTCCAACACCGCCCACGCGCGGCCGCTGGCGGCCAGCAGTTGCCGGTCTCCCAGGCGGTATTGCGTGGGGACGCTGGCGATGTGGCCGATCATCCGCCCCTCTGCCTCCAGGATCCAGCCGATGGGGCAGCGCATCCCGTTGGCGATATTGGCGGGATTTTTGACCCACAGATGCTCCCACTCCGCGCGGCTGCGCAAAGGATCGAAGCCGAAGCGCTCCGTGAAGGATGCAATGGCCGAAAAATCGTCCAGCGTGATTTCACGCAGCTTTGGGCGGCTGCCGGACCGCACGCGCGCCGCCTGGCTTGTGATGGGGACCGGAGCACTCACTCGGAATCCTCCTGATCAGAGTAGAGATGCTGAGATCCGGATCACAGGTTGTTTCCAGGAGTGAGATTGCAGCAAAATCGGCAGCAAAACAGCCAAATTCGCTGAATCGAGCGAAATCGAATGCCTTCAGGCAACCCAGCTGGGATGGCGCGCGCGTACCGTACAATGAGCGCGGCGTCGAGGATAGAGGCACCGATGGCGTTCGCGGTCAACCAGGGAGTGAAAATTTATTGGGACGAGGTTGGCAGCGGTGAGCCTCTTCTGCTCATCATGGGGCTCGGCTACCCGTCCGATGCCTGGCATCGCACCCGCCCGGTCTTCGCTAGACGATACCGCACCATTTCGCTGGACAACCGCGGCATCGGCCGGAGCGAAATGCCGCCGGGGACGTATACGATCCCGCTGATGGCCTCCGATGCCGCCGCGGTGCTCGACGCGGCGCACGCCGACAGCGCGCACGTGTTCGGCATATCGATGGGAGGAATGATTGCGCAGGAGTTCGCGCTGCAGTATCCGAAGCGCGTGCGCTCTCTGGTCCTGGGCTGCACCGCCGCAGGCGGGCCTACGGCTATCGCGTCGGAGCCGGAGGCGGCGGAGATGCTTGCCTCGCGCCTCGGGATGACGGCGGAGCAGGCCGCGCGCGCCGCAATCCCTTTTATCTACCACGCCGGCACGCCGCGAGAGCTCATCGAGCAGGACATGGCGGTGCGCAGGCCGTGGTTTCCCAGGCCGGAGGCCTACCTCGCGCAGTTGCAAGGCATCTTCCTGTGGGAGTCCTACAGCCGGTTGCAGCAGATCCACGCGCCCACGCTGGTGATTCATGGCGAAGGCGACCGCCTGGTTGCGGTGGGCAACGCAAGAATTCTCGCCGAGCAAATTCCCGGCGCAAGACTGGTGGTGCTCCCCAACGCCGGCCACATCTTCACCACCGACCAGGCAGACGAGGCACACCGAGCGATCTTACGATTCCTGGAGTCTGTCCCGCCAACGCTCCCGGGTTAACGTAAAACTCGCCGAGGGCTGTCTCTCCTGGGCGTTCTAGGCGGCCGTGCGCGATGCCTCGTCCAGCTTTTGGCGCACTGTGCGCAGCAGCGCCACCGAGCTGTAGGGCTTTTCCAGGATCGCAATCCGCTGCGTGTCCCTCAGCCGCCAAATGGCCTCTTCGGTGTAGCCGGAGAGGAACAAGACGCTCATCTCCGGCCGCTGCACCGCAATCTGGGTCGCTAGTTCGGTGCCTCGCATGCGCGGCATCACGATGTCGGTGATCATCAGGTGAATGGTGCCGGAATGATTCTTGGAGAGCTCCAGCGCCTCGATGCCGTCGGATGCCTCGATTACCGTGTATCCCTGACGGACAAGCAGCTCGCGGGTCAGGCTTCGCAAGGCGGGCGAGTCCTCGACGAGCAGAATGGTCTCATCGCCGGAAAGTTTTTCGGGGGTCTTGGAGACGCGTTCCTCTTCGAGGCGTTCGTTGGAGCGCGGCAGATGCAGCTTGAAGATGGAGCCCACGCCAAGCTCGCTGTAGACCGCGATGTCGCCGCCATTTTGCTTCACGATGCCATTGACGGTCGCCAGCCCCATTCCCGTCCCTTTGCCTTGTCCCTTGGTGGTGAAGAAAGGCTCGAAGATGTGAGAGACGGTCTCGCTGTCCATGCCCGTGCCCGTGTCGCTGACGGCCAGCATGATGTACTTGCCCTGCGCCAGGCCGGGATGCTGCCGCGCGTAGGAGGCATCCAGCTCGATCGGCCTGACCTCGATCATCAGACTTCCGCCGTTGGGCATCGCATCCCGGGCGTTGCTGGCGAGATTGAGCACCACCTGCTGGATCTGGCCGGGATCGACCTTCACCGGACAGATGTCGGAAGAGTAGTGGGACTCGAGCGCGATGTCGGAGCGCAACAGTCGCTGCAGCATCGGTTCGAGGTCGCGGACCATGCGGGTGAGATCGATCACCTGCGGCGCAATGGGCTGCTTGCGGCTGAAGGCGAGAAGTTGCTTGGTCAACAGGGCGCCAGTCTGTGCGGACTTCTCGATCTGCTCGGCGCGTTCACGGCGCGGGTCGTCCGGCGGGAGTTCGGTCAGGAGCAGCTCGGCGTATCCGAGCATGATGTTGAGCAGGGTATTGAAATCGTGGGCCACTCCGCCCGCCAGCCTTCCGATGGCCTCCATCTTCTGCGCCTGGCGCAGTTGCTCTTCGAGCTGTTCGGCCCGCCTTCGCTCGGTGATGTCCCGCAAAATCAGGGTGTAGAGCTTCTGTCCCGCTACCGTGACCTGCGAGACGGTCACCTCGACAGGAAATTCCTCTCCGGTCAGGCGCTTCGCCGTCAGTCCCTTGGGCGAGGGGAGAGGGCACGCGCTGTCACCAGAGCTCTCCAGATTGCGAATGCACGCGTTGTAGTGTTCGCGGAAGGCCACCGTGGCGAAGCGGTCGAGAGCGGCGTTCAGCGCGTCCTGCTCGGGGCACCGGAACATCTTCTCCGCCGCCGCATTGAAGACGATAATGCGTCCCCGCTCACCGACGGAGACGATGGCATCCATGGCGGAGCTGATGATGCCGTGGAGCTGGGCTTCCCTGGTGTGGATCGCCTCATCGGATTCGCGCCTCAGGATTGCGTGCAACTGTTGGAGCTCGGCTTCCCTGCTCTGCACCTCCTGCAGCATGCGCAGAAGTTCCTGGTTCTGGTGCTGCACCTCGGCAAAGGGATCGCGCGGAGCGGCCTTTCTGATCTCCTCCGCAATGTGCGTAGCGGCTTTGCGGGTGACCGTCGGTGAACCCGGAGGCAAGAACTTTCCAAGCAGGACCGTTGTGCCGTCGCCGGGAGCGCTCCGGATCTCGAAGTCGTCCATCAGCCTCTTCGCACCGAGAATGCCCTTGCCGAGTCCGGTCTTCGATCGGTAGCTGCCTTCCAGGATCGAGGGGAGATCGGCGATGCCGGGCCCATCGTCCTGGATCGTCATCAGCAGCCGCTCGCGTCCGCCGGCGTCGTCGAATCTAAATTCGATGTGTCCCCCACCGCCGTACTTGAATGCGTTTCGGGCAATCTCGGAGGCAGCGGTGCTGATGCGGGTCTGCTCCAGTTGATCGAAGCCGGCGTGGGCCGCAATTTCGCGCGCATGCTGGCGCACCATGACGATGTCGCGGTCTGAGCGAAGGTCAACCGTGAGAATCAGATTGGACTCAACTGCCATCGTCTGTTTTCAGCTCTGTAAAGCGCTACATCTTGTCGAGGCGTGCTACCCAGGCCGGTGAATTCGCAGAACTTGGACTTCTAAGCCCCTGGGCAGAGTATACATCCGTGCACTGACGAAAAGCGCAGAGCTGTCTCTCTCCATCCCGAGGAGAGGCCTCCCGATGTGAACAGAGTACGTTGCGGAACCACATCTGCGGAACACGGTGAGAGTTCCCGGCCAACATAGCTGCACGGCGCAGGACGAGAGTTCCCGGCGCGCTTGTCGTGTTATGCACTGGAAGGTAAGCGCAGGCGTCTTGCAAGCCGACAATACTTCCCTTAGCATGGGGGGTCGCAAAACTTGGAGCGAGAGCCGGAGTTGGGACGGAGTCGGTAGACAGGGAGGAAGACTGTCCGATGAAAAATGATGCTGGTCAATCTGCCGGTCAGGAGAAACGGCGCACATTGTCGGCACAGGAGCTGAGCGACGCCACTCTGCAGCCGGGCACGGACCGAATGTTTCGCGGCCTGCTGGAGGCCGCACCGGACGCCATGGTGATCATCAACCAGGAAGGCGAGATCGTCTTGGTGAACTCGCAAACGGAGAGGCTCCTCGGCTATTCGCGCCAGGAGATATTGGGCCGCCCGGTCGAAATGCTAGTTCCTGAGCGCTATCGCAGCCGGCATCCCAGCCTGCGCCAGAGCTACTTTGACGACCCGCGGACGCGTCCCATGGGCGTGGGACTCAGCCTCTATGCCCTGCACAAGGACGGCCACGAGATCCCGGTGGAGATCAGCCTCAGTCCCCTGCAGACCGAAAGCGGCATGCTGGTGAGCAGTTCCATTCGGGACGTCACCGAGCGGAAGCTGGCCGAAGAGAGGATACTGAAGCAGGGTCACGAGATCCTGGAGATGGCCACGGTCCCGGTGGTCCAGGTCTGGGAGGGAATTGTGCTCGTGCCCCTCATCGGAACCCTGGACAGCCAGCGCACCCAGCAGCTCATGGAACGGCTACTGCAGCGCGTCTCGGAGACCGCTTCGCCGGTGGCGCTGCTGGACATCACCGGCGTGCCCACTGTCGACACCCAAACCGCCCAACACCTGATTGAGACGATCTCCGCGGTGCGCCTGCTCGGCTCCGAAGTCATCCTCACCGGTGTAAGGCCCACGATTGCCCAGACGCTCGTCCACCTCGGAATCGACCTTTCCAGCGTCCTGACGCGCTCGTCGCTCACCGCCGGACTGCGGGTCGCGCTCGATCTTCTGAATTTGAATGTGGTGCCCAAAGACGGCGCTCGCTAGGAGGAGGTGGAGTGAACAATAGCAGCAACGACAGCATTTCGGTAATTAAAGTTCGCGGCCTGCTCATGGTCACCATGCCGGCCGATCCCGATGACTCCACGGTCTCGGCTCTGCAGGAGAAAGTTTTAGCAGCCATGGAGCGCCACGAGGCCAAGGGAGTCGTGCTGGACATCTCGTCGGTGGACACCTTCGATTCCTTCTTTGCCCGGACCGTCTCGGAGACGGCCCAGATGGTGACCCTGATGGGCGGCCGCACCATTGTCGTGGGCATGAGGCCGGCGGTGGCAGTGACCGCAACCCAGATTGGCCTCACACTCGGCAATATAGAAACGGCGCTGAGCGTCGATCGGGCACTTCAAATTGCGGAGACCGAGCCGCGCCTGAAGAAGCTACGACAGTAATCTATGGGCTCCGAAGTCGCGGGCGAACTGGCCATCAAGGCCGAACATGACATTGTTATCGCACGACGCACGATCCGCGAAGCTGCCGGCCAAATCGGCTTCGGCGAGACGGACGTGACCCGCATCGTCACCGCGTCGTCCGAGATGGCGAGAAATGTCTATAAATACGCCGGCGGGGGCGTGGTGCGCTGGCGCTCCCTGCTCGTCGATGGCCGCCGCGGGATCGAGCTTCATTTCATCGACCAGGGCCCGGGGATTCCGGACATCCAGCTCGCGATGCGGGATGGCTACTCGACCAGCAGGGGCCTGGGCATGGGACTTCCGGGCGCCAAGCGCCTGATGGACGATCTGCAGATTGATTCGACGGTTGGCAAAGGAACCAGCATCACACTAAAGAAGTGGCTCAAGGGGAGCTGACGTCGTGCAGCCGGTCTCTGTTGCGGTCTCCCAACTCGCGCAGGTCAAGCACGCGACACATCTCGCCAAAAGCTACGCCGGCTCCATCGGCTTCAACCCGGCCGACTGCGACGAGATCGCTCTGGTGGTCAGCGAACTCGGATCCAACCTGGTCCGTCATGCCTCGGGAGGCACGATCAAGTTCAGCCAGATCGAGTCGGGCGACCGTTTGGGCATCCGTGTGGAGTCCGAGGACTCCGGGCCCGGCATTCCCGACGTGGAAAGAGCGCTCACCGATGGCTTCTCCACCGCGGGAAGCCTCGGCTTTGGCCTGGGGACCGTCAACCGCCTCATGGACGATCTCGAGGTCTACTCGCGCTCACCCAGCGGCTCTCACCTGGTTACGCAGCGCTGGATGCGTCCTCAGCGTCGAGAGCTGCGCACCGAGGACCTGCGCTTCGGAGCAGCCACTCGCCCCTATCGTTACATGCCAGAGAACGGCGACGCCTTCGTCATCATGCAGTGGGAGCGCTTTGCCCTGGCCGGCGTGATTGACGGGCTGGGACACGGCCCTTTCGCGCAACGCGCAGCTCAGACCGCCCGCCAATATCTTGAACAGCACTTTGACCAATCTCTGGACAGTCTGTTTCGCGGCGTGCAGCGGGCCTGCCGGGCCACTCGCGGCGTGGTGATGGCGCTGGCCCGCTTCGATCTGGCCCGCAATAAATTAACCATCGGCAGCGTGGGAAATATCGAGGTCCGCCTCTTCGGCAGCCCGGAACATTTCGGCCTCATCGTTCGCCGCGGCGTCATCGGTCTCAACGCCCCCTCACCTGCGCTCCTGGACCACCCCTGGACGCCCGAATGCATTCTGGTGATGCACTCCGACGGCCTGCGCACACACTGGCACTGGAGCGAATTTCCGGGCCTGACCGAGGCGGCCCCCGACGCAATCGCGCAGCGGCTCCTGAACGCGCTGGGCAAGACGGAGGACGACGCAACCGTGGTCGTCGCCAAGAACGCGCGCCACTAGAGAGGACAATCAGAAAACCACAACATGCCCCACTTCTGCCGCCCAGGCAGAAGTCGGCCTTTTACGCCGCTCTCTCCAACCTCACTTCGCAGGAGGAGCCGCCATCGCGCCTGGCGCCGGCACTGTGGCATTCGTCTCCGGTTCCACAAGAGGACCCGCCAGAGGAGCATCCTTGTAGATCAGATCGGTCTTGATCTCAACCTTCTGATTGCCGATCGGCTGGACGTCCGTGGCAAAGGTCTGGTAGCCGGGCAGCGCGAGTTCGATGTGATGGGCTCCCGGTGCGATCAGCATTCCGCGGCCCGGGCCTTTGAACTCGTTCACGTGTCCCACGAACTTGCCGTCCACGAAGACCGCGGCCCGCTCCGGTGTGGCATTGATCTTGATCTCAGCCTTCTCGGCGGGAAGCGGCAGCATCGGGGCCTTCTGCATGGCCACGCGGACGTGCTTCGTCTGTCCGCCCTGAACGCGCACGGTTGTGGTGAAATCCTGATAACCGTTCTGCCGCACGGTGATCACGTGGTCGCCAGGCAGGAGCATCACCTGTTTGTTGTCCTTGAGCTCTTTCAGGTAACCGACATACTGCCCGTCGATCCAGACACCCGACGTGCGCTCCACATGGGACTTGCCTGAAAAATCGACCTTCCCCAGAACCTCGTTTTCAGCAGCGTAGATTGCGGGGGCCAACAGCAAGGAAGAAAGTACAAGCAGCATCCACGACAATCCACGGAGTACTGTTTTCATAGTAGTCTCCTTCGTGCTCGGTGTTTCTTCCGCGATGAGAAGCATCAGTCTTGCCAAACATCGCAATGGATTGAAATGCACGATACTAGGGTGGGGTTGTCATCCGGGGACTAGCTACGGACTAGGGAGATTGTTCGCCCTGCCGGAAACATTTACGAATCTCTGGTACGAATCTCTGGTACGAATCTCTGGCCGGGGAAGCTGTTCTGGTTTGCCCCGCAACATATGCCTGGTTCTGCATGCCTGGTCCTGCACTGATTGAGCGAGCCGCGTTGTACCCGCAGCGCACGGCCATCGTCGATGGCGATGGGGAGCACAGCTATGCGCGTGTGCTCGAAGCCTCCGCGCGGGTGGCAGAAACCCTGCTCGGCCTTCCAGAATTTGGGGAATGCGTCTCAACCCCGCGATGCGTCCCATTCCTCATCACCCCCGGATTCACGTGGGTTGCCGTGCAGTGGGGGATCTGGCGAGCTGGCGGAATAGCGGTCCCGCTCCCGCTCGGCTCTCCCGCCGCCGAGCTGGAGTACTTCGTGCGCGACGCGCAGGCGACGGTGCTGATCGCCGGCCCCCCGGGCACGGAGCTGCTGGCGCCCATCGCAGGCGGTTGCAGCTTACGACTGCTGCGGTCCGACGAGCTGCTCGGCGGCGAAGCTGCCCCTTTGCGCATGCAGCCGCTGCCGGAGATCGACGAGAGCCAGCCCGCCATGGTGCTCTACACGAGCGGTACCACCAGCCGTCCCAAAGGCGTGGTGATGACGCATTCAAACGTCGCCGCGCAGATCGTCAGTCTTGTTCGCGCATGGCAGTGGTTCGAGTCCGACCGCATTCTGCTCTGCCTGCCGCTGCACCACGTCCACGGCATCATCAACGTCCTCTCCTGCGCGCTGTGGTCGGGAGCGGTCTGCGAGATGCTTCCGCGCTTCGAGGCCGACACCGTCTGGGAGTGCATCGCGAGCGGCCGTCTGACGCTGTTCATGGCTGTGCCCACAATTTATGCCAAACTCATCTTGGCCTGGGAGGCTGCCCCATCGGAGCGCAAGGCCGTGCTCAGCGAGGGGTGCCGCAAGCTGCGACTGATGGTCTCCGGTTCCGCGGCCCTGCCCGTCTCGACGCTCAATCGCTGGAAGGAGATCAGCGGTCACACGCTGCTGGAGCGCTATGGGATGACGGAGATCGTACTGGGGCAAGCCGGACGCCACGCGCGAGGCCTTCCGCGACGGCTGGTTTCGCACCGGAGACGTGGCTGTAGTCGAGGATGGCCGGTATCGCATCCTCGGCCGCATGAGCACCGACATCATCAAGACCGGCGGCCACAAGGTCTCCGCGCTGGAGATCGAAGAGACGCTTCGCGAGCACCCGGCCATCGCCGAATGCGCTGTCGTCGGCATTCCCGATCCAGAGTGGGGCGAGCGCGTCGCGGCGGCCATTGTTCTGCGTAAGGATGTTCTGCGCGAGGAACTCCTGCGCGAGGGCGCGGAGCTCGATCTCGAGGGGCTGCGCGTTTGGGCGAAAGAACGCCTGGCAACGTACAAAGTTCCTTCACGGCTTCAGGTGGTGAATGCCCTTCCGCGCAACGCGATGGGCAAGGTGACCAAGCCGGCAGTGGCCGACCTGTTCAAGTCCATTCCCGAGCGGCATTAGATGCATGCAGGGCCAAGAGAATCACGAATTCAGGGACTTTCCGCAACTGGCGAATCCAGAATTGGTTGACGGCTTGCGGGCGACGTGTTTCCATTTGTATTCGTAGAAAATCAACCCCAGCAAGCTAAAAGCGGGCTTGCTGGGGATCCCGTTTGCGTTCATTGGAGAACATTGATGATGAGCACTAGTCAGGGACAAGGAACAGCGACCATGGTCCGCGAGGACATTTTGCAGGGCTTCCCCGAACTTTTCGGCAAGAAGAAAGTTGGTGGACGCGAGATTGATGTCGAGGAGACGATCGCGACGCTCACCCGCGAGCTGAACCCGGCGATCGCCAAGGTCCTCACTGCCCGCCGCGCGATTTTGCAGTCCAACGTGCCCGTCCGCGAACGGTATGCCTGGCCGGACTGGAACGAGAGCTTTACCGATCCGGTCAGCGGCAAGCAGGTCAGCTTCCGCGAGATCGTGCAGGGTCTGGTCGACAATTTTCTGGACAAGAAAACTCCCCATGCCTGGCGGCTCAACGACGAGGTGCCGATTCCAGAAGATGTTCATCCGTTGAAGAACCCCGGCCTGGAGCTGACCGGGCCGTGGCATCCGCTGGACATGGCATTCAACGCGCTGAACAGCGCCGCGCCGCAGAACATGCCGGACTTTGAAGATGCCTCGCCGGCGCACTTCCGCCCGGACGGCACGGCGGTGAACGAACCCATCGGCATCTTCGGCGCGCTGCGCAATGCGAAGGAGATCTTCGAAGGCCGCTGGAACGACAAGCCGTATGAGATCAGGAAAAAGGACAAGGTCCGCGCCTATCGGATCGCCAAGCCGCAGGGCGAGTGGCCCACCCGCCTGGTACGCCCGCCGAGCATTCACATCCGCTACGATCATGTGCGCGTGGATGGCAGGCCTGCTCCCGGCATCGTGGTGCTCTCGGTGTTGTGGGCGCTGAACAACTTTGAGTCGCTGAAGCGCTCCGGCACCGGCCTCTACTTCTACATTCCGAAGATGCAGACGCCGCATGAGGCGCTGATCGTGGAGCGGCTCTACACGCGCCTGGAAGAGCTGCTTGGCATTCCCGCCGGCACGATCAAGATCAAGATCCTCTACGAGGAGGGCAACGGAGGCCGTTACCTAACGGCGATTGCCTGGACGCTCCGTCGCCGCCTGCTGGGGACCAACGTGGGCCGCTGGGACTACCTCGGCAGCCTGATTGAGATGTGGAAGGACGATCCGCAGGGCCTCTTCCCCGATCCGCAGTCGATCGGCATGGCCGCGCCGAACATGATCGCCTACCAGCGCTACAACGCGCTGCTGATGCTGATGGCCGGACTCAAGCACGGCGAGTTCACGCAGAGCGGGCCGATCGGCGGAATGGCGGCCGTGATGTTCTATCAGGCC
>WNFY01002154.1_pt1 | contig 24785 bp, 30 predicted proteins | sample 5400091 | NCBI WGS metagenome assembly WNFY01 (sample SAMN13153364, study PRJNA577476) | soil metagenome | isolation source: 60 cm soil or saprolite under grassland replicate 1 | place: USA:California | collected 2016-06-15 | reverse complement strand
CGGGGCGACCGCCGGGAAGACCCCACCGCCGGCCGTCGCTGCTGACCAGGACGACCCGGCCACCGCTGACGCACACCGCCGCCGCCCCATGTGGGGTTCCCGCCGGCGGGTCAGGCGGTGGACACCACCCAACGCGCCAGTCCCCACCGTTGCTGGAGACCATCAGGTCGCGTCCGTCCCTGGCGATGGCATCCATGCGCTGATCAGGAGAGACCGGATCGGTTGAGTGGGCCGGTGGGATCTTCGGCGCGCTGCGTCTGGACCCGAAGGCCGCGTTCCAGGATCAGCGCGGCAGTGGTCTCCCGACCCCAGCACGATCTGCGACTCGGGCGTGAAGCAGATGCCCAGCGCCTGGGTCGTTTCGACCAGTGGCGGATGAAAGGGCGGGTCGAACCAGGAGACCCCGTAGCGTGCCCCATCTGCGACGACGGTCTCCACGACCAGCGGCGCGACGGTCACGGCTCGCGTGCGGCCAGCCGGCGCTGACGCCGCCGCTGGAGCTCGTCCAGGTCCCGGCGCCACCCCGGCGCTCGCCGGGGTCCAGTGCTCGAGGGGAGTGGGAGCTGCTTGCGCAGCCGCGCCCGGCCGCTGTAGCCCATGCGCAGGTAGAACCCGCGCTGCCCTCCGCTGGCGCCAAGACTGATCTCCGAGGCTCCGAGCCGTCTGGCGGCGGCCTCGACCCCCTCGACCAGGCGGCGTCCCGGGCCCTTGCCGCGGTGCGCCGGCGCCACGCCAATGAGCCGCAGGGTCACGCCGCAGGCCGCTGCGGCAGGGTCGCTCCGGAACGCCAGCGCGCCGCCGACGATGCCGCCTTGGTCTTCGGCGACCAGCATGAGCGTGCGGTCGGCGGGGAAGCGGCGGGCAAGCTCGGCCAAACGCCGATCGTGGCGTGTCAGCCGCTGGGGGAGCTGCGCGCCCGCAAGCTCGAAGACCTGCGCCAGCTCCTGGAGCGAGGCAACCGGCCGGATCACGTAGCGCATCATCAGTTCCTAGCACACGTCCTGGGCCCAGTTCACGCCAATTACCGCACAGGCAGGCGGTCCACACATCCCTTCCCACGTCCACAAGGCGCCCGGATGCCCGGGGTTATTGCAGGAAGTCGAGCACCGCCTCGGTGACGTGGCGCCACGTCTGCAGGGCGTCTGACTGATTGCGCTGAGCGGACAGCCCGAGCCGTGCCACGGCGCCGTAGCCCACGACACAGCGCAGTCCCTGGTCGCCGGCGATCTCGACGATGCGGCGGACCAGCCGCTTGGCGCCGTCCGGCGCCAGCCCGTCCTGGCCCGCCAGGCGCAGGCGGTACCACTCGAACAGCAGCCCGGCAAGGTCGGTGGTGCGGCAGCCAACGCCGAGGTCGTCCCAGTCCACCACGCCGCTGATCACGCCGTCGGCGGCCAGCACGTTGGTGAGGTTGAGGTCGCCGTGGACCAGATCAGTGGCGGGGAGCCGGTGGCCCCAGGCCGGCTGCAGGAAGGCCCGTAGCCGCCGGCCGGTCTGCGGCGCCGCCAGCTCGGTGGCATCCCACCAGTGCTCCCACCCCTCGAACAGGACCACCCCGATCCACCAGGAGACGTCCCAGCCGCCCTCGCCGAGCCGGGGCGCTTGGTCGGCCTGCAGCTCCACCAGGGCCAGCAGCCTGTCCAGGGTCGCCGCGTCCAGGGTGTGCAGCGGCTGGCCGGGCAGGCGCCCCTGGACGACCACGAACCAGTCAGCGTCCAGCGGGCCGCGCCACAGCAGCCGCGGTACGGGATAGCCACGCTCGCCCAGCAGCCCCATCGCGTCGGCTGCCCATGCGGCCCGCGTCGGGGCGAACGGGTTGGCGCTGGCCTTGACGATCACCTTGCCCGGACCGCCGTCGCCGACGGATTCGGCAAGCCAAGTCCGGCGACCCTCCCGCGGCCGGCCGAGCTGGGCCGGCGGCCGCAGCCACCAGCCGCAGCTGGAGTGGATCCGTGCGGCAACCCGGCCCCACAGCCCGTCGGTCTCCATCGCGCCCGTTCGGCTCGCCGCCGTGCCCTCAGCGGGTCCGGCCGTCTGCGTTGAGGGTGTGCTCGGCCAGATCGCGGGGCAGCACGCCAAGCAGCCGGCCCTCCGGGGTGGTCACCAGCATGACCGTCAGGTTCTTGTCCCGCATCACGGTGACCAACTCCTGGAGCGACCGGTCAGGCCGCACGGTCGATGGGCCAGCCTCCATGACCTGCTCGGCGCGGCGGTCCGGGTCGCCAGCCAGCGCGGCGGCGCGGAGCCGGCCCACCACCGTGCCGTCGGCGGCGACCACCAGCGCGAACCCGTACGGTGAGGCTGCCACCCGCGCACGGACCTCCCCAACCGGCTCCTCGATCGAGGCCGTCACGACGTCCGCGCGCACCGCGTGGCGGGCACGGAGGACTCCGGCCTGCTCACCCTCGGTCTCCAGGCCATGGGCGAGCCAGTCGGCCTTGCCCGCGGTGTAGTCGTAGACCTCAGGAAAACCGAGCTGCTCGAGCCGGCACGCGGCCCGGGGGCTCATGTCTCATATCCAGTCCCAGCAGTACACGACGACCGGCCGGCCCTTGTCGAGCCGGGCGGCGGTGGTGGCGTCGAGCTGCTTGAGGGGGAGGTTGACCGCGCCGGGCAGATGCTCCTCGGCGTACTCGGTCCGCGGCAGCACCTCCACGAGCTGTGCGCCACGCGCCCGCAGCTCCTGGAGCTGCGCGAGGGCGATGCTGGTCGGCATGACGGGCTCCTTCCGGTGTCAGGGTGTCGGTGGGTCGCCCCGTCCCGCGATCGTCCAGGGCGCCGTGGCCGCAGCGCCGGTTGGGCCCTGGTCGTCTGAGTCTGGTGAGCGCAGCAGGTCCCCGAACACCGCCGCGCCCAACTGCAGCGCCTGTGGGATCGCAAGCAGCTCCAGCCGGACTCCTTCGCGCTGCTGCCAGCGCTGGGCGGTGGCGGCGGAGGCGTGGAAGTGGATCAGCGGGCACCGGCAGCAGGCCGCCTGCCCCGCGGTTCCACCATCGCCGGTTGGTCCGTCGGTCTGGGTCGAGTAGCCGACCACGACTGGGGCCGGTTCCCAACGTGCGTGGCCGTCGTGGACCTCGACGGTGATCGGCGCCCCGATGAGCGGGTCACGAGAGGTGATGGTGGCGTCCTGGTCGAGCATCGCCGGGATGCCGAGCGCATCGATGGCGCAGTAGGCCTCCATGGTGAGCCCGCCGGGCAGGCGGACCTGGTGGCCGCGGGGGCTGGCGACCAACGGGTAGGCGCCCGCCAGGTGGCCGGTTGCGGGGTTGGCCTCCACCAGGTCGGCCTCCACGAGCCGGCCAAGCGCGTCCTGAAGGCCCACGCCAAGTTCGGCGGCCCAGGCCGAGAGGATGGCGCGGAGAGGTGCCTGCCCGCTGGCGGCGAAGTGGCCCAGCACGCGCCGGTGCAGCTCGCGGATAGGCGCGGGCAGGCCCTGGCGGCGGCGCGAGGGAGTCGGGAAGCCGGCCGCTGCCCGCTGGAGAAGGAGTTCCTCGACGGTGGGGTCCATGCTCCGGTCTCCTCCCTCGGGTCACGCGGCGCAGCAGGAGAGCTTGGTGATGTCGCGGGTGAAAGCCTGGGCGGCCAACTTGAGGCCCTCGCCCATGGTCAGGTACGGCGCCCAGGTGTCGGCCAGCTCCCCGACGGTCATGCCGAGCTTGACCGCATAGACCGCGGCCTGGATTGCGTCGCCGGCGCCGTCGGCGACCATGGTGACCCCAAGCACCCGCCCGCTTGCCCGCTCGGCCACGATCTTGACCAGCCCGCGGGTGTCGCGGTCCACCAGCGCGCGAGGCACCTGGTCCAGCGGCAGGACCCGGCACGCGCACGCAATGCCCCGTTGGACGACCTGCTGATCGGTGAGGCCGACCGCGGCGAGCTGCGGGCTGGTGAAGATGACCCGGGGCAGGTGCCGGTAGTCCAGCGTCCGGCCGGCGCCGTCCAGAGCGTTGTCGGCCACCAGGGTGCCGTGCGCGGCGGCGACGTAGACGAACTGCGGCGCTCCGGTGACGTCCCCGGCGGCCCAGATCCTGGGGTTGTGCGGCCTCGCTCGCCGACCTTGACGCCCACCGCCTCCAGGCCGAGCCCGTCGGTGACCGGACGGCGGCCGGCGGCGACCAGCAGCCCCTCGGCCCGCAGCTCCACGGTGGAACCGTCGTGGTGGCGCACGGTCGCCACCACGTCACCCTCGCCGTCACGCGCCACCCGGGCGACCTGGGCGCCGGCGTGCACGGTGATGCCCTCGTCGGCGAATACCCCGGCGATCGCGGCGCCTGCCTCCGGCTCTTCCAGCGGCGCCAACCGGTCCAACAGCTCCACCACGGTGACCTTGCTGCCGAGCCTCGCGAACAGTTGGGCCTGCTCCAGGCCCACGGCGTTGCCGCCCACGACCAGCAGCGACCCCGGCAGCTCGTCCAGTTCCATCGCGGTGGTCGAGGTGAGGTAGCCGACGTCGTCCAGGCCTGGGATGGGCGGCGCGCAGGGCGCCGAGCCAGTGGCAATCAGGTAGTAGGCCGCCCGGATCCGCCGCGTGCCGTCACCGGGGAGGTCGACCTGGAGCGTCGGCCCGTCACCATCGGTGAGGTCCGCGACGAAGCGGGCATGGCCGCCCAGGACCTCCCAGCCGTAGGCGGCCGCCAGGTCGATGTACTTGTCGGCCTGAAGCTGCTCGACCAGGGCCTGCTTGCCGGCCAGCAGCGCGACCGGGTCAACCGGACCGGCGGTCGTGGCGATGCCAGGGAACCGCTGGCCGGCTTCGGTAGCGACCTGGCGGGCCTGGGCGGCGGCTAGTAGCGCCTTGGACGGGACGCAGCCGCTGTTGACACAGGTCCCACCGATCCTGTCGCGGTCGACCATGACCACCCGCCGGTCCTTGCGGCGGGCGGCGATCGCGGCGGAGAAGCCGGCCCCGCCAGAGCCGATGATCGCCAGGTCGTAGGGGTCCTCGCCGCTGGCCCGCGCCACCGCAGCCTCCTCGTCTGGTCCGGGCGTCCAGGCAGGTCGCGCCGGGTTGCCACCCAGCCGGGCCGGTCCGCCTTCGATTCGCCTTGCCGAATGGGTTCTGCCCGCATAGTATTCGCTTAACCAGATGCATCACAAGGGAGCCCAGCATGGCCCAGACCGTCGCGGCACCGACACCCACAGCGGCGCCAGCGTTGCTGCCCGCCGAGGCGACGATGGTCGGCACCGTCGCCAAGTTCTTCCGCGCGCTGGGCGACCCGACCCGGCTGCGGCTGCTGGAGTTCCTGCTGGACGCCGAGCACACCGTCAGCGAGTGCGTCGCCCACGTGGGCCTGTCGCAGGGGCGGGTGTCGGTGCATCTGGCCTGTCTTGCCGACTGCGGCTATGTCGCCTGCCGCCGCGCCGGCCGCAACGCCTTCTACCGGGTCGCCGATCCGCGCGTGGCGGACCTGGTTGTGCTCGCGCACGCGCTGGCCGCCGACAACAACTGCGCGTTGGCGGCCTGCGATCGCATCGTCCCGCCCGCCAATCCCTGACACCTCGACTCACGGCCGCATTACGTTCACTGCCATGTCCAACCCAAAGCCTAGGGACTCCACCAGTACCCGTGAGGTGCTTGCCATCGTCGGTGGCGGGCTGCTGGTGCTGGTCTGCTGCGCCGGCCCGGCGCTGCTGGCCGCCGGCGTGCTCGGCGCGGCTGGCGGGGTGCTCCGCAACCCGGTACTTGTCGGCGTCGCCGTGGTGCTGGTTGCGGTCGCCGTGGGCGCGTTGGCGCTCCGGCGGGTCGGGGACCGCGCCAAGCAGTCGCGCTGCCCGCCACACGCCGACTCCGATGCCAGCGAGCTTGGCGCTCCGGGCCGCCGTGAGGGCGGCGGGCCTGCCGAGCCTTCCCGCCGCAAGGAGTAAGCGATGCGTCAGCGATTGGTGATGCGCCGATCCGCCCGCGCTCTCCGCGTAGAAGTGCGCGTCCGATGAGCCGGCGCCGAGGCATCCTCCGCCCATCGAACGGTCCCCGAGCGCGCCGATCGCCGCGAGCGGTCTGGCTTGCCAGCGGCGTGGCGGTCGTGGTGGTGGTCGCGCCCGGCCGCCGCTGGCACGGCGGCACCAGGTGGCGGAGGCCAGCCCGCCACGGCGCTCCAGGTCGGCGGCCGGTCGGGCGCTGCGGTCGGCAAGCCGAGCCCGACGATCGCCTGGCCGACGCTTGCGGGCCCGACGTTCCGGCTGCCCGCCGGGCGGCCCGCGGTGGTCTACTTCATGGCCGCGTGGTGCTCCGACTGCCAGCCCGAAGCCCAAGCCCTCGGCCAGCTCCAGCGGCAGCTCGGCGATCGGGTGGCGATCCTGGCGGTCGACGCCGACCCCAGCGACCTGGAGAGCCAGACGCGGGCGTTCTTCCACACCGCCGGCGACCCCGGCTATGCGATCGCCCGCGACCAGAACGGCAGGCTCGCCGGGGCGTTCGCGGTGCGGGCACTGGACACCACCGTGGTGGTCAACCCCGCCGGGCGGGTCGTCTACCGCGACGAGGTCGCCACCAACCTGCCCACGCTCAAGACCGCGCTCGCCAAGGCGGAGAAGGCGTGACCACGGTGGCGCTGGCGTTCACCGCAGGGCTGCTGGCCACCGTGAACCCCTGTGGGTTCGCGATGCTACCCGCCTTCCTGTCGTTCTACGTCGGCACCGCCGAACACGCCGATCACCGGGGCGCCGGTGGCGGGCGGGTCGGGCACGGGCTGGCGGTCGGGCTGGCGGTCAGCGCCGGGTTCGCGGGCGTGTTCGTGATCGCGGCGCTGCTGGCCGCCGCTGGCCTGAGCGCGCTGCTGCGGCTGGTGCCCTGGGCGGCATTGGGGATCGGTGTGGTCCTGGCCGGGCTGGGTGGGTGGCTGCTGGCCGGCCGCCACCTGGGACTGACCGTGCCCAGCCGCCTGCGCCCCGAGGGGGGCCGCAGCTACCGGCGGGTCGTAGCCTTCGGCGGCGCCTACGCGCTGGCGTCACTGTCCTGCACCCTGGGAGTCCTGCTCGCCCTGGTCGGCCAGGCGCTGGCCGCCGCGAGCCCGCTGCGTCTTGCCGGGGTGCTGGCCGGCTACGCGGTCGGCGCCGCCAGCGTGCTCATCGCGCTGTCGGTATCGGCGGCGCTGGCCAAGGACGCGCTGCTGGGGCGGGTGCGGCGGCTGCTGCCGCTGGCGGGCCGCCTGGGCGGCGGGCTGCTGGTGGTCTCTGGGGCCTACCTGGTCGCCTACTGGGCACCCACCCTGGCCCACGCCGGCCGGCCCACCAGTCCGCCGCCATTGGTTGGGGTCGGCACAGCCCTGTCGGCCCGGCTGACCACCGTCCTGAGCGCCGGCCGCGTTCCGGTGGCCGTCCTCGCCGGAATGCTCGTCGCCGGCGGCCTCGCCCTGACCATCCGCAAGCGGCACCAATCCATCAGGCGCCCACACGCTGCCACCTCACTGGGTTCGGGTGGCGCGGCAAATCCAAGCCCGACAGCCGCTTCGTCCAGTCTCGACAGGAGCGACCGCACAGGGGGTGACCTATGACCCGCGAGCCGAATCTCCCAGATCTCGGTGGCGGCCCGGCGTTCGAGCACACCCTGCTCGCCAGAGCGTTCCACCTGCTCCTCGACGACCACCGGCCCGTCAGCGCGGCTCGCCTGGCTCAGGCGCTGGCGTGCGACTCTGACCGGGTCGAGCAGGCGCTGGCGTCGCTGGACCGCCAGGGCCGCCTCCGGCGGGACCCTGCCGGGGCGGTGAGCGGGAGCCACGGCCTGTCGCTGACGCCCACCGCGCATGAGCTGCTCCTCGAGCACCCCGCCGGGCGGGAGCGGCAGTACTGGACCTGGTGTGCCTGGGATGCGGTCGGCATCCTGGCCGCCCTGGACGCCAGCGGGCGGATCCGCTCGACCAGCCCCTCCTCAGGCGCGCCGATCCAGCTCGACTTCCACCACGGCCACCCTCGCGACCCCGAGCCGAGGCTGGTGGTGTTCTTCGCCGACACCGACTGCTGCACCCCTGCCAATGGCGCCGACGACGATCCGGACTGCTGCGGCTCGCGGTCGGTGATCGACCAGTGGTGCCCGCTGGTCAACTTCTTCGAGCACGCTGACGCCGCCCAGGCGTGGGCCGCCGAGCACAGCGTGCGCGGCACCGCGGTCCCGCTGGCCGAGGCGATCAGCCAAGGCAAGGCCGCCTGGCGGCGATGGATCGTCGACCACGACCAACCGGCGAAGCAGGTCGGGAGCCAACCATGACGGCGAGCAGGACCAGCGATACACCCGCCGTGGCCCCGATCCACGAGGCGGGTGGACGGTCAGCTTGGCAGGCGGATGATGCCGCGCTCCAGCGCGACGGTGACCGCCGCGGTGCGGTCATCCACGCCGAGCTTGCCGAAGATGCGCAGCAGGTGCGTCTTGACCGTGGCCTCGCTGACGTACAGTTGCCGGCCAATGTCCTTGTTGGACAGCCCCCGAGCCACGGCCGCGAGGATCTCCAGCTCCCGGGAGCTGAGCGCCTCCTCGGCGGGGGCGCGCATGCGCCCGAGGACCCGGGTGGCCACGGTGGGTGACAGCACCGACTCGCCGCGTGCGGCGGCGCGGATGGCGGTGAACAACTGCTCTCTGGGCGCGTCCTTGAGCAGGTAGCCGGTCGCGCCGGCGTCGATCGCGCGGGTGATGTCAGCGTCGCTGCCGAAGGTGGTCACCACCAGGACGTGCACGGCAGGCTCGCGCTCGCGCAGGGTGGCGATGGCCGCCGGCCCGTCCAGTTCGGGCATTTGCAGGTCCATCAGCACCACGTCGGGCCGCAGCAGTTGGGCGCGTTCGACCGCCTGGGTGCCCGTGGCGGCCTCGCCGACCACCTCCATGTCCGGCTGGGTGGCCAGCATCGCCCGCAGCCCGTCGCGGACGACCGGGTGGTCGTCGGCGATCAAGACCTTGATCATCGGGCCATCCCCTTAGGGTTCCCCGAGCCCCTCCGGCGGATCCCACCGGTCACTGGAGTTGCCTTTCGCTGTTGGTGGGGAGCTCGGCGGCAATGGTGGTGCCCTCGCCCTGCGCGCTCTCGACGGTCAGGTGCCCACCCAGCTCGGCGACCCGCTCGCGCATGGCACGCAGCCCCAGCCCGCCGCCCGCCGCCGTGGTGGCGGCCGGGTCGAAGCCGACCCCATCGTCGGCCAGGTCCAGCACCACCACGTCGTCCAGGTAGGACAGCGTGAGGGTGACCTTGGTGGCGGAGGCGTGCTTGCGGACGTTGGCCAGCCCCTCCTGCGCGATACGCAGCAGGGCCGTCTCGGCCGGGGCGCCGAGCGGCCGCTCGGCGCCGGTGATCGTGGCATGGGCGTGCAGCCCGGTCTCCTCAGCCAACCGACCGGTCAGCTCTTCCAGTGCCCGCTGCAGGGGCTGCTCCTGGATAGAGCGAGGACGCAGCGCCCAGACCACCCGCCGGGACTCGGCCAGATTGTCGCGGGCCGACCGCAGCGCCTGGGTGATGTGCCGGTCCACCGGCTGGCCGGTGGCAAGCGATTCCTCGGCGGCCTCCAGCAGCAGCACCACGCTGGCAAAGCCCTGGCTGAGGGTGTCGTGGATGTCGCGGGCCAGCCGCTGCCGCTCCTCGAGCATGCCGGCCCGGCGCTCCGCGGCGGCCAGCTCCGCACGGGTCGCCTGGAGCTGCTCCAGCAGCCGCTGGCGCTCCCTGCTCTGCCGCACGATCGCGCCGACGTAGCCGACCGACAGCACCGTCCCGGCGGCGAAGACAGAGACCGCCACGACCGCCGGCCACGGGACGCCACCCTGCTGGTGGGCGAGCTGCCACAGCAATCCGGCCGCCACCACCAGGACCACAGCGGCCCCGTGCCGCAGGTCGTGCAGGCACAACGGCGCCAGCACGCCAAAGCCCAGCCACAAAAACGCCGGGTGCAACGCGATCAGCGGCGCCCACAACGCCACCGCCCCGACCAGGTAGATCACCTCCGCGCGGGCGGCGGGCCGGGCGATCATCCACCAGGCATACCAGCCGCCCAGCGCCCCCACCAGCGCCAGCCGGGCCGCCACGCCCGCAGCCGATGGGGAGGCGTCAGCGATCGCGGTGGCGGTGGCATAGGCGACCAGCAGGTAGAAGAAGCCGTGCCAGGCCAGCCGCCACCTTCCCCAGGCGACCTCCCCTGACATGCCCGGATCGGCCCGCTCGCGCCGGCCGGCAGATGTCCGCCTCGTGTCCGTCGCCCCCTCGCCCTGGTCAGCAGCCTCGCCATCGCGCCGATCCCACCCTAGAACAGGGTCTTGTGGGTGGGTATCCACCGCTCGGTCACCGCGGTGTCCACCGCCCGTTGCCCCAGATCCCCCCTGCCGGCCGATCCCAAGTTCGCCCGAGCCCAGCACCCTCGTGGCAGAGGCCGACCTGACCATGAGGAGGAGGCACGTGACGCAACCCCACGCCTCGATCGTCAGCTTCGACGACGTCACCCGCCAGTACGGGAGCCTCATCGCCCTCGACAGGCTGCGGCTGCAGATTCAGCCGGGCGAGACCGTCGCCCTACTTGGCCCCAACGGCGCCGGCAAGACCACCACCGTCGAGCTGCTGCTCGGCCTTGGCACCGCCGATCAGGGCGTGGTCCGCCTGTTCGGCGGCCCACCGGCCGACGCCATCGCGCGCGGCCGGGTCGGCGCGATGCTGCAGGACGCCGGCCTGCCACAGGGCCTGCGGGTGGCCGAGCTCGTCAACCTTGTCCGCGGGCTGTACCCCAACCCGCTCCCGCCGGCCGAGGCGCTGCGGCTCTGCGACCTCGAGCAGGTCGCCAACCGGCCAGTGGAGCGGCTGTCGGGCGGGCAGCGCCAACGCGTGCGGCTGGCGCTGGCCCTGGCCGGCAACCCCGAGCTGCTGGTCCTGGACGAGCCGACCGCCGCGCTGGACGTCCAGGCCCGCCGCGCGTTCTGGCAACGCATGCACGCCGGCGTGGCCGCGGGCCGCACGGTGCTGTTCGCCACCCACCGACTGGAGGAGGCCGACGCCGTGGCCGGCCGCGTCGTCGTCCTGGCCCGCGGGCGGCTGCTCGCCGACGGCCCCCCCAACCAGGTCAGAGCCCAAGCCGCCGGCCTTGGCACAGCAAGCCTGGAGGAGGCGTTCCTGCAACTCACCAGCGAAGGAGACCCATCATGACCGGCTACCTCGCCTACCTGTGGCTGGAGGCCAAGCGCCAATGGCGCGACCGTCAGGCGCTGCTGTTCCGGCTCGGGCTGCCCACCACCGTGTACCTGATCCTGATCGCGGTGCAGGACCGGCCCGAACGGCCCACCGGGGGCCTGCCCTGGGAGACGGGCCGGATGGTGGCCCTGGCCGCCCTGGGCGCGGTCATCTCGGGGCTGGCGGCCGGCCCCTCGCTCGGCGAGGAGCGGGCCAGCGGCTGGCTGCGGCAGCTCCGCGTCACCCCGCTTCGCCCCAGCGCCGCGGTGGCGGCCAAGATCGCCGTGGCGATGAGCTTCGCGCTGCCGGCGATCACCCTGGTCGCCGCCACCGGTGGCCTCACCAGCCATGTCAGCCTGGAGGGGACCCGGTGGATCGAGCTGGTCGCGCTGATGTGGCTGGCCACCGCCCCAATCACCGCGCTGGGCGCCCTCCTCGGCCTGACCTTCGCCGCCCAGGCCGCCCAGGGCGCCACCAACCTGGCCTTCCTGGTGCTGTGGCTGCTGGGCGGGATCTTCACCTCGCCCGACAGCCTGCCGGACACTCTGGCCGCCGTCGCCAGGAGCCTGCCTTCCTACGGGGCAATCCAGGTCGGCCAGGCCGCCGCCAGCGGCAACCTGGTCCCCGCCTCGGCCCTGCTGGTGCTGGCCGCCTGGACGGCGGGTGCTGGCGCGCTGGCCGCGCTTGCCTGGCGCCGTGTGGTTGCCCAATGAGCGCCGCGCACGACGGTCGCCAGTATGGGAAGAGGTAGCCGGATGCCAATGAGCGAAGAGCTTCGCGTCTCGGACGGCGAGCGGGACCGGGTCGTTGAGTTCCTCAAGGACCAGACCGCACAGGGACGCCTCAACCTGGAGGAGCTCGAGCAGCGCACCGGCGCCGCCTATGCGGCCAAGACCCGCCTCCAGCTCCAGCGGCTCACCCAGGACCTGCCAGGAGCGCCCGACTTCGGGCCTGATCAGCGGGAACCGATCGCGGACGAGCAGCACGTCCCCGCCCGCGCGCCCTGCCTGCTCACCGTGCTTGCCTGCTGCGGCGGATGGCCGCGCCACTGGCGATCCTGATCCACTTGGCGTTGCGGTGGCGCGAGCGGCTCGCCACTCGCACCATCCGGTGTGCCGTCGGCTGCCGGGACAAATGGGCGGCGGCGAGGTTTCGAGGGCCTCTGGTCAGGTCGGCGCCGCTCCGCTCACGGCCAAATTCCGTAGCCTGCGGGCGGTGTGCGCGCCATACTCACGAGCTGATACTTCGGCCTGTGTGAGGAGGCCAGGATGCCAACAGCCGGCTACACCTGACGCTGACGCGCACGATCTCCCCCGGTCGTCCGGCGGTGCCCTGCGGACCCGTCCGTGACGACCACCGAGGAGATCATCATGTTCAGCTTCAGCCAGCAGCAGATCGCCCAATTCCAGGCCTTCGGCTTCGTGGTCATGCGCGGCCTGCTCAACGAGGCGGAGACGGCCACGCTCACCCGCGAGGTGACCGCTACGCTCACCGACGCGTTCGGCGGGATCGGCACCGACACCGACCCAGCAGGCGCTGGCGGGATCCGTGGCCACTACCTGCCGCTGTCGGTGGACCGTACGCCGCTCAGCCAGTCGCTGATGGCTGACGACCCGCGCCTGTTCCAGGGCTCCGCGGCGCTGCTCGGCCACCCGACCGTGCCGACGGCGCCGATCGCCACCTGCTTCACCAGCAACGCCGGCTGGCACACCGACCAGGGACCGCGGGTTGGCGGCGTCAAGTTCCTGGCGCACCTGCAGCGCCGCACCGCCGGCACTGGGGCGCTGCGGGTCGTGCCAGGCTCCCACGACCCGGCGTTCGCGGAGCGGGTGCGCGGCTTCTGGTCAAGGGACCCGGCCCTGGTCGTCGACACCGTCGACTTCGACCATCAGGGCTACGATCGCCAGCGCTGGCCGACCTGGCGCGAGTGGGAAGCCGCCACCCGATCGGTCCCGTCCCGGCAGGTCGCGGTTGAGCGGCTGCGGCTGCTCGGGGTCCTCGGCGAGGGTGATCCACGGTGAGCTCCGCCGAATCACCTGATCGGTACTTACGTGGGAGGAACCGCAATGGACGACAGCAGCACTGACAAGGAGCGGCTCGTGGAGCTGTACGAGGCCAGGGGCGACGCCGATACCTTCGCGCGGGCCAAGCGACTGTACGAGCAGGCGCTCGCCCGGGCGGAGGCGGCCGATCCGGCGGTGCTCCTCGGCTACGGCTACCTGCTGGAGTGCCATGGCCGCTATTCGCTGCGAGAGGCCGTGGCCCAGTACGAGCGCGCGATCGAGCTGAATCCTGACGCCGACAAGCCGCACTACCAGCTGATCTTGGCCTACGCCGCGCTTGGCGAGCCCGAACGGCCGGTCGAGCGGTACCAACAGCGGCTGGCCCAGTCGCCAGGCGAGGTGCGGGAGCACCGGTTCCTGGCCAACGCCTACCTAGCGGCTCGGAACTACGGCGAGACGGCCAGGGTGATCGACGCAGGACTGGCGCTGGCGCCCGACGATCGCCTGCTCCTTGAGATCAGAGGCCAGGTGCGGGCCGCGACCGGCGATCCGGAGGGCGCGTTGGCGGACTGGCGCCGTGCGGTCGACCCCGACCACAACCTCGGCCCGGTCTATTTGAGCGCGTTCCTGCTTGAGCGCCTGGGGCGGCTGCAGGAGGCCGCAGGGGCGTGGCGGTCCATCGTTGACTGGTGCCGGTCGCACGACGCGCCACTGACCGCCGAGTGGCCAAGACAAGAGCTGGAGCGGCTGCGCGGACGGCTCTCCAACGGCGGAGCGCGGTGATGGCACGGTCACGTAGGAGAGAGTGGTGTAGCAAGGCTTGCGGGCCGGATCCTCGAGATCGCCAGCGAGCAGGGGTTGCGGTGCACGGTCTGCTACGCGGCGATCGCGCGGCTCGCGCTGACCCGCCAGCACGCGGAACGCGATCAGCTGCTGACGTGGCGTTGCGTCACCGACGCGATCCTCGACCAGTGGGCTGACTGAGATGGGCCTCCCCACGCAGCGTCAGACTCGTTTGTCAATGTCAGAGACGCTGCTTGTCTGCTACATGGAGTTCTCGGCGGTGGGCCATGTGATCGAGCTGCTGCGGCACGCGCTGGGCTATCACGCAGCTGACCCGTCGCGGCGGATCGGGGTGCTGCTGCCGGCCAACTCGCCGCGGGAGCTCACCGACCTCTGCCCGTTCGTCGATGCCGTGTATCCGGTCTCTCCGATGCTGGACGATCTTCCAGACTCGTTGGCGCAGGTGCCGCGCGACTGGGACTGGATCGTCGACAACCCCCGCCGCTACGATCCCACGCATGTGGCGGCCTGGGACGGCCTCGACCGCTTCTTCGAGACGACCGAGCGGGTCTTGCGGGCCCGGCGCGGCCGCGCGGTCATCGGTGTCGAGCCGCCCAGCTATCGGCCGCACCAGCAACTGCGCCTCCAGATCCCCGACACCGACCGCCAGGCGGCCCACAACCTGTTGGCTGACGCCGAGGTGCGGATCGCCGTGATGCCGACCGGGAGCGGCCCCCGCGCGCACTATCCCTCGACCGCCTCCTGGGAGCTGGTCCTGCGCGGCCTGACTGAGCGGTTTCCCGGCGCCCGGATCTGCCTGCTGGGCAAGCTGCGCGCCGACGACCGCACGTGCAGCACGCTCGGCGCCGACGAGCTCGCGCGACTGCTGGCGGCGTTTCCGGACGCAGTCGACGGTTTCGACCGTCCGATCGTGCAGCAGCTCGCGCTCGTCGAAGCCTGCGATCTTTTCATCTCGCCGCACACGGGCTTCGGCATGGCGGCGCTCGCCGTCGCGACCCCATGGCTGACGATCTCGGGCGGATCCTGGGGGGAGTACTTCTTCAACGGCGTCCCCTTCTACTCGCGCCTGCCCGACCCGGAGCGGTTCGGGGCCTACACGCCCTACAACCCGCCGCCGCTGCTTGCCAACGACGAGGACGGCGAAGGCCCCCGGACGCCGAGCATGAGCCGGGCTCGCATCATCCACGACCTCAACCAGCTGCTCGAGGCCGCGACGCTGCTGATCGAGCACCGTCTTACGTACGAGCAGGCCCTCGAGCAGCACTTCGGTCGCTTGCTTCGCATCGTCGACCGCTCCCAGATCTGGACGTTCGAGAACCTCCACCGCGACTACGTGTAGCGCACTCCTTCCCCTGAGGCCAAAGCTGGGACGCGGGTTGGGACGCGCTCAGTCCGCGAGGGATGTCCTGCTGAGACGTGCGCGGCTTCGCATGATGCGCCATGCACCGCAATCTGATGAGGCCAGCCATGGGGAACGCGGGCCCTGGCGCCGCCCGCTGCTGCATGCATGCCCAGCCAGCGCCGGAAACCGGGGTCGTCGCGGACCGGAAGTGTGGCGGTGGCCGTCAACGCGCGGCGGCGAGCGAGCTTGGCCCCCGGCTCGCTCGCCGCCAGCGATCCCGCTCAGCCGGGGCGGGCGCAGAATCCCTGACTGCGGCACGATGCCTCGATGGGTGGCCACACGCTCTACCTGGTCGGCGGCGCGCCGCGTGTCGGCAAGTCGTCGCTGGCGCATCGGCTGCTGGAGACCGACGGGATCCCGTGGCTACCGACCGACGTGCTGCGGACGGTGCTGCGCCGGGTGCTCCCGGAGCTGGATGCGGTCGATCAGGATCCGGTCGACGCCCAGCTGCTCGCCGAGGTCATGTACCCGCACGTCGAGCAGGCCGCCGAGGTGTGCGCCGAGGAGTACGAGCGGTTTCTGATCGATGGGTTCGAGCTGTCGCCGTCCTATCCTGCGCGGCTGCGGGCGGCGCTGGAGGGGACCGCGGTCTGGGCGTGCTTTTTGGGGCACGAAGGGTTTGCGGTCGAGGACCTCGTCGGCTACCGGGGACCAAAGCCCCAGCACCACGGCGCCTCGCGCGAGGAGCTCCGCCAGGCCGCTGCCTGGATCCGGCGGCGGAGCCGCGAGCTGCGCCAGGAGTGCGCCGCCGTCGGCGTGCCCTACGTCGACGTGGGTGAGGTCGGCTTCGAGGCGGCCATGGTCCGAGCACGAGGCCACCTGCTGGCGCGCGGCTGACTGCCCGAAATCCGGTCATCCTCCAGGGTTGATCCTCGTGCTCGCGTCATGCTGTGGGGCGAGTGGGTGGGGTGACACCTCGGCAGAACAGCCAGCCGATCCCAAGCAGAGTCGACCCCAGGACGGTGATCCCAGTGACCAGGCCCGCCGGCTGGACAGTGCCGCCGAGGAGCGCCAGGAGCCCGGTGGCGAGCAGGCCGTACGCCCCGGTTGCCATTCGCTGTCGGTCCTCGCGTGGCCGGTCGTCGGTCAGCCGGTCGAGCCGGTAGGCCAGGTCCGTGGCGCCACCGAAGGCTGGGGTGGTGGTCGGGGCCGGACTGGCTGCGGCGGCCAGTGCCGCCTTGGCCAGGGCGCGTGCGACCACCCGCCGATCTCCGACCACGCCTGCCGCTGCCTGGTCGGCGATGACCTCCAGCTCCCGGGCAAGCGAGGAGGCCGCCTGATGGACCGCTGGTGCCACCGGCCCCAGGGTGGCGGTGACGACCTGCGCGAAGCCCAGGAGCCGATGGTGGCGAAGCCGCAGGTGGGCAAGCTCGTGGGCCAGCATGGCGTCGCGCTCGTCGTCGTCCAGCAGGCCCAGCAGTGCGCGCGACACGACCACGCCGCCGGAGCGGCCGCCAACGGTGTAGGCGAAGGGCCTGAGGGAGGCCAGGACGTGGGTGACCGGCCCGGCGCCGGACTTTGGGAGGAGTTCCGCGGCGGCCAGGGCGGTGCTGGTGGCCAGCCGCGAGTTCGCTCTGGCGGCTGCCGCGGCGAGCCAGCCGAGGCGTAGCAGGTAGGCGCCGGCCAGGGCGCGACCGTCGAAGAGCCGGGCGGCAAGCCATGGGCTCACCAGCAGTAGGGCGATCGGCCCGGCGATCAGTGCGGCCGTGGTGAGCCTCACCCCGCGCCGCCTTCGTGCGCGGCGCCGGTGCCGTCGGTCAGGGCTCGCAGGCGGCCGAGCAGCTCGGGTGAGGCCTCCAGGTCCTTGACGAAGTGGGCCAGCACCGCCCGCGGGTCCTCGGCATCGGCCAGCACCTCACGCAGCGCGCGGGCGGCAAGCTCCTCCTTGGTCAGTGCCGGCCGGTAGACGAACCCGCGGCCCTCCCGTCGGCGCTCCAGCAGGCCCTTGTCGCACAGGCGGGTCACGATCGTCATCACCGTGGTGTAGGCGCGCTGCTGGCCGTGGAGGGCGGTGAGGAGGTCGTGCACGCCGACCCAGTCGCCCCGGCTCCAGGCAAGCTCCATCACCTCGGCCTCCAGCTCGCCGAGCCGCCGTCCGGCCACCTGCCGCCTGGTCACCATCCTCTTCGCCTTCTACGGCCGCGTAGTAGTCCGTGCCTGATCCTGTCGGTCCGGGCGGCGCCTGTCAACCGCGATCGGATCGAGGAACGGCCGCGGCGCGGGGGTGGATCGGGCCACCGGTCACCCTGGCGGTGATCTCGTCCCCGTTGGCGGTGGCGGCCTCGGCTCGGGGCCGGCGGCGCTCGCGCAGCCACAGCCAGCCGCCGGCGCCGAGCATCACGCCGACCGACACCCAGCCGTTGCGGGACACCCGAACAGCCGATAGGTGGTATCGGTGCGCAGCAACTCCAAGAAGAACCGTCCGAACGCGTACAGCCCCAGATAGGCCAGCACGATCGAGCCGGTGCGCAGGCGATGACGCCGCTCCAGCCACAGCAGCGCACCCACCACCAGCAGGTCGTACAGCGACTCGTACAGGAAAGTGGGATGGAAGGTGGAGAACCCCAGGTACCGCTCCGGCCGGTGACCGGGGTCGACCCGCAGCGCCCACGGGAGAGTGCTGGGGGTGCCGAACAGCTCCTGGTTGAAGTAGTTGCCCCAGCGGCCCAGCGCCTGCGCCAGCGGGATCCCGGGGATGGCGGCGTCCAGCGCCTCCAGCACCGGCAGGCCGCGGCGGTGGGCGACCCAGGTGCCGAGCAGGATCCCAACGGTGAGGCCGCCGTACAAGGCTAGGCCGCCCTCCCAGATGGCGACCACGTGCAGCCATCGGCCGTGGAACTGGCCGCAGTGGGTCGAGACGTAGGCGGCGCGGGCGCCGAGGTAGCCGGCGGCGACCGCGCACAGGATCGGCCGGTCCAGGTCGGCCGGGTCGTGGCCTCGCTCGGCTCAGCGGCGCCTGGCCAGCGGCACGGCCAGCAGGATGCCGACCGCGTGCAGCAGCCCGTACAGGTGCACGACCAGCGGCCCCAGGTGGAACCCATTGGTGGGCGGTGCGGGGATGACGGCGAGCACGGTCGACATGGTTGGGTCACCCTCCGGTGCTGGTGAGGTCCGGTGTCGTGAGCTGCTGGCGGGTGGTGGGCTCCGCCGCGGCGGGGGAGAGGGCCACACCCAGCGTGGTGGCGGCCCAGGCGGGCAGCCACCAATTCCAGCGGCCCAGCAGCGAGACCAGCGCGGGGACCAGCAGGCAGCGCACCACGGTCGCATCCAGCAGGATGCCCGCGCCCAGCCCGGTGGCGAAGATCTTGGTGACGGTGTCGCGGGCGCCGGCCAGCGACGCGAACGCCAGGAACAGGATGAGCGCGGCGCTGGTCACCAGCCGGCCCGTTCGGCCCACCCCTTGGACGACGGCGTCGGCGGTCGAGCCGGTGGCGTCGTAGGCCTCGTGCATGCGGGCCAGCAGGAACACCTCGTAGTCCATCGAGAGCCCGTACAGGAACGCGAACACGAACAGCGGCACGAAGTTGTCCAGCGGCCCCGGTGCCGGCCACCCCGCCCAGCGCGCGGGCACCATGCCCGAGCTGCCAGACCAGCACGATCGCGCCGATCGACAGCAGGTCGACGGCCACGGCCTTGGCGGCCAGCAGCAGCGAACGGAACGCCCGCGCCAGCAACACGAAGGTGATCGCCGCGATGACCGCCACGATCAGCGGGAAGCGACCGTAGACCGCGCGGGCAAAGTCGAGGTTCTCAGCGCCGACGCCCCCGACCCGCGCGCCCGGTGCCAAGCGCTGCATGGTGGCACGGACCCGTTGGACGGTCTGCTGGCCGCGGGCTCGGCCACTGCCGCCACCTCGACCAGGGCGGTGCCGGCCCCGCCGCCAGGCGGGCTCGTTGGGCGCGACCGCCGCCCACACGCCGGGCACCCGCGCCAGGCGGCTCGCCAGCGCCGCAGGGTCGGTCGCGGCGCTGGCGGGGACCAGCACCTCGATCGGCGTGAGCACCCCGGCCGGCACCCCCGCGGCGCGTAGGGCCACCAGCGCCTGGTGAGCCGGACCGGCGCTGGCCAGGGAGCTGGCCTGCTCGTCGCCGACCTGCAGGCGCAGCGCGAACCCGCCGAGGATCGCCAGCGCCGCCACTGCCGCCACCGTCGCTCCCCCAGCGGCCACGCACGACGGCACGCGCCCACGTGGTCCAGGCACGGCTTGCTCCCACATGCGTCCGGAGCCGCCGCCGCGGCCAGTCGAGCCGGCCGCCCGCGCTGGCCAGCGCCACCGGCAGCAGCGTGATGGTGACCAGCGCGCTGAGCACCGGATCAGCAGGCCGGCAACGCCGACACTGCGCAGGTAGGGGACCGGCAGCACCACCAGCGACAGCAGGCCGACCGCGACCGTGGACGCGCTGAGCACCACCGAGCGGCCCGCGCTGGCCATCGCCCGGTGGACCGCCTGGTCGCCGGCGTGGCCGGCGGTCCGCTCCTCACGCCAGCGGGTCACCAGCAGCAGCGAGTAGTCGATCGCCACCCCCAGGCCGATCAGCGCGACCAGGTACTCCACGATCAGGTTCACCTCGGTGAGCACCGTCAGCAACCCGACCAGCAGCAGCGTGGCCAGGATGGCGACCGCGGCGACTAGCAGTGGCGCCAGCGCCAGCACCGAGCCGAACACCAACAGCAGCACCGCCAGCGCGCCCAGCCCGCCGATCAGCGTCAGGTTGACCACCTCGGCCCCCGCCGACCCGCCATCGTCGTGGGCGCTGAGCTGGTCGATGCCGGTCACCTCCAGCGCGGTGCCCGCTGGCAGCGCGGTCCGCAGCGCGGCCGCCGTCGCGACCGCCGGATCGCCACGGTCGGCTGCGCCGTCGTCGCTTGGGAACACCAGGCCGTAAGTGGTCCGGCCGTCTGCGGAGACCAGGCGCCGGTCACCGCTGCTGGCATAGGAGGCAACGCGGGCGGGCAGCGAGAAGTCCGTCGACAGCCGCTGGCTGACGGTTGGCGCGAGCACGACCCCACCAACAGCGCGACCAGCCACCCGCCCAGCACCACCAGCTTGTGGCGCAGCAGCCAGCCGGACAGCTGCGTCATGACCAACCCTCCACCTACTACAAGCTTGTGGAAACCATGTGATGCCGATCTTCTACAAACCTGTAGAAGCTTGTCAACTGGGAGGAGGGTGTCTGCGCCCAGCGTGGTTGGGCGGCAAGCCGCTCGACGGCCTCACCGCCGCCTGTTCGGAACCGGGGTGGGTGGGTCGAGGCCGAGCCACACGGCTGGCTGGTTGTCCGTGAGTCTGCCGATCACCTGGCGATGCTGACCCGCCCAGCCACGATCGCCGGGCTGCTTGACCGGCTGATCAACGCGCTCCTGGATGCGCGACCCCAGGCGCCAGCGCCGGGACGACAACCCGACCGACGGGATCGCTGAGTCGACCGGTGGTGAATGGGCATGACGGTGCTCAGCCCGGCAGCGGCATGGGTCATGAACAGCGGGCCGCCGCGTCCTCCTCCAACCCCAAGGTGGCCAGGTAGGCGTCCAGGCCGTGGATCATCAGGTCGACGCCGATGCGGAACTGGGCGGTCATGTCGCAGTCGCCGCAGACCAGCAGCGCAGTGCGCACCAAGTCGTCGGGGGCCTGTGGGGACAGCATGCCGGAAACCTGGCGGATGAGCGCGATCTCGCTGTCGGGGCCGGGTGGAGGTGGCGGGGGCAGCGACAGCTCGGCAAGGGCGTAGCCGATCCCGTAGGGGAAGACGGTGCGCAGCAGGGCGACCGCGCATTCCTCCGGCACGCCGTCCTTGCGCATCAGGCGCAGGGCGCCGTGCGCGAGGCGCAGCGGGCGCTCCCGGATCTCTTGCCGGCTGTACAGCAGCGTGGCGGCGTGCGGGTGCCGGTGGACCAGGTCGCGCAGCGCCGCGGCGAGCTGGCGGATCGCCTCCCGCCAGTCGCCAGCGGCGGGTTCGGTGGGGATCTCGTCCCACAGCAGTTCCACGATGCCGTCGAGGATGTCGTCCTTGTCGGCCACGTGCTTGTACAGCGACATGGCCTTGACCCCGAGCTCGGCGCCCAGCTTGTGCATGCTTAGCGCCTCCAGCCCGTGCTGGTCGACGTAGTCCAGGGCGGCCCGCAGCACCTGCTGCCGTGACAGCGGTGCCCGGGCCGCCCTCTCGCTCTGCGCAGTCACCGTCATGGCTGACAGCATACCACTTGACTGGATGCTATCGTAATCCTAATCTGGCTTACGGCATAAGCCCGCCAAGGCTCTTGCCTGGCATCCCAGGCTCGCAGTTGCGCTTGACAGAGCGACAGACGCATGTCCCCAACCGAAGGAGCGGCAATGGATAACCCTGCGGCCATCGAGCTGGCCGGCCTGACCAAGCGGTACCGGCGCGGCAAGGACCTGCTGGAGGCCGTCAGGGACGTCACGCTGAGCGTGCCGGCGGGGCAGGTGATCGGCCTGCTCGGCCCGAACGGCGCCGGGAAGACGACCATCATCAAGATGATCTGCGGGCTGATCCTGCCCTCGGCCGGGACGATCCGGTTGAACCGCTACGACGTGGCCCGGCAGCGGGCGGCCGCGGTCCGGCAGATCGGCGCGGTGCTGGAAGGCTCCCGCAACGTGTACTGGCCGCTGAGCGCCTGGCAGAACCTGCTGTACTTCGGCCGCCTCAAGGGCCTGCGCGGCGCCGAGATCAGGCCCCGCGCGGAGCGGCTGCTGACCGAGCTGGGCCTGTGGGAGCGGCGCCACGAGACCGTGGGCTCCTACTCCCGCGGCATGCAGCAGAAGGTCGCGGTCGCCGCGGCGCTGATCACCGACCCGCCGATCCTGCTGCTGGACGAGCCGACGATCGGGCTGGACGTGGAGGCGGCCCGCACGGTCAAGGACTGGATCGCCCAGCTGGCCCGCGACGAGGGCAAGACGATCCTGCTGACCACCCACCAGCTCCCCATCGCCCAGGAGCTGGCCGGCCGGATCGCGGTGATCCGCGACGGCCAGATCATCGCCGACCTGCCCACGCCTGAGCTGCTGTCCCGCTACGCCGAGGACCGGTTCGAGGTGCGGACCGCCAGGCTGCAAGACGGATTCCAAGGCGTGCTCCCGCCGGGAACGCGGATCGAGCCGGAGCAGGGCGCCACCCGGATCCTGCTCCCGGACACCGACCAGGCCGGGCTGCATAAGGTCCTGGACGGGCTGCGCGCCAGCGGGGTGCCGCTGCTGTCGGTCAGCCAGGCCCAGCCGGGCCTGGAGGAGGTCTTCCTGTGGCTGATCCGCCCCGGCGACAGCGACGGCCGCGCGGCAGCCACGGCAGCCGACGGAAGCCGCGGGGGGCGGGTGGCATGACCGCGATCACCGTCCCGCGCGCCGCTGCGCCCGGGCTTGGGCTGCGGGCCTTCGCCAACGAGGCCGGCAAGGGGCTGGCACTGCTGTGGCGGCGGCGCGCGATCACCCTCACCGCCATCGTGCTGCAGGGGTTCCTGTACCTCATGATCCAGTTCTTCATCGGCGGCGGGCATCTGGTCCTGCCGGTGCTGGCACTGACGCTGCCGGGGCTGTTCGCCTACACCGTGGCCGGGGCGGCGGCGCTGGGCGGCAGCGGCGGGATCGCCGAGGAGGTCAACGGGGGCACGCTGGAACAGGCGCACCTGTCCCCCGCCCGGCCGTCGGTGCTGGTGGGGGGCCGGCTCGCCGCCCTGGCGGTGGAGGGGCTGATCCCGGCGGTCGTGCTGGCGCTCGCCTTCGGGCTGGGGTACGGGCCGCACTGGGTGATCCGGCCGGACGCGCTGGCGCCGCTGGCGCTGACCATCGCGGACGCGCTCGGCTACGGGCTGCTGATGACCGCGCTGACGCTGCGGCTGGCCAGCATCGGCGCGGTCGTGCACGTGTTCAACATGGCAGTCATGTTCTTTGGCGGCATGTTCATCCCGATCACGCTGTTCCCCCACGGCATCGAGATCGTCGCCAGGTTCGTGCCCACCGCCCTTGGCGTGGAGGTGCTCAACACCACGCTGGCGGGCCGCGGGCTGCGCACCGCCTGGGCCGACGGCACCCTGGCCTGGCTGCTGGTGCACACGGTGGCGCTCATCGGCCTGGGCTGGATCACCTACCTGTACACCTTGCGCCGCGCCCGGCGCGAAGGGGGGCTTGGCCCGCGATGACGAAGTTCCTCACCGCCCTTGGGAACGAGATCCGCAAGGGCCTGTGGTTCGCCTGGTCCGAGCGGCTGCAGATCGCCATGGAACTGCCGTTCTTCACCGTCTTCATCCTGCTGCTCGGGCCGATGCTCGGCGCCGGCCAGCAGATCGCCGCCGGGCACCTGGACTGGACGCTGGACGGCCGGCGTATCGCCCTGCTGATGGTGGGGTTCCTGCCGGCCATGTTCTTCTACTTCCAGGCGGTGAAGCTGTTCTGGCGGCTGCTCGGCGAGATCCAGGCCGGCACCATCGAGCAGGTCTACCTGTCCCCGCTGCCGTCGTGGCTGGTCGCCGCCGCCGGACGGCTGCTCGCCGCGATCCTCGAGACCCTCGTCCTGATCGTCGTCACCTACGGCCTGGTCAGCGCGTTCGTCAGCCTGCACGTCCACTGGACCGCCGCCGCGCTGGTGCCGATGGCGTTCCTGGTGCTCACCGGCGCCGGCTACTCGCTGATCATCGCCGGGATGACCCTGCTGTGGAAGCGGATCCAGCTGCTGCAGGAGACCTTCCTGCTGCTGGTCCAGATCTTCGCTGTCTCCGCGCTGCCGCTGCTCGCCGTCCCCGGCTGGTACGCCACCATCGGCCGCGCCTTCCCGGTCACCAGCGCGGTGGCCAGCCTGTACGGCGTGATGCTCGACCACCGTGGCGTCACCCAACTGTGGGGCACCGGCGGCCTGGTCTGGCTCACCGTCACCGCCATCGCCTACCTGGCAGCCGGGATCGGCACCTTCCGCGTGCTGGAGCACATCACCAAGACCCGCGGCACCCTCGGCGCCTACTGACTTTCGTTCAGAGACGGTTCTTGGCGGTAGGAGCGGTCGACGCCCGCTGCATATGTGGGGAGCGCCGGTGGGACGGCGGCCGGGATTTCCCTCTACTTTCCCTCCGCCCGACGCCAAGCCGCGCGGGACGGGGCGCAAGGGGCGGGGACGCCGGGTAACGGCGAGGGATATCGGTTGGCCGTTTGCGCATGTCACGGCCGGTAATCAGGAACGGATAGGGATGTGAAGGGACCTGCGGGGAGCCGAATTTGCGGCCTGTAAAATCGCCGGCTAGCGCCTACCCAGGTTCGAATCCTGGTCCTGCCACCACTAGCCACAACCAGCGGAGACATGGTTGCCGCCCGCGCCCGGTCACGCAACCCCGGCGGACCGGGCTTCCCTCCGATTTCCCTCCACCGGAAGCGGTCCGGACGCCGACTGTGCGTCCCACGCCACTTGGGGGCGAACACGGTCTCGACCGGGCCGTCGTGTAGGCGA
>WNFY01001148.1_pt1 | contig 24829 bp, 17 predicted proteins | sample 5400091 | NCBI WGS metagenome assembly WNFY01 (sample SAMN13153364, study PRJNA577476) | soil metagenome | isolation source: 60 cm soil or saprolite under grassland replicate 1 | place: USA:California | collected 2016-06-15 | reverse complement strand
GCAGTCTTGTTGTTCGGATCTCCAGGCGAAACAGGATTCCCGTCCAGAGTTTTGTCTCTCACGATCCGCTGCAGCTCTTTCAGGTTATCGCCTGCTTTTGTGAATTCGGACCTAAGATCAAGAATCTTCGGAAGGGTAGCCAAATTTGCAGTCGTAGCTTGCCCCTGTTCTCCTTTAATGATGTCAATACCAAAACCGTTTTTATCACCATGAGCATCGATAACGAAGTCGTCCTCGTTCTTAAACTTATCCAACATCAGGTCGAGAATCTTTTCGAAGGTCAGCGGGTCAATCTTGGCTGTATTACCCTTGGGAATCTGCAATGGATCGATGCCAAAAGTCTCCATAAACTCTCTGGCGTCGTCGGTTCTGTACAACCCGGCGGCCGCAAGGGCTTCGCGCCCGTTGCCTTTGATCAGGTACCGCTGACCGCGCAGAGCCGCGCGTGAAGCCTCCCAGGCCTCGGCTTCCAGATATTCGATACTATGATCACCGGCGCGCGCCAGTTGCACCGTGTGGGCCAGTTCATGGCCGAGCAGAGGAGCGAGGAATTCAAACGGCGCACACAAAAGTTGACTCGTTAGGCAGATGGTTTCTTGATCAGTCGACACGGCAATGGCCGCCTGGGACACCAGATAACGATCCGTGTTCTGACCGGCAGTGATGCATACCCGCTCGAGGCTGCGGCCAAAAGAGCGTTCAAAAGGTCTCCGCCAGCAAGCTGGTAAATGAATGCGCCGGTCCGTCTTTAGCCGGTCGGTCAACGCTGCCTCCCCAACCTCCAATTCAAACTGTTAGACCACTTGGTATTTAAACTGGCCGCCGTTTCCGACAGTGACATGTACACCGGAGATCGATTCGCTCTGCGCCATCTTCGAAAGAAACTCCCCTGACATCTCAGGCAGCAGCGTACGCGTCAGGATATGGTCCACGTTGCGTGCGCCGCTTTCCACCTCTTTGCATCGGCTTGCTATTTCATCGACAACTTTATCGTCATAGCTGAACTTCGCGCCGTGGTTTTCCCTCAAGCGAGCCGCGATTCGACCCAACTGTAGCTTAATAATCTCTCGCATGACGTTGTCGGAAATTAGATAGTAAGGAATGACAACCATGCGCCCAAGCAAGGCGGGTTTGAATACCTTAATCAGCTCGGGACGAATTGCTTCAACCAATCCCTCCGGTTCCGGCTTGGTATCCGGGTCTGCAGACAATTTCATGATAGTGTCGGTTCCGGTGTTTGAGGTCAACAGAATCACTGTGTTTTTAAAGTCAATCTCGCGGCCTTCGGCGTCTTCGAGCATTCCTTTGTCAAACACCTGATAGAACAACTCCATAACATCGGGATGGGCTTTCTCGACCTCATCGAGCAGCACGACTGAGTAAGGCTTGCGTCGCACTGCTTCGGTTAAGACACCGCCCTCACCATAGCCGACGTATCCGGGAGGCGATCCTTTCAACGACGAGACGGTATGCGCTTCCTGATATTCGCTCATGTTTATCGTGACGAGATTCTTCTCGCCGCCGTACAGTGTGTCAGCCAGCGTCAATGCGGTTTCCGTCTTTCCGACTCCGCTTGGTCCAACGAGAAGAAATACGCCGACCGGGCGTCGCGGGTCGGTGAGTCCTGCGCGAGAAGTTCTGATTCGTTGTGCAATCGCTTCAAGCGCATGCGATTGGCCAATGACGCGTTGCTCTAAACGATCTTTAAGGGCAAGGACTGTTTGAATCTCGTCGGTCAACATCTTCCCGACCGGGATTCCCGTCCAGCCGGAAATGACGTCGGCAATTGTTTGTGAATCGACGCAAGCTTGCATCAGTGGTGTTTCACCCTGCACCTTCTCCAGCTCTTCATTGAGCTGAGAAAGTTTCGCTTTCAATCCATCTACATCAATCGGCGGCTGGCTGGTGCCCATAGTTTCTCCAACCGAAGCTTGAGGTGCCGTGCCTACCGCCGCGACTCCTTCACCAGGAACGGTAACGGAGCCGGCCGCCGCGGCAGATGCAATTGTCGCGGGCGCTTTTCCGTTGCCCTCAGCAGGAGCAGCCTGAGCCAGCGCGTGTTTTTCAAGCTGGCCGCGAATCTCGCGAATTTGCTCGATAATTTCACGCTCCTTGTTCCACTGTGCTCTCAGGTTGGCCAGACGCGCTTCTTCCGCCGTCTTCCAGTTTTTCAATTCTTCGATTCGCTGAGTGTGGTTCACGCCAGTGATTGCTTCGCGTTCAAGCGCGCGAATTTCTGTGGCTAATTGATCTATACGTCTCTGCGCGTCTTCTACCGGCGCAGGCGTTGCGCCCTGGCCAATGGCTACGCGCGCGCAAGCTGTGTCCAGAACACTTACTGATTTGTCGGGAAGCTGCCGGCCGGAAATGTAGCGATGCGAAAGCTTCACCGCCTCCTCAACTGCTTCAGCCAGAATTCGCACGCGATGGTGATTCTCGAGTGATTCAGCGAGGCCACGCATCATGGCGGTCGCTTTCTCTTCGTCGGGCTCTTCCACTTTGACAACCTGGAACCGTCGCGCCAGCGCCGCATCTTTCTCAAAATACTTTTTGTATTCGGCCCACGTCGTCGCCGCAATTGTGCGCAGCTCACCGCGCGCCAGCGCCGGCTTCAATAGATTTGCCGCATCATTCTGGCCTGCCTGCCCGCCGGCCCCGATCATCGTATGTGCCTCGTCGATGAAAAGAATGATCGGCTGTGCCGAACCCTTAACTTCGTCCATCACCGACTTCAGACGATTCTCAAATTCGCCTTTGATGCCCGCGCCTGCTTGCAGCAATCCGAGATCGAGAGTACGCACCGCAACATTCTTAAGCGGATCCGGCACGTCGCCATTCGCGACGCGCAGGGCAAAGCCTTCGACTATTGCCGTCTTGCCAACTCCAGCTTCGCCAGTAAGGATCGGATTGTTCTGTCGACGACGGGTGAGGATGTCAATCACCTGCCGAATCTCGAAGTCACGGCCCAGCACGGGATCGATCTTACCGGCTCGCGCTCGCGCGGTAAGATCGATAGTGAACTGATCCAGGGCTTTCGTCGCGCCTCCTGCAACAGGCCCGCCGGTGGCTGATGGCTGATCTGACAAGCTGGTTGCTTCACGGGCTTCGGCGGAAGTGCCGGTGATGTCCGCGAAATCCTTCTTCAAGGATTCAACCGATATAGCCGCAAACTCTCGCGAAATCTCGCGCGCCAAGCGCGCAAGATCATCAGTTGCCAAAAGCGCCAGAAGCAAATGTCCGCTGCGAATCTGGGCCGCACCATAATCGATTGAGGCCAGCAGCCAGGCCTCTTGAATCCACTGCGGCAAACGCGGCGAAAGTCCCGGCGTGCGCGCGTTGCCGGTCTTCAATCTGTCCAAGGCGCCTGTCAAATCCTTGGTGATGCGCGACTGATTGATTTCGTAACGCCGAAAGATCGCCGCGAGATCAGTATCGGCACGTTCAATCAATTTCAGCAGCAAATGTTCCGGCTCGACGTCGTAATTAGTGCGTGAAAGGCAAAGCCCAGCGGCCCCTTCGAGGGCGCTGTGACATGTAGAGTTGAGCCTGGTAATCAACGATTTTAGATTTATGCCCATGATTCGAATCCCTTCGTGAGAGTCTTCATTATTTATTACTACTAATCACCACCTGATCGTCGTCTCTTGTGAAATCAAGTGTCTTGAGCCAGCTTGTCCAGCCAAGCCTTGGTCCGTTCTGATCCCTGCCCAAAACAGAAAAAGGAACTTCGTCGCTCTTAAGCACCAATTGTATGTCGAACTCGAACTCCAGGCCCACGAGCAGGCGCACCGCCTCAGTCAGCGGCTTATAAGCCGAGCCTATCGGCACGAAGGTGGTGAATTTCTTCAAGCTCATGGGTCCAAGGCGGACGCGAAATTTCGACTGATCGCTCCAGACTCTGGCGCCCGCGATCGTACTCACTCCCAATTGACTGTTCGCACCTCCCAGGCTGGTGACATTATCTTCCAGTTTCAGCCATTCGCCGGCAAACTGGGTGACGTTCGCCGCTACGCTAAAGTAATCACCCACGATCGCGCCAATTGCGGTCGCTGAGTGGGGACGCTGAGCGATCAGACCGCTATAAAACAGCAGGCCTTGATCTTTAAAAGAGAGCCGTCTCCGAAGACCATTCGTCCCCATTCCGATGAGGTCAAAGATATAGGCTGTAAATTGATCTTCCCCGGTTCGCTCATAGGCGATAGGAAAATGATACTTTTCCCAAACGCGATAGAAGAACGAGATCATTCGATGGTTGAAAATGTCGAGGAAACTCCAGAGCGCGGTATCCCGATAGCGCGCGCGATCCATGAGAAGTTCAGTGTATTGATGAGGAAGAACTCCCAATGGACCAGTCAGCCCCATGAACGAAACCATCATTTCAGGGGGCCTCCCGTCCTGGTGAGGGTCCTGAGTCAGATCATGAATCTCGCAAGCTGGAAACGAGAGTGTTTGTCTGGTGCGAAAGCGCACAACCTCACGGGCGGCATCAGCGTCCCGACCGACCGGATCGCGATCGGTATAGATGCGTTCGAGAAGGCGCACGGCTTGAAAGAATTCAAACCGATACGGCTCGTCGAAAAGCTCCTGTGTTAGAGGAGAATCTGTTGTCCGGCTCGTGGCGGCCATCGTTTCATTATCCCTTCCCGTTGGCTGGTTACGGCGATAAGTTGATTGAATGAATTTACTGAAGCATACAAGCCCAGAAATCTTTCCAACACAGTCGCAAACAGAAAGAGCCCGCTGCCCACATACTGCTCTTCATCAAACTCGATAGTAGTTTCGATCCCGCGGACAAAACCGGCGCCAATGCGCGCGCCAATTTGTCGCACCGCAGGCCGGCTCTTAATGCGTTTCAATCCTTTGATCTGCCGGCGCGTCGCTGACGAATCCATGTAATCGTAGAGAAGTAGAATCTCCTGCAACGCTTCAGGCGAATCTTCGGCGGCCACGAGCGAAAGATGATTGAGCGACAACTGCGAGATCAGGCGCCATTGAGTGCCTTGCTTCAACGGCGGCCGCAAAGTCGGAGTTGGCTTGGTCAAACAGCGCGCGCGCGAAAGCGGCATAGCGCCTTCGGCTTCCAAATCTCCTTCGGCGCCGCCAAAGGGAAGCTTGGCCGGCAGATCCCGATTTGTGCAGGTTGTATGCACAGTTAGGACGTTTGTTGGCGGCACATGCGGGTTGAATTCCAAATCAACCAGCGTGAGGAAGACCTCCGTGCCGTCGTCTTGTGGTCTTTGCGAGCGACGCCGCGAAGCAAACCAGAAGGTAGGGTCGCCATCCCGGCCATTGGAATGATGAAGGGAATAGAATGGCTTGAACTCGCGTGATTTGCCCTGCTGCGGATCATCTGAGATGACCCGATCAATTGAAGAGACTTCCATGGCCAGAGGTCGGCGCACGTCGGGTATCACCTGATATTCATGTTGCTGGCTAGTGAGGCGAATGGGTTCAGCGATGTCGCTGAAGAGGTTGATTACTGGTGTGCAGCCAAGCTGAAAAGCGCCGGCGTCCACCAGACCCCTGATTGGCATCACGTCCCGCACATAAATGTGGATGTCGAATCTGGCCAGGAAGCCTGCCCGAGCCGCCTGGTCCAAGCCCTTGAGATCGAAAAATAGAAACTTTTCCGGCAAGGCGAAATACTCGGAGAGCAGTCGGTAACCAGGGAAAGAGCGCGGAGTGTATTGAAGCAGACTCTCGACAAGCTCAAAACCAACCTCACTAATGGCCGATGAGGGCAGCGTTATCGTCGGTAGCTTTGCCAGGTCCAGCTTTCTGGTGCTGCGTGCAGGACTTAAGGGACCGGGTCGAATCTCAACCCGCGTCGCATGATTGAAAATCATTTCGTACAGCGGGTACACGACTTGCGGTTCGCCGTTGAGATAAAAGCGCAGGCTCTCGATCGGTTCCTGGGTATCGCCTTTCTTCAACATCGTGAGCGATGTGTCGTTGATGCAGGAGAGTGTCAGCTTGATTACGGCTTCGCTCCACTTGCCGCGCGTATCTACCGGATCGAGCGATTCGAAGGACGCGTTTACGACTTCGATTGGCCAAACCGTCGTGTCGTAACCAGTGCGGAAGCGGCAGGGTGTTCCCTGAATAGCTCTCGAATAAAGACCGGCACCCGGGGGAATGGCGAACCCCGTAGTCAGTGTTCCTTCTTTGGGAGCGAAGCGAACGATGGCCATCGAAGGAATCGGCGCGAGGTAATGCGGATAAAGTACATTTAGAAATGCTTCAGTTATTTCCGGAAACTCATCGTCGACTTTGAGGCGGATTCGCCCCGTAAGGAAAGCAAACGCCTCGATGAGGCGTTCAACATGAGGGTCTTCACATCTATCGCCTTCGAGTAAGAGTCGCGAGGCGATTTTCGGATACTTTCGGGCAAACTCCGCACCCATCTGCCGCAAGAACGCTAACTCACGTTCATAATAACCAAGCAGCTCGTCCCGCATTGTTTAAAACGTCCGACAAACTGAGAAGCTTGGCGGACATCCATCATTCGGCGCGAACCTGGTACTCTCCGGTCCCAAGTTGCAGCACGGTATCGAAAGTTATTGGTTCCGGCGCTGGGTCGATCTTTAAACGGGCGTCAATGCGAAACCGCAAGACGCGTTCAGTGGCCCGGACTGGCTCAATCGAGACCACCACGCCTTCCAATCGTTGCTCAAAGCGCCTAACCGCCTCTTCAATCTCGCGTTTGATAAACTTCTGATCGTCGGCGCTGTCGATGCTGAGAGGGGTAAAGTCGGGCAGACCAAACATCGCCACCGAATCGTTCGTCTCTTTCAACTCCGCCGGAAGCCCTCCCGCGATCTGGCGCGTGTTAAGCAACCATTCGAGGTCGCGCCTCACAGATTGTTTCAATTGTCTCAGGCTTTTGGAGTGGGAAGCGATCGGTTCGCGCGTGATCTCGGGCTCATAGTCAAGGAGACGATCCAACACTGATGTGGTAACGCGCACCTCGTTATCGGTTCTCGCCATCTTTGCTTTAACCTCGCCATTGAACACAAAGATCATTTCCGGCGCCCGCCGAGCGATTTCGATGGGCGCCGGACAAAGAAAGCTCTAAAGTGCCTTGGCAATCGACAAACGCCGGACCACAACACCAAACGAAGCGCCGCTCAAATCCTCCGTAAGCGAGGCAGTATAAACACCTACGCTCGCCAACGAGAATGCCCCAATGGTCTAAACTTTCTTGTTCGCTTTAAGATCCCAACCCGTCCTCACGGGGCTTCCGAGGTTCCCTTTCGCATCCTGCGGAGCGAAGCTAAACTCAACCTTGGCGAAGTTGAGCGAAAACTGGTCGGTAGGAATCAGGTTGTTGCCGCCACTCCCGCCGGACTGATAGCTGGAAACCAGGACGTCACTCAGCTTGATTTTGTAGTACTCCTGCTGGTTCTCACCGGCCTTACGTACAGTCAGGTCCGCTTGCTTGATGTGCTTTCCGGACGCACATGCATATAGTAAATCCGCCGAAGAAGTGTCCGCCATCTTCGTGAAGTGAAAGTCCTGAAAACTGACCTTGCCGGTTCCGCCGCCAGCGCCGGGAGCCTGGCTGAAACTGCCGCTATTGGTAGCGCCCCAGCTAAAGCTCTCAATCTCAACCTCGCCTTTGTGTTTCGCGTCAGTGCTCTCACCCTTTATCCCGTCGATTTTCAAAAAGAAATCAGTAACTGCCATGTCAACTATCCTCCTTTTGGACTATATTTACGAGGGACTTCATCAACCCGCCCGGCGACAGTGCTTGCCGCACGCAACTCTGAGACAGATCAATATATTGACGTGTGGCCAGCCGGTTTTTTGCGTTACGCTCTTGCAGATGGCGGCAACTCTGCGACCAGACGCAAAGAAACTGTCAATTCATCCAACTGAAAGTGGGGTCTGAGAAAAGCAACAGCTTTGTAAACTCCAGGTTTTCCCGCCACCTCAGCAACTTCAATGCGGGCCTCCTTAAGTGGATGTGATGCCTTTATCTCCTGACCCACGTTATCGTTGGCGACGGTGTATTGCATGATCCACTGGTTGAGGAAATTCTCGCACTCTCCGCGTGACATAAAACTGCCGATCTTGTCGCGCATCATCGCCTTGAGGTAATGCGCGAAACGCGAGACAGCCATGATGTACTGCAACTGAGTCGAGAGCCTGGCATTGGCGTTGGCCGCATCCTGATCGTACTTCTTGGCCTTTTGGCACGATTGCGCGCCGAAGAACGCCGCGTAATCAGTGTTCTTGCAGTGAATCAGAGGGATAAACCCAAGATCGGAAAACTCCTTCTCGCGCCTATCCGTGATGGCGATCTCTGTTGGGCATTTCAAGGCAACGTCGCCTTCGTCGGTTTGGAAGGTATGCGTCGGTAGTCCCTGTACCAGGCCACCGCCTTCAACGCCGCGAATCGCTGCGCACCATTGATACAGCGCAAAGGCTTCGGTCAAGCGAGTGCCAAAGGCGTAAGCAGCATTGCTCCACAAATACTTGCTGTGATCTTTTCCGGTCACGTCTTCATGGAACTTGAAAGTTTCGGTGGGCACAGTCTCTTCGCCATAGGGCAGACGCGCAAGCGTCCGAGGCAGTGTGAGACCAACGTAGCGCGAGTCTTCCGATTCACGGAACGAGCGCCACTTGGCAAACTCAGTGCGGTCGAAGATCTTCGCCAAATCCCGAACTTCCGTCAGTTCCTGATAGCTGTCCCAGCCAAAGAGCTGCGGACTGGCGGCGCTGATGAACGGCGCATTTGCAGCGGCTGCCACGCCGGAAATTTTCTCGAGCAACGCCATGTCCTGTGGATGGTTGCTGAACTCATAATCTCCGATCATCGCTCCGAACGGCTGTCCACCAAAGGTGCCATACTCTTCCTCATACACTTTCTTGAAGAGCGCGGACTGATCGAACTCGGCGGCGCGTTCCAGGTCCTTTAATAATTCTTTCTTGGAAACGTTAAGGACCCGAATTTTAAGCATCGTTCCAGTCTCGCTGTTCATTACCAAATGATTCAGTCCGCGCCACGAGCCTTCGAGCTTTTGAAACTCCTCGGCATGCATAATGTCGTTCAGTTGCGCGGACAAGAGTCGATCGATCTCGGCGATGCGGACATTGATGGCCGACTCCATGTCCTTGGTTACGACCAGTTGTCCCTGCATGATTTCCTGGACAAACTCAGCAATCATGTCCTTGGCCTGCTGGGCCTGCACCTCATTGCGCGCCAGCCGCCCCTGATTCAGGACGCGAGTGAGCAGATCGCTTTCGCCTTGCTGCTCAACGGTGACCACGCCTTTTGCTTTTCTGATTTCGCTGCTCATTTCATTCCTCCTTCGCCGGGGTCTCGCCCGAAGGTTTTTCGAGTCCCAGAGCGGAACTCAACTGTGCTTGCGCGTTGGTGTCGGAAGCGATTTCGTTCAATATCGTTTCCAGCTTGTCATTACCATCCATCTTCGACAGCAGGTCTGAAAGTCGCTGCCGCGCATTTACCAGTTTCCGCAGCGGCTCAACCTGTTGCACGACGTTGTCGGGCTGAAAATCATCTATGCTCTTGAAGCGTAGCTCGACGCTCATCTTACTGCCGTCATTGGTGAGTTTGTTGTCAACCCGGTAAGCTAGGCGCGGTTTCATTGCCGCCAGCACCTGATCGAAATTGTCGCGATCGATCTCGATTAGCTTACGATCCTTAACGCGCGGCAGTGGCTCTTCGGGTTGGCCGGAGAAATCTCCCAGGACACCAAGCACGAAAGGCAACTCTTTGTTTTCGATTGCACCGCCCACTTCCACGTCATACGTGATATGTACGCGAGGTGGGCGAACCCGGTCGAGTTTGTGTTGTATGCTTTCTTTTTTCGGCATAAGTAGCTACTCCTTTTTCATAGTCTGCGGAGGAGTTTGAGTTTACACTCGACCGCTGGTTTCATGTTCGATTTGTCGTTCCATTCTCCATTGTCATCGGGAACGAGCTACGAAATTGCTGGCTCGGAAAGTGACGAACGAAAAATGGAAAACAGCAAGGCAATAAACTCAGGAACCCTGTTTCGTATCCGTTCCTATTCCAAGCGTCTCCTTCAGGTGGCCAAGTACTGCTCCGTCCTTTATCACATCCTCTAACCAAAGCTCAAGGGGCATTTGTCCCCACTTGATGGCACGTTGCACCAGGTAAGCGACCGGGCTATGCGGCTCGGTCCTTTGAAAATACTGCGCCACTTCGGCCAGTTGCCTGAGCGCCTCAGCGCGCCCACGCAATGGACCGCCGGCATCCGCCAGACTTCCTTCGCCATCAGACTGTGCTCCTGACACGGCGGAGCCGTCCAAAACAGGATCAGGTTCGAGTATCCGCTTCTCCTTCACCAGTCTTTCGACTAATGTCCGGATCGCGTCAAGTGACTTCTTCAGTACACCGAGGCCCGGCGTCTGCTGGCCAAACTTTTCATCCACTACTTTGTCGAGGGCTTGGAATTGATCCCAGCACTCGTTAACGACTGCGAACGTCTCTTCGTAAAAAGCCCGCCGCGTTGCGTCCTTCGCCTTACGCCACACATCTGCGGTAGTCTTGTTTGCTGCCTCGGCCTCTGCCTTCAAGGCAACGAAGCGATTGTAACTCTCCGAATCGAGGTTATCGAGGTTTTCCGGTATATCGAACATGGTCGATTCTTCCCACTGTATGTAGGAGTAATCGACGCCGGTACCGCTCTTTGTTAATGGTGCGCTTTTCAGCGGAATCTCGAGCCGAGCATCCATGGCAGCCAGCGCGTTGGCACGAGCATCCAAATCCCCCTCCTCAATTTCAGGATAAAACCGATCCCAAAACTGCTCGTGAAGACCGCGTATAAGCTTTAACCCATCACGCAAGCCTACGAAACCATACAGTTGCACGAGCGCCTCCACTAGCCAGACGCCTATTTGCAGATCTTTTGTCTTGCCCGCGAGAGCAGATGTTGAAAGCTCGACAACCTTTGGCCACTCGGAGAGCTTCGGCTCATGTTCCCATTCCCCTTTTGTCAGATTGTCGTCCGCACGGCGCGCTTCGCGTATTTCGTCATAGACCCCGGAATACTGGAGGCTTTCGCCCGCTGGGTTGTCGCCGGCGATTGGGACAAGCAAAGCCTCTACATCGATAACCTGGGGTTTTGAAGTTGAAGGAGTCGCTGCCACTCCTGGGGTCGCCTCTAGTACTGCTGACATCTGCGGGTTCTTTCCTTTCTATAGGTTCAGATTAGCACAATCGTGTCTAATTTCTGTTTTAGCGGCCTAAGCTACCAACTTACGAGCAAACTAAAATTTGCCTAAGACACACGCGCTCGGCCTAGGACGGAGCAGCCTGTGTCCGCTTGGTTTGCTGCTCACCTGCGCCGGCAAATTCTACCGGCGTCGCTTCAAACAAAGTCTTGTCTTCACCGTCAACCAGAAAAAGCCGCAAGCCCAAAGTCCAGTAGAGATCGTCGCTTAACTGCCTCGAGTCGGTCATGCGACCGAGTCGTACCTGATCGTTGGCCGCACCAGTTGTGCCCACATAGAGCGTGGGCATGTAAACTTCTCCTACCGTTCCATCCAAGGCTTCAACACGCGCGCTGGCCCAGATCATGTCACGCAACTGCCGCGGCGGCGAGATCTGTATACTCTTGATCTGCTCGAACGGCAACCAAACGTACTTATCCTTTACGATTAGTTCCAGCACCGGAGCAATGAAATCATCGTAATCGCGAAAGTCCTGAAACTCCGTTCCGCTAAGTTTTCCGGCGATCGCTGGACGTTCTTCTTCTGCGCGATCAAGCGTTGCGCGGGCTTCGGCCATTTGTCCGCGGCTTACTTGACTAAGCGCCTCAACGTGCAGATCGATGTAAGCCGGAGGCTCACGGAGAAAATGCGGCTGGACTGCTTCGGTAAACACGCGCCTGCGTTCGCGTTCAGCATTTATGTTGGCGCGATAGACCATTACTCCCAACTGGGCTTCGTTACTTTGGTGACCAATTACGTCAAGTTGCCTTTCCGCGCGGTCCCAATCACCCGCGAGGCAAGACAACTCAAACAGAAACGTGCGGCTGGCTGAATCGTTTGGATTCGCTTTCACCTGGCGCAGGAGTTCTTCAATCGCCTCGTTAAGGCGGCCTGCTGCAAGTAACTCTTTGGCTTCATTCATAACGACGTCCTCGTCCTTGCCAGAATTATTTCTGCAGATTTTGCGGCGCGCGTAAGTTCTTAAACAAAGAGCGTTGGAAAGGATTGTTCGCGCTCGCCGCGCGCAGCGTTGCTCGCACCTGCGCAGTTCCTACGTTCCAGGAAAGATCAAACTGAGCGGCACCACTCATCCCCCTCGATCCGGCGTCGATCATCTTAAACAATCCCCACGTGCCTGGGAATGTCCGCTCAACGGTTTCGCCTCCGTTGGGTAGAACAGTAATTCTTGCACCCGAGGAGCCTGAGCGAGCTGGCCAGATGAATTTCGCAGATTGCGGCGAGTTGCCGCGCACTTCCAACTTTGTACCATCGATCTCGATTACCACATCCGTATTAGGCGTTGCTTGCAACGTCAGATCGTACCCAAGTTCCGGCTGCTGTCCACCGTTTTCAAACATCGCTTCGCGAAGCTTACGAACGTTGTTGATGTATCTGACAAAATCGTCAGAGAATCTGATCGCGCCAGATTCCTTCAACTTCCATTGACCCTGCACATCATCAAATGACGTTGCCAGATTCTTATTGAAGAACTGCGTAAACTGTCCGTTGACCGGGTTCAGGAAACCGGCCAGATCCGTTAACGACGCCTCGCCAGAGTCTGTAAAAGGATAACCTGATTCAATGGCATGCGCTCTGGGATAGATTTGCTCGTTCCATGCCTTGACAATCTGCTCGTAGCCGCCACCGTACAAGAATCCGCGCAGATTCTGCAACGGCTGTTTTAGTAAAGCGGCCGTGTCGGTAGCGGCAGCCGTCTTAAATCCTTCAAGAAGAGTTGAAACCGCCTGCTCGGCTTTCTGCAATCCGAGATCGTCTTTCCCGGTCAGCAGTGCTTGTGACGTTTGCTGTAGTTGATTCTCTGATGCTCCTTCCAATGGGTCAAGGACTCTGCGTAACTCAGCGCGATATTGCGACATGGGTGAGCTATCTTTTTTGTCGCCCGAAGTTACAAACTGGAATAGCGGCCGAAATTCTTTCTCGACCTCCGTGTTACCACCCAGTTCATTGGTATCACTGCTAAACCAACTCTTGATCCAGCCCCACACACCGCTGCTTTCAGGTTTTTTTGACAGGTTGGTATTCCGAGCGACCTCGGACATTACTCGCTCCATCGGAGAATCGGTGGCTGATAAAGCTTTAAGCGCTTCCACGGCGTCATCCTTCGTCTTGAACGGCCGCACACTGATGCCGCGCAGGAATTTTCGCCACTGGTCTGCATAGTCACGTAAATACATCGCCTGCAGCTTGCTGATATCGGTGGCCTGCGCTTGAGTATTACTTATCGCGGCTGAACCCATCACCCAATCGTCCTTGCTAATTTCTTCGCCGGCGTTTTCGATCATCGACTTCATGTAGTTGCGGTAACCGTCAATCGTGTAGCTGCCGGACACGGTGTAAGTTCCCACCAATACTCCACGGCCGCGGCCCTCCAACACCGAGTCCAGGCTTACGGGCGTCGTCTTCGCATTAATCTCGGTCGCGATCCGCTTATAAAAGCGGTTGACAGGCGGATAGGCCGTGAGCTTGCGTCGAACATCTGTAACCAGTTTGTCGTCAGCTCTGATGTGCGGCGCATCATCGCGCACTAACTGACGCGCGTAGAAGTCCAGATCCTGAAGCGACAGAATTTCAGTGTCCGGCGGGGCAGTTCTCTTCCAGTAATCGGCAAGTGTGCTCGCCAGAAAAGTAGGCTCCACTCTTCTGGCGTCGGATAGCATCAGATAAGCCTTAAGCAGATCGTAATGACGACCGAGCACATCTTCTTGTGAAGGTGAAGTTGTTTGTTCGCTCCCCGTCGTAGAGCCTGTGGTCGTTATGATTGCCGATGGTTGTCCCGCGGCAAAGTTGCGCAAGTCACTTTCCAAAGCAGCGACGGTAGGTTTCTTGAATCGCTCTTCGACCGCGTCAAAGTATATCGTGCGCAGGTAAGGCGCAATGTCATTGCCCGAATAAAGACCAAAGCGCATGTCGAGCGGCGGACCCGCGTCTAACGTCGATAGTTGTTCACGCAGGGCGTCGAGAGTTTCGACCTCGACACGCGCCGCCGTGGGATCCTTTTTCAAGATGTCCTTGCCAAAGTCTGCGCGCGTGATTTCGTCCACCCTTTGGCCACGTTCAGTCGAGTCCGCAATCAGTTTTCTATTTGCAACGTAAGAGACCGCTGAGCCGGCCAGCAGAATGAGTAACAAAATCGCGCCCAGGGTCAGAAGGATGGCGCCCGTGCGCGGCGGCTTCTTTTGGCCCGCCTGGAACGAGGCGGCAAGGTCCTTGTCGCGTAAAACCACTTCCTTGAAGAAGCGATCGGTGAAAAAGCCTGTGCCAACAGCTTCCGGTACTCTCTCCTCACCATCGTCCGACGTCGCGCTGCCTTGCGAAGTCGCCGGCATCGTCGCGGTGAAATAAAAGCCGCGCAACAACGGGCTCTCGCTGAAGGGATTCGGTCTAAACAGCGCAGACGTGAACAAGCCGAGCTTGCTCCGTGTTTTGACAAAACGCAGTGGAAAATCGAAAATCTTGAGTTGTGTCGCCGGGCCTGCCGGAACACCCAAGCGCAATAATCGGCGTCGCACGAGCGACTCGTGCAGTTGATCGAACTCCAGATCGAACAGGGCGTGAGCGTTCGCCGATTTCTCCAACGGAACAGTCGCCCCCCAAACATCGCCCGCGCTCTTCCCGTCTCGAAAGAATTCTTCAAAGCCAGACAGCTCATCCATGTGGGTGAACACGAGATAGACCGGAAAACGGGCGCGCACTAATTGTATTGTCTCGTCCAATCGAGCGCGCAGAGTCTTTGCTTGTTGTTCGATCTCTGTTTCAGTTGATTGGAGGATGCGTGAGGCACTGACCGCGACCAAAAAACCGTCAAGTGCGCGACTGTTGCGGTACTTCTTAAGTGTTTCAGTGAGGGCCAGCCACTCTTCGCGCGAGGGCCCATCACTTTGATAACGACCGGCGGTATCGAGCAGGACGGCTGCCTCAGTAATGCGCCAATCGCAATGGTGCGTAGGACGCACGATCTTCATTTCCGCTTGGCGCTGGCTTGGCAGTGCGTGAAAATCCAAACCGCAAGACAATGCGAGTGAGGTTTTTCCACTCGCCAATGGACCGCTAACGATGTACCACGGCAAAGCGTAGAGCGCGTCACCGGATTTAGAGCCTCCGAGCCTCGAACTTCGCAACCACTGCACGGCTTCTTCGGCGGCGCGAGCCAGCTCTTCGTGAATCCGCTTTGGCGCGGTACTCGCCTTGATCGGCTTTGGCGCCGCGCCGCCTTCCGCCGCCGCGGATTGCGCAGCCTCGCGTTTCTGTGCGCGTCGCTTTCGCGCGTGATTAATCAAGATCGCAAATGGCCACGTAAGCAGAAGTAGCGCGATAATAATGATTTCCCAGGCAAAGCTTAGCCCGATTGAAGGACCGAGGAAGACCACGAGCAGGCTGGCAATGCCGTAGAAAGAAACCAGTGCCGAGATGCCGAGGATGGATTTAAGTTGATATCCTATCGCGGACATTTTGGGGAACTTCTAACCGATCGCTCTTAATTTGATCTTAACGCTTGGGACTCGACTATTCTTTTTCGTGTCGTCTTAACCTCTTGCTAGCGCAAAAGCTGCTCAGTTGCAGCTCTCACCTCAGACTTGATTAGCAACAGTATAACCAAATAGATCAATGCAACTACGATTAGCACTGCTCCAGCGCCGATCTTCAACCAGAGCGGCAGGCCGGGATCAATTCGTCGCTTTGGCTGATCCAAGACCTTCCAATGCGGCGACAGGTCCGTCTCCTGCAACCGTCCGATACGCTTTAATTGAGCAGCCGTGTTTTTGATCACTTCCTGAAGCTGGTCTTCCATATACACCTTATACTTGCCTTTGAAACCCAACAGCATGCAAAGGTAATAGACCTCGACGACATCAGCCTCAGTTTTGATCTCCCTGATCAGCTCATCGAGTTTTTCAAAGAACTTCACGCCGGCGAGATGTTCCCCGAAATACTCGAGTTGCAGAGGAAACTTTTCCCATTCCTCGCTCAGGGGAGAGGTGGTCGTCATGATCGTCTCATCAACGAAAGCCGCTAAAGCAAACTTTACATCTTTGATTTGCTTTTCCGAATAGCGCAGCGTGGCGGCACGTTGCTCCACTTCCTGCAACAATCCCTGCACTGTGGGCCTCAGGTCAGGCGAAGGGGCGGCTGTTTCAGCACGAAGCTTGAGCACCAATTCAAACACGGGCGCTCCAAGACTGGCCAAGTCACTGCCCGATCGCGAGCGACGACGACTAGTCACCGCTGGTTCAACTGCTGCGCTCATGTGTCTGAGACTCTCAGATACGAGATCAGAATCCGGTAACTCTTTGTTCTAATCTCTTTCCGCTTACTCTTTGCCCGTTAGGGCTTCACTGCGTACATCTCGACGACTTCGTCCTTAAATTCTTCCGGAACGTAAACGGCGAGCGCTTTCGATCCTGCAATTCTCTCCCAAAACATTCCGGTAGAATCTAATTGGAAATAGTGAAACTTCGGCCGCGTCGGAATGGGCGCCGGCGGCGGCGAAGCATGCGTCAACGTCACGCCCGGTAACGCCGATCCGATCACAACGTCAATCGTGTCTCGGGAAGCAACCTTAATAACGCGTGGTACGCGTTGGATCAACTGTACTTCGGGGATGTCCGCGCGCACGCCCAGATAAAATCCTGCTTCCTTCAGCAGTCGATCGTCCAACACGCGGCCCGCGTATAGCGACTCGCGCACTTTCTCGAGCGGTATCGGCACGCAACGTGTCGGGATTACCGTCTCGAGCATGTCGCGGATATCCTGGGCCAACTGACTGAAAGTTCCAAACAGGTCTTCGTGTTCGTAGCGAACTATGTCTTTCGGATGGCGATCGGGCGTAAACGTCATTAACTTGCCCGCCAGTTCGGCCATCTCGAAGTAAAGCCGTTCAGGATGCAGCACAGGGGTGCGAAACAGATGCGCGAGATTGGGAATCGTCGAGTTAACAGTATGCAGTAGCCAGAACACAGCGACTTCGGCGCTGGTGAAATCCGCCAGCGATGTCGTTCGTTGGCGTCGTTGCTCACCCAGGGAGCTGCTCTTTGTGATTAAGATCTCGACGAGCTGGCGCAGCATATCTTCCAGCCAGGGCGAAGCTCTGATATTTAACACCGGCGGGATGTACTTCTCACCAAGCTTGAGCTGGCCGGTTGTGGTCCGCTCCAACTCGGCAATCTTGATGGCGCTGTATCCTTCGGTTAACTCCCCTTCAAACAATAGTCGCAGATTGCTGTTCGCGAACGCGAGTTGTTGCTCATTCTCGCCCGTCGTCTCATCAATGATCGGTCCGGCGTTTTGCAAGTAGCGAACATTTTGATCCGGCGAGCCACCATTGCGTTGAAAGTTTGGCGCCCCCGAGCGCTTCGCGGGAACTGCAATGTAAACGCCCAGCCGTTCAGCATTCGGATCGAAATGCTCTTCGACCGGCCGCGCGGCCGGGGCAGGATCTGTTTCAGGAACATTAATCAGAAGTCCGTCCGGCATCACCGCCCGACAGCGCAACAAATCGAAATTCCCATTGACGATCGCTTCACCGTTAGCCTGAAACTCAAGGATGCCCCACTCGTAAGGCGCGAGCGAAGCAAAACGGGAATTCAGCAACTCCTCGTAATAGTTGTCCCATTGTTGAAAATGATGGGGCGTGAGGAGCATCCCCTCGTTCCACACAACTTTGCGATAACGGCTCATACCTTGTCGTCTTTTCCTGGTCTAATCCCGGATTAGGTCACACTGCTGCCGCGATCATTCGTGTTTTTGTTGGGAAAAACTCGTGACAAAGCAATGCCGAATCGGGTGATTCTAATTTCGCTCTCCGGTCGAAGGAATTTTGTTCTTTGACGTAAGTTTTGTCAACGAGTTGTCCAGATGCGCGTCAAAATGGATGGAAGGTGGGCTCAGAAAAGTGGTTCCGCGCTGATGCCGAACTTTCGCGGATCTTGTGCGATGACACCAATCGTCATGAACCGAAGCACGAAATTGTATGTCTGGTCGGTGATGACCTGGTGATCATGCAGATACCAGATTGATCGGATTGTCGTTGGGCTGTCATTCACACGACCCGCGAGTTTAGTAATCCTGGATTGCAGCGAAACTCCTTCTTCTAATGCCGCAACTGACAGCAGGCTGTCGTTGGCTAACTCATCGCCAAACACAGCGCGCATTCTTGCCAGAGCGGGACACAATACAGCGGCGACCTGGACCGGATCGCCGCGCCCGCCGTCCTTATCAATCCTTGCGAGCGTGGCATAAACCGCCATCGGTATCCTAACGCCGTTGGTCCTTGCGAGTGCTGATACCTGGGGAAGAGCACGCTTCATCGCTCGCAGCTCCTCCTGTAACGAGGACGAGCCTTTGTACCCCTGAACATGTGCATTGATTGCCGCGACCGGTTTTTCCATGAGAACAGGACGCGTGTCTCTACTAATGCCGGTCAGGACTTTTGACGCATACGCTTCAACGGTCGAGAGTTCGACGGACTCCACACCAGAGTTACTTGGCCCAGAGTCAGCGGCACCAGAGTCCCCAACGGTGGGAGAAGAAAGGGAGTCGTTCGATGTTCCTACATCGTCGTTGTCATTATTGGTGGTCCGCTGCTGCTTCTTTATAAGTGAGTTTGAGGTGCCCCTCGAATTTGATCCATGGCTAATTAGAAGGACCAAGCCAGTAACCAGCAGGATGACTACCGTAGCTGCTACAGCGATAACCGGCTTACTCAATGAGGAGTAATCACCGCTACTGATCGACTTCTTCCCCTGAGGATCTGTGATCACCGCTTGCGGTGTGAAGCTTCCGCTACTTGAATTGGTCGCCCGCACGTGATCGGCCACCTGAGAATCTGCTTGAATGCGTACAAGAATGTCGCCTATGCCCCCAAACGTCAGCACGTCCCAATCCGAGAGTTCAGTCGAACCTGTGATCTGTCGTCCATTAACGAACGTGCCGTTAGATGAACCGCAATCAGTAAGATTGAAGTGGCCCTCAAAATTTTCAATGAGGGCGTGTCGGCGCGAAAGACTCGTGTCCTCTATTGTCAGATCGTTTTCCGGAGTCCGACCGATCGAGAAACGTTTACTGTCAATTTCAACGGTCTTGTTCCCCAAGGTAGGCGAGAGCGTGAGCGTTAGACGTGATGACATAGACTAACTATTGATCCACAACCATATTACTCTACCGCTGCTGCGCGTAGCTCGAGATCGGCAACAGATCAACTCCGAAGACGCGCGGATTCTCGCCCACGATCGCGGCGCCGAAAAAATGTGGCACATATTTGATGTTCTCGCGTTGAAACTGGTCGCTCAGAATCTCCTCGTGCGCCACCATCGTCCAGAAACTTCGCTCCGGATTATCGGAGGTGCGCGCCGCATTCAGCGCTTTCATCAGATTGGTACTCAAGCCGCCTTCGCCTTCATTGTAACTGGCAACGGCAAGCGGCACACTCAGTGGCCCTGTTCCGAACATTGCAATCAAGTCTTTCATATATTGCGCGGCAACCGGCGCCATCATGTCGATCTTGCAGCGATCATCGGGTCTGGTGTCTTTCGGTGACGACACGTCCTGGACTCCGTATCTCCTTGCGGTTGATGAGGCAAACTGGAAATAGCCTTTCGGACCTGTGCCGCTGGACAAGCACGGACAATATTCTGCTTCGATCATTGCCAGGTAGATGCCAACCTGTGGCGATAGTCCTTTTTCGTTGAATGCCTTGACCACTACTGGAGCATGTGTGCGGGCGCGAGTTAGTAGTGTCGTTAAATCGTGCCGCATGTTGCAGCCGCCACTCGGCTTTGGACTGTTCAGACGACGCGCATAAGCATCAACCCAGATCTTTATTTTATTGACAACTTCGGGAGTGAACGCGTACCCCTCGCGGTTCCCAATCATCCTGGCCACATGTTGAGCTTCGCTGGCGATGAACTGCCTTTGTTCGTCTGAAGACATTGCGAGATAACGTTTGGTTGGAGCGACCGACGACTCGGTCTTAGGCGAATTATCTGGCGCATCCGGGGTTGTCCCTGGCGAAGTCGCAACACTTGACGCTGACGGACTCTGGCTTGAACTAACTGTAGTGTTTGTTGAATCCTCATTGTCATTCGACATGCTGTACTTCTTCACAGTGATCCGTTCGCTCTCGCGATTACTTCGGTACGCCAAGCCGATGACGATGACCGTGAACAAGATGATCACGACGCCGGCAGTGGCGGCGATGACTGGCATTCCTGGTCCGCCCGCGCCTGGCGGTGCTGCTGCCGCGTCCCCCGCGAGTGTGATGTCGACGCTGCTACTCTGAACGAAGTTGACAACGATCGTTGTGTTGCCGAGATAAACTTCATCGCCGTCAGCGAGCGGAGTGCCTGCAGGCGGCACCGGTTCGCCGTTTACGGAACTGCCATTGGTTGAGCCTTCATCGATAATCCAGACCCGATCGCCATCACGGTTGATGCTCGCGTGAACGCTCGAAAGACTGCTGTCATTAATCACCACGTCAGCGGCGTCCGTGCGCCCCAATGTCAGCCGCGTCGCTGTCAGCAGAACTTCCCTGGCTCCCTCAACGGAATGAATTGTGAGCGTAACTTCCATACTTCTTTCGCACGCTCTACTTTGGATATAGGTTCGAGAGCGGATTGTCAGCTGTCAGACCGAACTGCTGAGGATTCTCGCCGACGATTCCGGCGGCGAAGAACCGCGCGACACGTTCTCGTTGCTCGGCTGATTTTATAACGTTCCACAGATCGCGGCGATCTGCCGGAAGCTGATCGCGCCACTGCGCCGCATCCTTCGGGGCCATGCCAAAACACGCAACTGCGTAGAACGGATCCCCGCCGAATAGATCAACCTCGAGCGCTTTCATGTAAGCGGCAGCCACTATCGCAGCACACTTCTGATTTTGATCGGACAGCGTTGCGTTCCCACAACGACCGATATAGCCCGAGTTTTGAGCCAGCGTCAAAGGAACTCTCCAGAGTCCCTCGCCCTCTGCATTTCCCGCGGCGCGATTTCCAGATAAATCAAAGTTGCTGCGACTCATTGCCAGGATGTAGCCCAGCGGTTTCTCCAGTCCTTGTTCGTTTACGAATGAATCGTTGATCACATCCCGAAATGGGCGAGCACGGTTATAGAAACCCTGATTCACATAATCGGCCGTCCGTGCCCGTATTTGATGCAACAGCTCTCGATCAAGAATATATTCACGCCTACTGGACAGTTCCCTCATGAGTCTCTCCGACATCTGTTTGATATCCGCGGCGGAAAGACTTTGGAGCTGATTGCTGTTCTGTCGATCACTACCCCCGGAAGGTGATGGACCTGCCGTCTCGTTATTCTCGGAAGGTTTGGTTTGGGCAATCTCAAACCCCAGCACCACTTCATCGGGTTGCACGGTGCGATTACCTTTGTCGTCTTCGATAGTGACGGTCAATACGTGATTTCCTGGGGTCAGACCGGAGATATCCGCCGGATCAAGCGTCGCCTGGTAAGGAGCGATTTCAGAACTGGCAACCTTGACGCCATCGAGTTGGTAAATCAATCGATCGATGCATTGAGTCTCTTCGGCCTCAACGCGAATAGGGATTGGCCCTTTGACGGTTGTGCCACTCTGCGGACTGATGATACGAATGGTCGCCTTGCATCCACGCGATGAACTGAAGAAAAGGATGGTGCCGACTATGCCCGTTAAAATAAGTCCGCCGACAATTGCGCCCACAATGTAGAATGGCGACAAACCAGTCGAAGGCGCGGTAACGGCAGGCAGTTGCGGCGCCACGCTGCCTGGCCTCGCATCGGCATTGCTGGCAGCGCCCAGGACGTCGGCTGAAGGCGCCTGGGACGCGCCCATCGGGGCGGGTTCCGGAAGAGATTTTGGATCGCGATCTTCGCGTGCTTCCCAAGGAATTTCGCTAACGTGAAACTCGATCATAGTTGATCCACCTACGCAGACGAGATCGCCATCCTCGAGTTGTCGCTCTAAATCTACGGGTTGATCGTTAGCGGTTGTGCCATTGCTGCTTCTCAAGTCGATCAGCCAGAAAGTGTCGCCCCGTGTTTCGATTTCTGCGTGGTAGCGAGAAACATTTGAATCGTCTTCAAGGGCCACAACGTTATCGAGAGCACGGCCGATGGTAACGAGCTCACTTTCAACTTTAAGCTCGCGCGATGCATGACCTGGTTGAATAATGACCAGTTTTGCGAAGGGCATGTCTCGTTGCGGAAGCGGCTCGGCTGCGCTATGTCGCGTTTACATTTTAGCCGCAAAAAGCGAGACGGCAATCTGGCGAGAGTGTAGGTGAAGGTAGTTAAGCCGCGGAAGATGCTCTAAATTTTCAATTTATCGGGGAATTACCTTGGGACATTGAGGCACTTTTATTGTCACGGTCGGCACAGTTGGTTAGTGGCCCGCCGAACGTGCCGTGCTTCTCTCGAGTCAAATTAGAAATGGAAAAGATTAAATTCCCTTGTTGAGCGGCACCCTGACAATAATCTCTTCGTTGTCCGAACGATTTGTGTTAGTGACCCAAATTGCATAGCGGCTTCCGGGACTCGTGGCACGCGCGGGCCGGCTATATATCTTATAGTCCTGCATACGCGCGCTCTTGATGTAACTATCGATAACCTCTTTCTTGAGAACACCGCTGGCGAGCGCCGCTCTTACTGCTTCGCTGCCTCCTGCCTTATTGGGCAAGTCTATTATCTGATCGCGGCTGAAGACGACGATAAAGAATTCCTTAGTCGGATCGTTGGTGACTTTGTACCAGCACTCACTCGGATCCGGCGCAGGACAGTTAACCGGCGGAAGAATGAACTCCCGATTCTTGTTTACATAGTTCTCGCCATTATTCACGCGCGAATCAGGAAACATGACAAGGCCGTCTTGGTTCTCTTTCTGATAAATGACATAGAGGAAACCATCTTGATTGGCTGTTACGCCGAGCCGCAATTGATCGCCAGGATGAAAGACCGAAGCCGCGCTCGATTCGCCCTCCGTACGGTTCGGCCTTCTGATCAATACTCGGTACTGAACAGTTAGCAGCGGCGCCAACTCTATTTTTGGACGCGCCTTGTTGTTCTTCGTCGGGTGATAAACGCGTTTTGGCTTCTCCTTACGCTGGACCTGCTGTGGCTTGTCCCAAGTCGTCGAACTTTCCTGACCGAACGCCGCAAGGGCGCTCGTTACGACGAGGGTCAGAGACAAACTGAGGAGAGTTGCATTGCGGTAGGCAATTAACTTTCTTGGTCTCATCATTCTTTATACCTCAAAACTACTTTTGCGAGCGCAGGCGCTCTTGAAGTTTAGCCTCATTGGCGGAAACAGCACAGCGGAAACCTATAAGCCAGCTCCGCTCCTTCTTTTCTTCCGCAGTAAACTCCGCCGGAGCATAGATTCTGCGAGTCGTGCGCGCAGCTTCGGCATCTGAATGAAAGCTGCCACCGCGCACCACTCGGTTAGTAGTGCTAAAGTTGGGATCAGTTGCCGGACTGTTCGGATAGGCTTGGTAAAATGCATCGACCCATTCGAGAACGTTCCCAGCCATGTCCTGCACTCCGTATGCACTTGCTCCGTTTGGCTTTGAACCGACAGCAGTCGGGTGATCTGAATTGAGCGTGGCCTGTGACGTATTAGAGCTATCGCCCCACGGCCACATCCGTTTTTTGTTGGCATCTGGCCCCCATGACGCGGCCTTCTCCCATTCTTCTTCCGTTGGCAGACGTTTCCCCGCCCATGCAGCAAAGGCTGACGCATCTGAAAAGTTCACACCCACAACGGGCATGCTCAGCTTTTTAAAATAACCATTGTCCCACCAGGGATTGGTGGGATACGACCGTTTCGTTGCGTCACAAAACTTCTTGTACTGCTCGTTAGTGACTTCAAATTTGTCGATGTAAAAGTCAGGCAGTGTCACCTTGTGTGCGGGTTTCTCCTCGGGGTTGTGACTGTCGTCACCCATGATGAAGTCACCGGCACCAATTAGCAGCATTGGACCATTGTAATCAATCTCTTTCGGCAACGACGGCGCAGTGTTTGACGCGACTAGCTGGGCCACAACGGTTTTCACGTCGCCGTCTTGCCCGGTTACTGTAGTATTGAAATCTATGTAGCCGTCATGCGAGACGCGAACCACGCGTTTGCCGGCTTTCAACCCTGGTACTCTAATTGAACCATCGGACGAAGTAACACCGCGACTGATGTTATCGACGAAAACATCGCTGGCCGGAGGTGCTCCACGCACAATCATAGTAAAACCCGGTTGACGGAACAAGAAATAGATGAGCACCACCGCAACGATCGCGACAAGTAAGAGTGCGCCTGCGCCCATCAACCACACCCAAATCGGAATCCCTTTTCGCGGCGGCGCTCCCTGCGGCGGTGTTTGTTTCGATTGTGGCGATGGAGACGGTTGGAGCCGGGCTGTATCGCTTCGCGGTCGGATCAGCGGCGTAGTTACCCCAAAATCCTCGGCCGGCGAGTCGCGTTCGTTTGAGTCATCCATTTCTCAATCTCGTTTGATCTTATTGAAATAAGAGACAGTAGATATTACACGTAGCGGGATCTCAAAGGCTGTAATCGTTTTTCGCCGTAGAACTTAAACCGCGCGGCGGGATAAGTCAATCCAGGCAAACACTGAAT
>WNFY01002159.1_pt1 | contig 24843 bp, 18 predicted proteins | sample 5400091 | NCBI WGS metagenome assembly WNFY01 (sample SAMN13153364, study PRJNA577476) | soil metagenome | isolation source: 60 cm soil or saprolite under grassland replicate 1 | place: USA:California | collected 2016-06-15 | reverse complement strand
ACGCATATATACCACCATCGATATGGAGCTGCAGCGCGCTGCATACGCGGCGCTGACAAAACAGCTTGCTGCACTCGACAAGGTAGAAGCGAAACGATTTGCGCCGGGAACACTGCAGGCGGCACTGGTTGCAATGAATCCTAAGACCGGCGAGATCGTCGCGATGGTCGGCGGCCGTGACTATGCGAAGAGCCAACTCAATCGGGCTGCCGATGCCATGCGCCAGCCGGGATCAGTTTTTAAGCCCTTCGTCTACACTGCCGCACTCAACACTGCTTATGATCCTGTTCCCCGTCTGATCACTCCGGCGACAACTTACATGGACGAGCCAAAGACGTTCACGTTTGATAACCAGGAGTACTCGCCAGGAAACTTCGGTGAGACGTACTCGCATGTGCCGGTGACCTTACGCGATGCGCTGGTTCACAGTCTCAATGTCGTGACCGTCGATGTGGCAATGGAGGTTACGATTGGTAGGGTGATGAGCCTGGCCGCAAAAGCTGGACTTCCTAAGCCGCCGCGCGCCTATCCGGCAATGGCGCTCGGTACCAACGAGGCGACGCCCCTTCAGATTGCGTCCGCTTACACATCATTTGCGAATCTCGGCACTCGCATTACACCGATCCCTATCAACCGGATTACAACCGGCAGCGGGGTTACCGTCGCCGCGCCCACACCGCAAAAAAATGAGGTCATGCGACCCGACGTGGCCTATGTTATGACCTCATTCATGAAGGACGTCGTTAACCGAGGGACAGCTGCGAAAGTTCGAGCGCGAGGCTTGAAAGCAAATGTGGCAGGCAAGACGGGCACGTCTCGGGATGGTTGGTTCGCCGGCTTCACGCCGAATCTTGTGTGCGTGGTTTGGGTTGGATTTGACGACGGCTCACAACTCGGTCTGACGGGGGCAAACTCCGCGCTGCCGATCTGGAGCGATTTCATGCAAGTTGCCTTGACTGACCATCCTGAGTGGCAAGGCGACTGGCAGATGCCTGCCGGAATTTCGCAGATTGAGATAAATCCCAAAACGGGAGAACCCGCCACACCGGAAGATCTGGACAAGAGAATCGAGTTGTTCTTAAACGGCACTCACCCGGGATCCGCCAACCCGTCACCAGAAGAAACTACCCCAGACGAAGAAGCGGTACCTACACCCGAGGAGGGCGCAGAGACTGAAGCAACGCCTGAACCTTCGCCGTCTCCTTCGCCGCAGAAGCTGCCGAAAGCGGAGGTCCGTCCAGCGGACGGCGCTCGTCTCGAGGGCACGATTACATTAGACATAGATCCAACTACCGGACTAATTGCGGTCGAAACCTGTCCGGTCGTTCGCACAAAAACTTTTGTATTGGGAACGGAACCGAAGAAATACTGCGGGCCAGAGTATCACAAGGGAAGAACTGCCGAACCAACCGCAACCAGACCACGAGTGGTGAACCCCTGACGGTTGTCTAATTGATACAGGTTTTAACGAAGCACTTTACTGCATGCGGTTTCAATCGCTACGCGCAGGGTTTCTAGCGCCAGCGAAGCAGCATGTTGCTTTCGAGAGGGTAGGCCGCCGATTTCATCGAGCAGATCCTTCTTTGTAAACCTCATTGCCTCTTCAATCGTCATTCCTTCAATCGCCGCACTCAACGCCGATCCGGAAACCAGCGTCGGCGGGCAGCCATAAGCAAGAAACCGCGCGGCTTCAATTCGACCGCCCTTCACCAGCAGAGACAGACGCAACCTATCCCCGCACACCGGATTGGTTTCTTCGGCAATGGCGTTTGCGTCGGCGAGTTCCCCGGCATTCCGGGGATGAGCTAAGTGATCTTTGAAGTTAGCAGAATACGACATTGGAAGATATCGAGTTTTCGCGCTGTCAGAGAAAACCCCCAGCTCCACAGATTAACGGGGATAACACAGCGCATCATGAGCGCAACGAAAAAGAGAACGATCCACGCGCATCACACGTAAAAATACCGGTAACATTCGTGTTCTGATCTGTGTTATCCGCGTTAATCTGTGGCTAATTTCTCTTTTCTTCTAACTCGAGACATGAAACTCCAAGCTCGAAACCTTATTCAGCGGCGAGAGCGCTCTCAGCTTACCCAAGACTTGCGGCAGGACTTCGAGCACGTAATCGACATCTTCCTCGGTATTATCCTTGCCGAAGCTAAAACGAATCGAGCCGCGGGCCAATTCGTCGTTTCTGCCCAGGGCACGAATCACGGGTGACGGTTCGAGAGTGCCGGACGAACACGCGGAACCTGTGGACACGGCCACTCCCAGCAAATCAAGACCGATGAGCAAACTCTCGCCTTCGATGTACCGGAAAGAAATGTTGGAGAGGTGTGGAAGCCGCCGGACGGCATCGCCATTGAAAACAATTTCATCGACTCTTGTTTTAATCCCGGCCTCGAATCTGTCGCGCAACTTTTCAAGACGAGTGGAGTGATGGTCCAACTCTTCCCGTGCAATCTTTGCAGCCGTTCCAAATGCAACTATTCCCGTCACTGACTCGGTGCCGGCCCGCCGCTCGCGTTCTTGATGACCCCCGACGTTTTGGCTCATGAAGCGAACTCCGCGCCGTGCGTAGAGTGCGCCGATGCCCTTCGGCGCATAGAGTTTGTGGGCCGAGAGTGAAAGCAAATCACATCCAAGCTCATCAACATCTATCGGAATGCGTCCCGCCGCTTGAACCGAATCCGTATGCAACCATAGTTGACGATGACCGCCGGCACGCTCGTACTTGACCAGTTTGCCTATCTCGGCTACGGGCTGAATGGTGCCAATCTCGTTGTTGGCAAGCATCACTGAGATCAGCACCGTGTCAGGGCGCAAACTCTCGCGGACGTCTTCAGCCCGCACTATTCCGTTGTCATAGGCCGGAAGCCGCGTGACTTCCCAGCCGCGTTTTTCCAAAGCTTCGCAGATCCCGCGAATGGAGGAATGCTCGATTTCCGAAGTAATGATGTGCCGTCCGTGTGCTTCTGCGGCCTCGCAGATCCCGCGGATGGCAAGGTTATTGGCTTCAGTTCCCCCTGACAGAAAGATTATCTCGTTTGGCTTTGCACCAATCAGGGAGGCGATTTCTCGGCGTGCTCGGTCCACCGCTGCCCGAGCCTCTTGTCCAAAGAAGTGGACACTGGAGGGATTGCCAAACTTTTCAGTCAGATAGGGCATCATAGAGGCGACCACCCGCGGATCTACGGGAGTTGTCGCGCTGTGATCCAAATAAACCCTGCGAAGTCGTGACATCTAAACCGATCCTAATATCATCTGAGGGGTCAGTTCTTTTCGAGCTACTGCCGAATACTACGAGTCTAGGTTGCCGGGTAATGAGCGTCAAGCCGAGCAAATCTGCGCTGACCTAGTATGAAGGCTGACGGGCTTGCGGGCGCAAACTCATAGTTTGCTTATAGAAATGGCTTTGAGGCGCGACTCGTCGGGTGGTAGGATCTCTTCGCACGAGGTTGGTTGCCAACGTTGCGCTTGATTAGAGCGCGTGCTCTCCCGGAAGGAAAACAAACAATGAGAGATTTGAGAATTTCCCTTGTCGCCATTTTTGGCCTGGCGATGGTTCTCGTGGCTGGTTTGGGTGCAAAGGCTGCTCCGTCAAATGGTTTGCCGGCTCAGTCGACCGCCCTTGAACGCGGCTATCGCACTGGTTATTCAGACGGTTACAACGCCGGATTCAAGGACGTAACTGACGGAGCCAGCCGAGATTTTCAGAACAAGCAGGAATACCAGCGGGCAGATCGATCTTATAACGAAGTTTGGGGACCGGTTGAAGATTACCGTGACGGCTACCAGCAGGGTTTCGAAAAAGGTTACGGCGCCGGCTACGACCGTCAAGCTTTTGATTCGTCAATACCGGCAGGATTGAAGCGGCGCGGTGCAGACAACACGAGTGCCGTTCCTCAACCAGCCGTCCAGTCAGATACCCCTGCCGTAGTGGCGGAGCCCGTAACAAACCGTTCGTCAGCCATTCCGCGTGACGCCATCTTCACCATTGAATTACTTTCGCCTCTTTCAACGGATGTGAGTCAACGTGGCGACCGATTTCAGGCACGCGTCATCGAGCCAGGTGAGTATGCGGGCGCAATCGTGGATGGCCGCGTAACCAACGTAAAGGGTCCGGGGAAAGTGAAGGGAGTTGCCGAGTTGCAACTATCGTTTGAGCAGATCCGTTTGCCTGACAATCGCTCGGCAAGCTTTCGTGCAGAAGTTGTCGAGGTGGTGCAAATGAGCAGCAGCGATGGCGTCGGCCAGGTGGATCCTGAAGGAGGAGTCAAAGGCCGCAGCTCCACCAAAGATGATGTCACTAAAGTGGGCGCCACTACAGGCATCGGAGCGATTATCGGAGCAATTGCCGGCGGCGGAAAAGGTGCCGCGATTGGAGCGGTGATTGGTGGTTCTGTCGGCACCGCTGGCGTTCTGAGTGAACGCGGAAAACACATTCGTCTTCCTCAAGGTCAGCAGTTGAGAATTCGAACCGCAACCGATACACAGTTATAGTGAAAGAACCAGGCTCCAGGGTGAAGGGGAGAGCGCGTTCGCGCGCAACCGATCCGCTCCTTCACCCTGCATCTCGCGCCTCAAATCTTCGTGGTCTTTCTAGTCCACCCATAGCTCTTCTGACGGATTTCGGCGACGCCGACTATTTTGTCGGCTCGATCAAGGGAGTAATTCTCTCCGTCAATCCTGAAGCCACGATTGTTGACGTGACACATGACGTTCCCCCGCAAGACATCGAAGCTGCAGCCTTCACACTCCTTGCCGGCTATCAGTCATTCCCAGCAGGAACAATTCACGTTGCGGTAGTCGACCCTGGTGTTGGCTCAGGGCGCAGGCCGGTCGTTGTTCAAGCTGGAAGCTATTTGTTTGTCGGTCCAGACAACGGGATCTTTAGCTACATCTGTGACCGGGAACCAAACGTCAAAAGCTTTCATGTCACCAACAATAAGTATTTTCGTCAGCCGGTCAGCGCCACGTTCCACGGCAGAGATATCTTCGCTCCAGTAGCCGCAGTGCTATCGCTGGGAGTGGAATTACAGGAAATGGGAAAGGAAATCAGCGATCCCGTGCGCCTAAAATCCGTGAAGCCTGAGCGGCTAAAGAATGGAAAGCTGAAGGGCAGAATCATTCACATCGATCATTTCGGCAATTGCATAACGAACATCACTCGAGACGATTTCACGGACGCGGGGAAGCTACAAATTGCGGGCAAGACCATCAAGTCGTTCCGACGATTCTTCGCCGAGGGTGGACGAGATAGATTGTTTGGAGTTTGGGGTAGTGCCGGATTCCTCGAGATCGCGGCAAACAATACTTCCGCCGCTGAGATTTTAGGAATCGAGCGAGGCGAGGGCGTGGTGTTATCCACCAAGATCTGAAGCTCCGGTAGTAGCGAGAGGCTAGAGGCAAACTTGTCAGTCTTCTGGCGCTTTGCTATCTTCGCCTTTACAAAATACTCATATGACGGACCAAGCGAATGAGCCCAAAACTGCCGCCGCCTCAGCCGGGCTTAGAGGTGTTGTAGCCGGAACTTCCACCGTGTCAGACGTGAACGGGGAAAAGGGTGAACTGGTTTACCAGGGCTACAACATTCACGATCTTGCCAAACAATCTACATTTGAAGAAGTAGTATTCCTGCTATGGCACAAACGGCTGCCGCGACGTTCAGAGTTAGACGAGCTGAAGCAGGGACTGAGTCGTTACTATGATTTGCCGCGAGAAATTATCGAGTTGATGAAGCAATTACCGCGCGGGTCCGATTTGATTGATGTTTTACGGACTGTTGTTTCGGCTCTTGAACTTTACGATCCTTCAGCGAGAGATATCTCGCGGGAAGCCAGCCTTAGGACGGCAATAAGGCTGACGGCCCAATTCCCTACCATCGTTGCGGCAAGCGATCGTCTGCGTCGAGGCCTCGAACCCATAAAGCCGGACACCAGGCTCAACATTGCTACCAACTTTCTCTACATGCTCAAGGGTGAGATCCCCCCAGAGCACGACGCGCGAGTGTTTGATGTAGCGTTGATTCTTCACGCTGATCACGAACTTAACGCCTCGACGTTTACGGCTCGTGTTGTAGCAGGAACGCTCGCGGACATGTACGGGGCAGTAACAGCCTTAAGCGAGAAACGAAAAATCATGGGCTTCGGCCACGCGGTGTACAAGACTGAGGATCCGCGGGCAACTCATCTGCGAAAGTTTTCTCAGGAGATGGGTGAACGTGCCGGCGATACTAAGTGGTATGACATGTCCCGGCAAGTTGAAGCATTGATGATGCGCCAGAAGAGCTTGTATCCAAACGTCGATTTCTTCTCGGCTTCGATGTACTACATGATGGGAATCCCGCTGGAACTCTACACTCCTATTTTCGCCGTCAGTCGCATCAGTGGCTGGACCGCGCACATTCTCGAGCAGTACGCCGATAACAAACTCATCCGTCCGCGCGCGGAGTACCTCGGGGCGCACAACACTCCTTACGTTCCAATCGACCAGCGCTGATTGTTGCTAGTGCGACAGACTTCAGTCCGTGATGCCGCGACAACACGATGCACGAAGCCACACAAAATGACACTCAAATACATTTGGTGTGGTTTCACGGTGCCTGTCTGAACCGCTATTGCGATCGGTTTTGTAACGCAGCTTCTTTCTCAGCAGGGTTGGTCATATAGTAGCCTCTGCGTGCGCTAACGTTGAGCTTTCGTGTCTTGCCTTTTTGATCCTGGGCCCTCACGCGCACCTCGAGACTGTGCAAACGTCCGTCATCTTTTTCGGCTTCATCAAGCGCAAAGCCAAGACTGTAGCGTGCCGTTAAGTTGCCGACGATCTTGCTGAGACCGGCCCCGTAGTCCTTTGCGCGGCTGACGCGAACTGCCTCACCGCCAGTCTGCTGGGCCATTCGCTTGGCGCTGCCATAAAGGCTCATCCCCATCCAGTTACCGACTGGCTTGGCAATAGGCAGTAGAAATTTGAAAAGCGTACGGAGATCAACCGTCAGCGAGCTGACGATCACATTGTTGTTCCGTGCCTGGCCCTCCCGGTTGAAATAAGCGATCGCACGAAGCTTGCCCTCGTCATACACCTCAAAGTTTTGGGGAGGCAGATCTGCGATAGGAATCCCGGTTTTCTAGTCCTTTACCAAAGCATCAAGAAAAACTACTCGGGTCTTGATACGAATCGTGTCCGCTACTATTTGAGCCATGCGCTAGCCTGACATGGGTTAAGACGGGAGAGAAGGGAGAAGCGTTAACAAGAAAGCTAACGTGGTGAAGACCAAGAGGATGCGCTCCAGCTTATGGGCCCCGTTCCAAGTTTTCAACAAGCTCCGCCCTGAGGTCAGTTGGTATGGTCAGGGTGGCCGCAGGATTTTCGTGGGAAGTCAGCCTCACCATCTCGGGAGTTGCGGACACCAACCGGGTTCGCCAGATGAAGAGTATCGAAAGTATGAGCGTGATGGTGCAGGCCGCCCCGCCTTCGATTCCATAGCTTCCGCCCGTCAGCCACGCAGGGCCCAAATCAACACCGCGAAACAGAGGATGTGAAGAGATGGTTATTCCGCTTACCGGCAAGCCCAAAACTGAGTCGAGTGTCCAGTTCCAGGCCCAATGCACCCCGAGGGGAAACCACAGACTCCGTGTTCGCAAATATGCTACGGCAAGCCAGATACCTGCGAGCGCAGTGTTGGCGAACGTAAACCCTTTGACAACATTCGGATTCCCAAGATGAACTGCAGCGAAAGGCAGCGAAGTTAACAGCACGCCGAGCCAGGCCAGTTGTGCGCGGGTCAGCGTTTGCAGTGGGTAGCCTCGGAAGAGTGCCTCTTCTGCGAGGGCTGCCAGGATGAAAAGGGCACCGGCAGAAATGAGCGCCTTAATCAATAGGGGCATCATGTCCTTGCCGTCAAAAGAGAAACTGAGTCCCCCACCGACTTTTGCAGTTGCGGCCGCAAGAACGATCGAAGCCACACCGATGAGTGAGCCAATTAGAAAATGAGACCACCAACGTGGATGGAATGAAAGACCCAAAGCTCGCCACGGAAGACCTTCGAGCACGCGATTACAGATGAAGCCGGCAACTAATGCAGCAATAAGAATGGTCAGACGAAAGACGACGTTCGCGAAATACTCTCCTGGTCTGAAGCCCATCCCAGAGTAAACAGCAATTGCGTAGACCAGCCGCAGAAGCCCGCCGATTAGAAACAATAGCGCGATGTAAAGAATGGCGAAGACGACTACTCGCCAGCCGCTTCGCAAGCGGCTCCACCGGTTAATGAAGAGTGTGCGGGCTTCCATTCAGTCGGGCGATGGTTGGTACGTGGAAAAGCGCCCGCATTCTAACCGAATCTCAAAAGTGGATCACCTAAAACTCAAGGATTGAGCTCGCCCATAACCCATGACTCCAGTCGTTTCGGTTTGCGCATGGCCATGACGGTGCCATGTACCCCTGTGGTAAACTTCGAGCCAACCTGCCATGGAAAATGAGTCGCCGCAAGATCTGCGTCCAAACAACTCGAAAAAATCGTCGCGCCGACGGCGGATACTGCTTTGGACTCTTGGTCTGACGGTCTTGTTATTGCTTGCGATCATTGTTTCGCAGCAACTGTGGTTATGGACTGTGGTGCCGTCTGATAGTGCTTCAGACACACTGTTGCTGTACGCGCTTTCGACGCTTAACTTCGTCGCCTTTGTCATTTTCTCGTTCATTTTCGTTCGCAACCTGATAAGACTGCGTCGCGAAAGACGCGAGCGACAACTCGGGTCCAAGATAAAAACACGCTTGCTCTTTTACTTCATCGCAATCAGTTTCTTACCGATCATCGCGATGGCTGTGTTTTCGTACCTCTTTCTTAATCGCACACTGGAAAAGTGGTTCAACCGTCTGCCGGAGGACATTATAAAGGAAGCGGGCGAAGTGCAGCGGGAAGCGCTGACCGCTCAAAACCGCAGTCTGCGCGAGACTGCATCGCTTTTGGCGGTGTTCCTAAGCAAACAAACTGACGAAGACAAGCAGACAACGTTGGACCAGATCGTTGCCAACGGCCAGTTCACTGCGGTTGAAGTCGTCCGGGCTGATGGTCTAGTGCTGATCAGTAGTCGGACAAATCTGCCGGCGGATGACGCTAAGAGCGTTGAAGAGTTGTTAGAGAAAGCGCGCAAGGCGAAGGTAGATATCGGTGAAACGCTGGCCGATGGCAAAGGGTTCGATGTTATTGCTATCCCGCTGTCAGCGGACCAAACGTTGGTAATTTCTCCGCCGCGCCGTCCTGATACCGATCTAAATGATGCTATTACGGGTTCGCAGAGCGAGTATCAGAAGCTCGTTAAGCGGCAACGTAGAGTGAGGCTTCTTGGTCTTTCGACTCTTGGTCTAATGACACTGATGCTGTTGTTCGTTTCCAGTTGGGTGGCCATTTACTTAGCGCGTGGTATCGCAACCCCGATCAAGGCACTGGCCGAAGCATCGAACGAAATTGCACGTGGCAATCTGACGCACCGCGTAATCACCTTTGCGGAAGACGAGCTGGCAATGCTGGCTGATTCGTTCAACCAAATGACTGCTCAATTGCATGAGAACCGTCGCCGCATTGAACTGGGAGCTGCCGAACTACGCGAGAAGAACCTGGCTTTGGAGGATCGGCGCAATTACATCGAAACGGTTCTTGAATCGCTGTCCACTGGGGTGATCTCTCTGGACGAAAACGACTGCGTTACGACAATAAATGCGTCGGCTGCGCGAATACTTAGCCTTGATTCTAGTGACAGTGGTCACCTGGGTCTTGACGAACTCGTCGTCGCAGAGGACCGCGCAGCCTTGGATCGATTGCTGCGCCGCGCGCGCAGAACAGGGCATGCTGCCGAACAAACCCAACTCGTGGGTAGCAACCCCGCTAACGGGCGTCAGATTCCGGTTGCTCTAACTGCCACAGCTTTGCGTAGCTCGCCCACTCAAGGGTGCGGAGTGGTGGTTGTGATCGAGGATCTTTCGGAGTTGCTCGCTGCGCAGCGAGCGGCAGCCTGGAGCGAGGTGGCGCGGCGGATGGCCCACGAGATCAAGAATCCATTGACCCCAATCCAGCTTTCCGCCGAGCGAATCGCCCGGAACTATCGACGCGCTGGGGTGGACGGTAAGGGCAATGGGGCAAACGGTGATCGTTCAGAGATGATAGATGAATCTCGCGTGGCGTCGGTTATCGCTGAATGTACCGAGACTATCAACCGCGAGGTCGCCGGATTGAAGGCCATGGTGGATGAGTTCTCTCGCTTTGCGCGCTTGCGGGCCGCGCGGCTCGAGGCGGCCGATTTGAACGAGGTGATTCGCCAAGCTGTCGGACTGTACGAAGACCGGTTGGATGGTGTCACCATAGAAATGAATCTGCAAGAAGGATTGCCGATGGCAATGCTCGATGCAGAACAGATGCGGCGTGTGTTCGTCAACCTAATCGACAATGCCCTTAATGCGCTGGCCGACAAACTAGAAGAGCGACGCATAACCATAAAGACAACTCATGATATGGAGCGTAGTTTTTTGATCGCGGAAGTTTCAGACACGGGGCAGGGCATCCAACCATCGGACTTCAGAAGACTCTTTCAACCCTATTTTTCGCGGCGGGAGAGTGGCACGGGTTTGGGCCTGGCAATTGTTCAGCGGATCATTTTGGAACATCGCAGCCGAATTCGCGCGGAGACTAATTATCCTCGCGGTGCGAGGTTCGTGATTGAGTTACCTGCATAAGATGTCAGTGTTCGTTGTCAGTTGTCAGTGGTGGACTTTGGTCTTAGGACTTGGGACTTGGGACTTTGGACTTTGGACTTGGAACTTTGGGGTTGTTCGGCAAGGCCCTTGCATGGAAGACCAAAGACCCAAGTCCAAAGACCATCACAACGGACAACTGACCACGAACTACTGACCACGGACCAATGGCTGATTCAATTCTAATTGTCGATGACGAGCGCGGCATTCGTGAGACGTTACGCGCCGTTATGGAAGACGACGGATTTGTGGCCGAGGCTGTAGCGAGCGGCGAAGAATGTCTAAAGGCGGTGGAGCATCGTGCGTATGGCTGCATTCTTCTGGATGTTTGGTTGCCGGGAATAGATGGCTTGGAGACTCTTCGACAACTACGCACTGCGGGATCAGAGGCCGCAGTGGTGATCATATCGGGTCACGGCAATGTGGAAACGGCAGTGCGCGCGACTAAACTCGGGGCCTTTGATTTCATTGAGAAGCCGCTGTCGATCGAAAAGACACTACTAACAGTCAGGAATGCGCTGCGACAGCGGCGCCTCGAGCGGTTAAATGCAGATCTTACGGCAGAACTAACCAGGGAATATGCCATGGTGGGCGAATCCGTCGCCATGCGCGCGCTCCGCAAGCAGATTTCTGTTGTAGCGCCGACTGACGGTCGCGTTTTGATCTACGGGGAATCGGGCACCGGAAAGGAATTGGTAGCGCGTTCGATTCATGCGCTGTCGCAGCGAGCCGGCGCTCCCCTTGTTGAGTTGAACTCTGCCGCCATTCCTGAGGAATTGATTGAGTCAGAGCTGTTTGGTCACGTGAAAGGCGCCTTTACCGGAGCTACCGCAGCCAAGAAAGGAAAGTTTGAGCTTGCCGACGGCGCCACGATCTTTCTGGACGAAGTCGGAGACATGAGCGCCAAGGTTCAAGCCAAGGTGCTGCGCGTCCTGGAAGAGCAGCGTTTTGAGCCGGTGGGAAGTGGTGGCACGGCAATTAGCGTTGACGTACGGGTGCTGGCAGCTACGAACAAACGGCTGGACGAGGAGATCGAGGTGGGGAATTTCCGCGCCGACCTGTTCTATCGATTGAATGTGATCCCTTTTGAGCTTCCGCCACTGCGCGAACGCCTGGAGGATGTGCCGCTGCTCGTTGAGCGCTTCAACACGATCTTTTCTCAAGCTTATGGCAAGACCCCAAAGCAGTTTGAAGCGGATGCGATCGAGGAGTTGCAGAACTATTCCTGGCCGGGTAACGTCCGGGAATTGAAAAACACGATCGAGCGCGTTGTTATTATGCATGGTGCCGTCCGGGTTGCGGCAAATGATCTGCCGCCCCGTGGGAAGGAAGAGCCCCCTGCCGCCTCCTTCCGTTTCCCCTCATTCAAAGAAGCAACAGATGCCTATCACCGTGAGTTTATTCAACGGAAACTTGAAGAGGCCGATGGGAATGTCTCACGCGCCGCTGAGCTGATGGGAGTCGATCGGAGCCATCTCTATCGCCGAATGCGAGCTCTCGGAATTCAGAATCGCGGCGAACGCCCGGCAACAAACTAGCATCTGTTTATGGCCGACAGCATCCCTTGTTCGCAATATCTCCTAATCTCTCGGATGCATCGCACCCGGAAACTCCTGCAACTTACTCAACCAAAACTACCATCTGAACACTCGTTGACAACGCTAGAGGAATAGCTTATCTCTAGTTTTGGCTTGATCTCCGCGCTTTGTGGCGGCATTAACTGGGAAAACGATGGATTACACAACCAAAGAACTTCTAAAGCGCTATGCGAAACTCGCGATTGGACAGCCATTCTCGCCAGTTTTGTTGAACATATTGGTGACTTCTGTTTGTGACATGCGTTGTACGCACTGCTTTTTTACGGACGAGTTGAACGATCGACCGCGAAAAAAACTGCAGATGAAGACGCACGAAATTGAGAAGATTTCCGAAACGCTCGGCGGCAATTTAGGCGTGTTGATTCTGGCAGGCGGCGAGCCGTTTACGCGTAAAGATTTGCCGGAGATAGCACGTGCTTTTTATTCCAACAACAAGTTGGAATCTATCTACATCATGTCAAATGGGCAGATTCAAAAACGAATTTTTTCCGACGTGACCAGGATCCTCGAAGAATGTCCAAATCTTAATGTAACAGTGGCCCTGGGAATCGATGGACTCCGAGACCAGCATGAAAAGATTCGGCAAAAGGCGGGTTCATGGGACATTGCAATTGAAACTGCCCGCCAACTGCAGTCTATCAAGAAGGAGTATCAGCGGCTCGACGTGCAAACTTGCACGTGTTTCATGAACTCGAACCAGGACACAATCTTCGAGTGGTACGACTTTCTAAAGCATGATTTGAAGCCCGACAAAGTTAACTTCAACTACATCCGCCCCCCGTCAGCGGATCCGAAAGAGTTGGAGATCGATCACACCAGGTACGCGCAGCTGGCGCACATGATCGATGACGATTCGCGCCACGCGGCAATCAAGAATAACTACGGCGGCAACATTGGATTCTTTAAAGCAGCGATCGATATCTACATGCATGGGTTGATTGCCAAGACGCAGGAAACGCAGCAAGCTCAGATGACGTGTTACGCGGGAACCGCGGGTGGCGTGATTTATGACGAGGGAACTGTCTCGTCATGTGAAAACCTTGCACCTATTGGAAATCTGCGCGACTTTGACTGGAACTTTCAAAGGCTCTGGCTGTCGCCAGCCATGAGCGAGCGGCGCAAAAAAGCGGCGGACGGATGTTTTTGTACGCACGAGTCCAATAGCTACTACCCGTCGCTGCCATTCAATCCCGGTCATCTGATTCAGATCAAAAGGCTGGAGCGCGAAATGAAAAAGGCCCGCAAGAAAATGGACCGATCTGAGGCAGAGGGCGATGGGGTGATGCTTAGGGCGTAAGGGAAGTTTCAGGCTTCAAGTTTTCGACCTTTGAGCGCCCATCGATTTGATAAGTACAGGGTGACTAGTCAAGAACAGGGGTTAATCCTCCAATCTGAAATCTGAAATCTCAGATTTGAAATCTGCAAGGCATGTCTGCACAGCGCGAACCAAAGATCCTCATAATCTCTTCTGACACGGGCGGCGGTCACCGCTCGGCGGCGGCCGCAATCGTTGCCGGCGTGCAGAGATTCTTTGAAGGGGAATCGTACGCAGTTCGCGTAGTGCGCGCCGTCGAAGAATCACACCACCTCTCCGCTCGGTTGGTTAATCTCTACAATTGGATCCTCCGCAACAGACAGCACTGGATGAAGTATCTCTACTGGTGCATCAATCGGTTTCGACCCGATACCCGGGACTTCTTCCATAAGCGAGCTGTTGGTTACCTTTCGGAACTATTCGAGCGCTGGTGTCCGCACATTGTCGTGAGTGTTCATCCGTTGACCCAGCACATTTTGGCTCGCGTTCTTAGGGAGCTAAAACTTGCTGACCGCATTCCCCTGGTGTCCGTAGTTACCGATCCTTGCTACGGCTTCTGGAAGGGCTGGGCCTGTGATGATGTGACTCTATATCTCGTGGCCAGTGAGGAGGCCGGACAGCAATTAATTGATTACGGCATTTCTCCCAATCGGATTAAGATTTCGGGAATGCCGGTTCATCCCAAGTTCGAATACCCGGGTGAAGGGGCGGCGCGAGCCGCGCGCTGCGCCCTGGGGCTAGACCCTGAGAAATTCACGGTTTTTGTGAATGCGGGCTGGGAGGGCGGCGGCAACATACAGCAAATCTTCGGCGAATTGGTTCGCGGAGAGCTGGATGTCCAGGCAATCTTCCTGGCCGGGAAAAATGAAGAGTTGCGAGTTGCTGCCGAGTCGCTCGCTTCCGAGGCATCCTTCCCGATCAAAGTGATTGGCTATTCCGATCATATTGAGCAATTGATGAGTGCGGCCAATGTGATGATCTCCAAACTCGGAGGACTGACGACGTTTGAGGCTTTCGCCTGTAGATTACCGATTATTGCCGATGTCATCACCACTCCTATGCCGCAGGAAGCGGGCGCTGCCAATCTGATAGTCAAGCGCGGTGCGGGCATCTTGCTGCGGCGCGCGACCGACATCGTGCCGGTGGTGCGTCGCATGGTTGAAGACACTGCTCATTACTCGGCTCTGCGGGCCGCGACTGTTGGTCTTGCCATTCCGAATGCGACGCGTCGAATTGTCGAAGAGATTGCGGCGCTGATTCCCGCCCCAAGTCAGATTCCTGAAGAAGCGCAGCTCAGCGAAGTGGCTTGAGCTTGGGTTGTTCGTTGACCTTTGTCCATTTTCAGGATTTAATCTCCCGGCAAACTTATCAAGATCCAAACTTGCGCCCGCTCACTTTCCTCTTAGCGGGCTTTTTAGGAGAACACTAAACTGGTGAGCCTGCTTGAAGGAAAGCGCGCGTTCGTAAGTGGAGGAACGCGAGGGATCGGTGCGGCAATCTGCGAAGTATTTGCCCGTGAAGGGGCAGACGTGGCCTTCAACTACAATAGCCGCGATGACCTTGCCGCCGAAACAAGTCGTCTTATCGAGAATCACAGGAGACGTGCGTTCTCGTTTAAGGTCTCTGTGATTGACCGCGTGGGGATGAAGCGTCTAACGAGAGAAATTGTCGAGAAATGGGGCGGCATCGATATTCTGGTTAACAATGCCGCAATCAACCGCGGCGACAATTTCGCCACGACAACCGACCGGGCCTGGGATGAAGTAATCCACACGAACGTTGATAGCCTCTTTGCAGTTACAAAACCAATCTACAAACAAATGATTAGGCAGCGGAAGGGAAGCATCCTCAATATCACTTCAATAGGCGCCCTCCGTGCGTTGCCGACGGCGGTGCACTACGCCACCTCAAAAGCGGCAATGATCGGCTTTACGAAGTGTCTATCACGTGAGGCAGGAACCTTTGGCGTGAAAGTGAATGCAATAGCGGCAGGAATATTTGATACCGATCTCGCCCAAGCACTGCCAGAACGACTGCTGCAGATGCACGACTTTTGGGCTTCAGCGGGGAGGTTGGGGCGCCCGGAAGAGTTGGCGGAATTTGCGGCTTTTATGGTCAGCGACCGCAATAGTTTCATGAATGGCGAGGTAGTGATCGTCGATGGTGGAGCGATTACTTAGTAACGCAAGCTGTTAGCTTGCGTTTGGGTCGGCGACAACCTGAATGTTGCCTGCGAAACGAAACCTAACAGGTTGCGTTACACTCAGAAAGTTAGCATGTAGATTATTCTGTAGAACCCGATTCGAGTTTCAATAGCCTCTGCTCTAATTCCCTAATCTTCCTCTGCATATCGCCAAGCCTTCTGAACGCTGCCGTCGAGCGTAGCCAATCCCGGTTATCAAAAGCAGGGATACCGGAAATTATTTTCCCTGGAGGGACATCGTGACTGGTAGCGCTCTTTGCGGTAAGCACCGCATCGTCGCCGATTGTTAGGTGGCCCGCAACGCCGGCCTGTCCTGCCAGCACGACGCGATTTCCAATACGCGAGCTCCCGGCCAACCCAACTTGCGCGCACAACAAACTATCCTCACCGACAGTGCAGGAGTGGCCGATTTGGACGAGGTTATCGATCTTCGTGCCCCGACCAATCCGAGTCTCGCCCACTGACGCTCGATCGATAGTTGCTCCCGCTCCGATCTCGACGTCGTCTTCGATCACAACGTTCCCCGTTTGCGGAATCTTCAGCCAATGACCTACTTCGTCTTTTGCGTACCCGAACCCATCGCACCCCACGACCGCATTGTTGTAAATGACTACGCGTTGGCCAATCTGCGAGCGTTCACGAATGGCTACGCCCGAATGAATGATTGAGTCTTTGCCGATGCGGACCCTTTCATAAACAGTCACATTCGGGTATATCCGCACACCTTCCTCGATCTCAACATCACGTCCGATGACTACGCCGGCTCCGAGGCAAACGCCTTTGGCTATGTGCGCAGTCGCATCCACAAATGCAGAAGGATGAATGAATGGTTCTACTTCTTGTTCCGGATGAAAAAGTATTAAGGCGCGGGTGTAAGCCAGATAAGGATCGCGCGCACGCAACAAAGGGATGTCTCGGTCGATTACAGCGGATTCCGAAACGTAGATTGCCGAAGCTGAAGTGCTGTTTACGCGCGGAGTGTAACGTGGATTCGCGAGAAATGTGACGTGGCCTTGCCTTGCTTCATCAAGCCCAGCGGCGCCGGTGATTTCAATGTTTCCAAAGCTTTCTTGAACACTTGCGTCCGTCAGCGCAGCGAGCTCCGAGAGTTTCATGAGGTGGGAGTTTATCGCATCGGACCGACAGGCGCATCCCTTCACATGATCGAAACCGGATCGATCTCGAGATTAACAGATCGAGGATTAAGCCCACGATCAATCATCGCTTTCAGCCCTGCATCGGTGACGGCTCGAAGCTGGCGGCGATTGCGGGACTTAATAAGTATCTGAATCCTGTGTTCGCTCTTTAGTCTCGCGAGCGGGGCCGGAGCAGGACCCAGAACGCGGCAGGTACGATCTTGATTGGCAAGGTCCAGCTCTTTTCTCAACTCAACGGCGTCGGTCCTCAGTCGGTTCAGGTCTTTGCCGTGCAAAAGTAACATAGCAATCGCTACAAAAGGTGGATAAAGGTGGTTTTGGCGATAACGAATTTCTTCGTTGTAAAACGCGGCATAGTCCTGAGCGCAGGCATGTCGCAAGGCGTAGTGATCTGGATGATAAGTTTGGATCAGCACTCGCCCGCTTCGTTCGCCTCGTCCGGCTCTGCCCGCCACCTGCGTGATTAGCTGAAACGTTCGTTCAGCAGCTCGAAAATCGGGCAAAGCAAGACCTGCATCGACAGAAACGACTCCCACTAGTGTGACATTCGGAAAGTCGTGGCCCTTGGCGAGCATTTGCGTGCCCACCAACATGTCGAGTCGACCTTCACCAAAGTCAAGCAGCGACTTTTCAAACTGGCTACGGCGCGACGTCGTATCGCGGTCGATTCGTGCAATTCTCAATTCTGGGAACAGGTTTCCCAAGAGGTCTTCGATCTGTTCAGTGCCCTCACCGACATAGTGAATGTAATTCCTTTCGCAGTTGGGACACTGCAACGGAGCCGGCTGTCGGTGATTACAGTAATGGCAAATGATTGCTCGTTCGCCGCGATGGTAAGTGAGGGTGACGTCGCAATTGGGGCACTGAATTGTCTCTCCGCATGAGCGACACAGGACAAAGCTTGAAAACCCTCGGCGGTTGAGCAGGATAATCGACTGCTCTTTTCGTCGTTGGTTCTCACGAATCGCCTCGAGCAACTCGTCGGAGAAAACTCGCGGCCGGCCGTGGCGGGAAAAGACATCGCGCATGTCAATGATCTGCGCCACTGCCATGGGTCTGTTGGCGATCCGGCTTGGCAACTCCAGGTACTGGTATTTGCCCGAGCGGGCGTTATGAAATGATTCGAGGGAAGGTGTAGCTGAACCAAGCACTACTGTCGCTGACTCTTTCTGGGCTCGGACAATTGCGGTGTCCCGACCGTGGTAGTAAGGGGAATCCTGCTGCCGGTAAGTCGACTCATGCTCCTCGTCGATGATGACGAGACCGAGGTTTTTTACTGGCGCGAAAACTGCAGAGCGCGTGCCAATTACAACTCGGGCCGCGCCAGTCTTGACGCGCATCCATTCGTCGAATCGTTCACCCTTGGGTAAAGACGAATGAAAGATCGCGACCTGATCGCCGAAGTCTGCGCGCAATTGGCGGGAGAAGACAGGGGTTAAGGCAATTTCCGGCACGAGCATCATTGCGGAGCGCCCCAGCTTGAGCGCATTACGCATCGCCCGAATGTAAACTTCTGTTTTGCCGCTTCCCGTGACGCCATGAAGTAGGAAAGCGGCATAGCTCGAGACTCTCAATTGCTCCTCGATCTTATCGAGGACGCTCAACTGTTCGTCAGTCAACCGGTGGTGCTGAACATCGGGTATCGCCGTATCTTCCAAAGGATCACGACGAACCGATTGATCAAATATTTCCAGGACGCCTTTCCTGGCAAGCGTGTTTACCGCCGAAGCGCCGACGCCAGCGGTTTTCAACACGTCTTTCAAAAGCATTGTCTGGTGATGTGACAGAGCCTTGAGAATGCGTTGTTGCGCATGGGTGGTCTTCGTTGAGTCAATTGTGGGGGCCGGCGTCAGCAGGTGAACGGCGCGCCGCTGTTTCTCTTTAACAAACAAACCCGAGCGCTGGATTCTTCGAACAAAGCCTCTTTGTTCCAAGTTTCGCAACACCCTAGCGAGCTGCATCTTTGGCGCAAGAGCAGATAGTCCATCGATTGGTATCTCATCAGCACTGGCAATTGCCGCAAGCACTCGCTCATCCAATTTGTCGGACACTGTTGACTGTAGGTTTTGGGACCTGCCTTCGTCGGTCAACGTCAGAAACTGCTTAATGGTGGGGCTAATGCCCGGCGGTAATGATGCCTTGATCACCTCACCCCAGGGCGAGCCGTAGTACTCCGAGACCCATCGTGTGATTTCCAGCACTTCAGGAGTGCAGACAGGCACCGAATCTAGAAGGTTCTCAGCATCTTTTATGTCAGATTCTGCAAGAGATGCGTTGGGATTGAGTTCTTGATGCAGTGCGACGATGTAACCCGTAACACCCGTTCGTCCCAGCGGAACCAGTATTCGAGAGCCGACACACGCGTCGCTGCGCATCCATAGCTTCAAGCGGTAGATGAATGTCTGAAAGACATGAACCGGAACCGCAACCTCGGCGTAGTGCGGCGCGCTGCTCTCATTTGTGGTGCTTAAAGCAAGGCTCATCTGTGCTCGTATCCAAAGCGAGCTAAAGTCGTCCTAAGTTTGCCAAAAAGGAAATTTGACCGCACCTGGACGAGTCACCGGCTGGTGAATTTCCTGTTCCCTGGGAGACGTTTCAGATAGAGGAGTTCGGTTGAGCTGACATGCGGGATGTTTCGTCGAGGTAGTCGCGCACTTTTTTTAAATCTTCCCATGTCTCGCGTTTCTTGGAAGGATCTCGAAGCAGGTAGGCAGGGTGAAACGTCGGCATTACTTTGATGCCTTTGTAGTCCTGAAACTTGCCTCGCAATTTCGTAATACCGTCTCTAGTTTCCAGTAAGTTCCGCACTGCGGTGTTACCCATTACAACTATCACCTCAGGTTGGACCACTGCGATCTCCCGCAACAAGAATGGCTTGCACATACCCGCTTCTTCGGCAGTCGGCGGTCGATTGCCGGGTGGACGACAGCGATTGACGTTGCCGATTAGAACTTCCTCACGCTTGAAACCGATAGCTTCAATGATTTTTGTGAGCAATTGACCGGCTTTCCCGACAAATGGCCGAGCTTGTGCGTCTTCATCAGCGCCCGGAGCCTCTCCGACGAACATGAGACGCGCTTTTCGATTTCCCTCGGTGTGAACAATGTGGGTTCGACCTTGATAAAGCGGGCAACGTGTGCAGTCTCCGATATTGGTCCATATTTCCTCAAAAGTTTCGTTGGACTTTGCGAGCGTCGGCGCTACCGGCGCAAAGTCTCCAAACAGAACATCCGAAGGAAGGTCGGAGGCAGCCGCTCGTAAATAAGTTTCATGTTGAGTAGGTCTCGAGTTCTTAACAGTCTCAGAGTAGCCCTCAATTGTTAAATTGACTGTCGATGGTTGCCGCAGGCCTTCTGCGAGGGCAGTGGGGACTTCGATATTCTCAACGCCTAGTTCCTGAATATAAGCGATGTGGTTCTTTGTGGCAGCGATTAACTCGAGCAGTTCCTGGACTTGATCGTTTTGGGACATCTGAGGGTTCAGCTTTTTTGGTGTGCGGTCAAGCTGGCCGAGTCTCTTCGAAGACGGACTATTTCGTCAAGTATTCGATTGGCGGCTTCAAGCTTCGACATCAGCGGCAATTGAATATACTCTTCCATTCCTCGGGAAATAATCGTTACTGCGTTGGTCTGTGCATCGAATCCCGCATCACTGCGCGTTACGTCGTTAGCAATAACAGCATCAAGATGTTTCGACTGGAGTTTCTCTTTCGCGTTTACGAGGAGGTTCTCAGTTTCCGCCGCAAACCCAAAAACCAATAACCCATCTTTTCTGGTGGCGGCCACCTCGCTAACGATGTCGCGGGTTCTTTCAAGAATCAGAGTCATCGATTCCTGGTTCTTCTTGATTTTTTCAGGAGCGCGATTTGCCGGGCGATAGTCAGAAACCGCCGCAGCGCCGATGAAAACCGAGGCCGTGGTTAACTCCAGTTGCACGGCGCGGTACATCTCTTCGGCCGAAGCTGCGCGAATTACTTTTACATGCTCAGGTGGGTCAACGGTGGTGATTCCGGCGACCACCGTAACCTGAGCGCCACGTTTTTGAGCGGCAGCAGCAATAGCATAACCCATCCGTCCTGATGAGCGATTGGAAATAAAGCGCACCGGATCAATCTCCTCGCGGGTGGCGCCAGTTGTAAGCAAAACGTGTTCTTTGACAAGGTCTTGAACTGGACCACCTTTCAAATTGGCGAACAACTGGAGAGCAGCGGCCACTATTCTGTCAGGCTCGCTCAGCCGTCCGGGACCGATCGTCTTACATGCCATCTCACCGGCGTCAGGCTCGACGATTCGAACTCCATCTTTCTTGAGTAGTTTCAGATTCCGTTTCGTCGCAGGGTGTTCCCACATCCTGGTATTCATTGCGGGTGCCACGAGTACGGGAGCAGACGCAGCCAGGTACGTGGACGACAGAAAGTCGTCGGCTATTCCGTTTGCAAATTTAGCGATAAGATTCGCGGTCGCGGGTGCTACCAACAAGAGATCGACGCTCTGTGAAAAGGTGATATGGGCGATCGGGTCTGGATTATCCGATGCATAATCATCCACCATTACGTGCGACCCGGAGAGTGCGCGAAAAGTGAGAGGTTGAACGAACTCGCACGCTCTTTTGGTCATAGCGACGCGCACGTCGCACCCGGCGAGTTGCAGTCCGCGGAGAACCTCCACGGCTTTATAGGCAGCGATGCCGCCACTGACCCCAAGGGCCACTTTTTTACCAGAGCCGGCGCGCGATTCGTCCTCAGTCATTTGCAGGCTTAACCAAAATGGAAGATCAATGTAACATTGCTGAAAGAACGGTGCAATTTGGTCGGCGAAATTCTGAGTATAATGATTGCAATTCGGTAAAAATCGGGGTGCGTGTAGATGATCCATGGCGGCGGTTCATGGATGCGGGTCGTGGATCTCTCTAGTAACCTAATGCAAAACGCCAGAGCGTCAATTCCCGCGTGCGCCGTTGTTTTGTTAATGATCTTGGTCTGTCCAACAAATGGAGGGGTCAAGGTGCAGGACCGCGAACGAGAATTCGGACCGGTGGTGCGTGCATATCTCGGTTATCTGCGGAACGAACAGGAAGTGGTAGATGACCGGGTAAGTCGGCGAGAGATTAGTCAGGTATATTATAAGCGAAATTCAAGCCGAATCAGGGCATTGCGTGAAATGGCCCTAAGGTTGGCTCGCCAGACTAACAATGATTATCTTCCCGAACTTGAAGCGATCGCTCGCGACGAGTTTGGACTGTTGTTTCAGAAACCGCCGAGACCCGAACTCCTCAGGAGTGGCGAGATCCTGCAAAATACGTTTCGCTTTATGGGAGCAGTGCGTTCGACGGAGGTTTTCTACGTTTTCGCCAGATTGGATCCTTACGAACAGGCGGAATTGATGGAAAAAACGTCTGAAAAGCCAGCAAAGTTGAGCACGCCGACACCAAGTAGCGATCAAGTAGATAAACCTGCAAGTCGACAGCGCCGTACAATGCCTTGAAACGGAGGGTAGCGAATATCCCCAAGAAGTTTATCCCCCCGAAAAAGTTTCTAGTCCTACCGCAATCTTTTTGGCATCGACCGAATGTAAGATGGTTACTGCCGTCGAGCGCTGCGGTGTGTCCCATCTCCGCGAAAAAAGCACAATTTCGTGCCAAAGCAGGCTGATTTGTTTATTGACAGAGGGCTTGTATTTGTGTAATAAATGCCGAGTGTTAAAGCTTCTGCGGATGTAAGTCCCCGCTTCTCGCTTGAATATTTGTAGAGATTGAAGAGAAATGAGATTGGGTACAGCTCAGTCTCTCCTCGACTGTTTGACCGTCGCGGCGCAATTAAGAAATTCTTGTTTCACTATACGGGAGGAAAGTTAATGATCAGCACAACTTGGAGCCGCAAACTGATCGCGGCCTGTGTGGCGGTTGCCGTTTTGAGTGTTTACTCGATGGTTGTTTTGGCGTCGCCTGGAGCAAAAGCGTCAGGCGAACTGTCGGTTTCCGGACAAGTTACCGTTAATGGTCAGAAAGTAATTTCTGGTGGCACGTTTTTCTCAGATAGTGTCGTAACGACCGCGGAGAAGAGCAGTGCTACGGTAAGCATTAGCAAGCTCGGAAGGGTTGAATTGGTGCCGAACAGCAGCCTCCGCTTGAGCTTTTCTGGAAACAGCATCAGTGGGTTGCTTGAAAGTGGCAGTGCACGTGTTTCTACCTTAGCCGGGGTCACTGTCAACATCACCACTAAAGATGGTTTTGTGGTGGCTGACGGCAGCAAGGCCACCTCGTTTACTGTTAATACTGCTCATGGAAACACGGTAGTAGCAACGGAGACAGGTCTTGCTGAATTGCGCGCCGGTGGCACTGTCAAGCAGGTTGCCGCGGGCGAGAACGCCACGGCAGGTACGCCGAATCCATCACCCGCGGATGCAGGCAGTGAGACACTCAGCGGCGGCAAGCTAGCAGCTTTGTTGCTGGCAGCTGGTGGTGCACTAGCTGTTGTCCTGTATGCGGCGTTGCACAACAACGATATTAACTTCGGTGGTGGCTCTGTAAACGTAATCAGCCCCACTAAGTAAACAAGTCGTCGACATTGTGTCATTTCAAAAAACACTGCGGCGCTGAGACTTCAGCGCCGCAGTCACTTGGAACACAACCTTGCGGGTCACGCGACCATCAATCGTGCGTGACCCGCAAGGTTTTGAATGTAAGATTGTTTCTCTAATTATAGGAACACAATATGCAGATTGCCGTGGTGGGCACGGGCTACGTTGGTTTAGTTACAGGTGCATGCTTCGCCGAGTTTGGCGTAGATGTAACCTGCGTCGATGTGGTAGCTGAGAAAATCGAACGATTGAACGCTGGGATAATGCCGATTTATGAGCCGGGTCTTGAACAGTTGGTAGCAAAGAATGTTCAAGCCGGACGACTTCGGTTTACAACTGAAATCCAGCAGGCCGTCGAACAGGCACTCGTGATCTTCCTGGCTGTTGGAACCCCGCCGAAGGCGGATGGTTCGCCCGATCTCAGTTTCGTCGAAGCAGCGGTGTGTTCGATTGCCGAGCACATGAACGGGTATAAGGTAATCGTAACCAAATCCACAGTTCCGATCGGCACGGGCGAGCATATCCGAAAGCTCATCTCGGAAGGTCAAAAAAAACGAATCAACTTCGGCATTGTTTCCAATCCAGAGTTTTTGCGAGAGGGTGCGGCAATAAACGATTTTATGCGGCCGGATCGAGTCGTGATTGGAACTGCAGACGAAGAAGCGGCGGCGATAATGAAAGATCTCTATCGGCCGCTCTATCTCATCGAAGCACCTTTTGTCATTACGTCCCTCGAGGCGGCCGAACTTACGAAGTATGCAGCTAATGCGTTTTTGGCAACAAAGATTTCGTTCATAAACGAGGTGGCAACTCTGTGCGACAAGATTGGTTGTGATGTTCACGATGTCGCGAAAGCGATCGGGATGGACAAACGCATTGGCGGCAAATTCCTCCATGCCGGACCAGGATTTGGCGGCTCGTGTTTTCCCAAGGATACTCAGGCTCTCGCATCGGTGGCCAAGCAGTTCGATTGCGATTCACTGATTGTTGACGCCGTGATCGAAGTGAATCGACGCCAGCGCGCCGCCATGGTGCCGAAAATCGAAAAACTGGTTGGCGATCTTGCCGGCAAGAAGATTGCGGTTCTCGGCTTAGCTTTCAAACCCGAAACGGACGACATGCGCGAAGCGCCTTCGGTAGATATCATTCGTGGCCTAATCAATCGCGGTGCGCGGGTGCACGCCTACGACCCGGTCGCTATGGACGAGTCGGCAAAAGTTCTTTCCGACATCGAGTACGCTGA
>WNFY01004122.1_pt1 | contig 24895 bp, 25 predicted proteins | sample 5400091 | NCBI WGS metagenome assembly WNFY01 (sample SAMN13153364, study PRJNA577476) | soil metagenome | isolation source: 60 cm soil or saprolite under grassland replicate 1 | place: USA:California | collected 2016-06-15 | reverse complement strand
GCGCGAGCTTCTCCTGGATCAGCTGGAACTCGCCGAGCGTGCGTCCGAACTGGCGGCGCCGGGTGGCGTGCGCCACCGCCTCGTGCAACGCCCGCGCCGCCATCCCGCACGCAGCAGCGGCGACGGTCGCGCGCAGGCGGTCGAGGGTGGCCAGCCCGAGCTTGAACCCCTCGCCCTCGGCGCCGAGTCGGTCGGACGCCGGCACCCGGCAGTCTTCGAATGCGATCTCGCCGAGCGGGTGCGGCGCCGAGAGCACCAGGGGGCGGACGAACTTGAGCCCGGGCGTGTCGGCTGCGACCACGAACGCCGAGATCCCCTTGTTGCCCTTCCCCGGGTCGGTGGAGGCGAACACGGTGTAAAAGTCCGCGATCCCGGCGTTCGAGATCAGAGTTTTCGTGCCGTGCAGGACGTAGCCCGTGCCGTCACGACGCGCGGTCGTCGCGATCGCTGCCGCGTCCGAGCCCGCCTCGGGCTCGGTCATCGCGAACGACGCGATGGCCCGGCCCGCGAGCACCGCGGGCAGCCACCGGTCCTTGAGCTCTCGATCGCCGGCCAGGAGGATCGGTACGGTGCCGAGGGCTTGCAGCGCGAACACGGCGTCGGCGAGCGGTGAGGCGGCTGCCAGCGCCTCGCGCACCAGGCACGCCGCGCGCAGATCGAGCTCGCCGATCGACGCGAACCAGCCCGCCCGCCCGAGGCGCGCCACGAGGTCGCGCGCCTGGGTGCGCGCGGCGGTGTCGTCGGCGGGCTCCGGGAGCGAGGCGATTTCGTGTGCCGTGTACGCCGTGATCCGCGCCGCCAGGGCCACGTGGGATTCGGTCAGGAAGGCGGAGACGACGGTCGAGTCGGGCACGGTCAGACGAACTTGGGCTCGCGCTTCGCCTTGAAAGCCTCGTAGGCTGCGCGGAAGTTGGGACTCAGCATGCACCCGGCCTGGGCACGCGCCTCGGCCTCGAGCGCCGTCACGAGATCCATGTGCGCTTCGCGGTTGAGCGCGTCCTTCGTGATCCCCAGTGCGACCGACGGTCCGCGGGCCAGCCGCTCGGCGAGCCCGCGCGCCTCCATCATCACCGCGGGGTCCGCCACGACCCGGTTGTACAGTCCGATGCGGAGTGCCGTCTGGGCGTCGATGAAATCGCCGGTCATGAGCAGCTCGGCCGCGAGACCGAGCCCGACGATGCGGGGCAGGAGCCAGGCGGCACCCATGTCGGCGCCCGACAGTCCCACCTTCGTGAACAGGAACGCGATCTTGGCCGACTCGGCGGCGACGCGCACGTCGCACGCTGCGGCGATGACTGCTCCCGCGCCCGCCACGGTCCCGTTCAAGGCACCGACGACCGGGCGCCGGCATTGCCGCATCGCGAGGATGACGTCGCACGTGAGGCGGGTGAATTCGAGCAGCCTCGCCTCGTCGCGCCCGAACAGCGCTCCGATGATGTCCTCGACGTCGCCGCCCGAGCAGAACGCCCGCCCGGCTCCCGTGATGATGACCGCCCGCACGCCGGGCTCGCCGTCGAGCGCGCGGAACGTGTCGCGCAGCTCGCGGTACACTTCGAATGTCAGCGCATTGAGCCGGTCCGGACGGTTGAGCGTGATCGTGGCGACGCCGGTGTGCGGGTCGTGCCGGTAGAGGAAGGACTGAGGCGCGAGCGGCATGCGAGGATCTCCGGATGTCGTCAGGGCAGCACGGCGGTCGCTTCGATTTCCACGACGGCGTTCGCGTCCACGAGCCCCCGCACTTCCAGGAGCGCCATCGCGGGGAAGTGCCGTCCCATGAGGCGGCGGTGCACCTCACCGAGCGGCTTCAGGCTCGCGATATACGTCTGCCGGTCCGTGACATAGACGGTGAGTCGGCCGATCTGCTCGGGCCCGCCCCCGGCCGCGCGCACGATCTCCAGCACCCGCTCGAGCGCCCCAGCCCACTGCTCGACGAGCCCGGCGCGCTCGGGGGCGGTCTGCCCGGCCACGAACAATATCCGCCCGCCGGCCGGGGCGAGCATGCCGTGATTCCAGCCGCTCGGTCGGCCGAGCGCATCGGGATTAACGATGCGGAAGGTCATCGGCGGGAGCCTGCCTCGGCGATCACGACGGCCTCCCCGTTGGTCTCACTCCCGGCGCCGTGGCACAGTGCGAGCACCGCGCTCGCCACCTCTTCCGGCGGAATCAGGCGGCGCTGGCCGGTGGTGTCGAGGGCTGCACGCAGGGCGTCCGCGAGCGACATCCCGGTCTTCGCCGCGATGCGGCTGACCGACTGCCGCGTCATGTCCGTGTCCACGTATCCGGGGCAGACCGCATTGGCGGTCACGCCCGTCCCCGCGACCTCGGCGGCGACCGAGCGGGTAAGGCCGACCACCGCGTGCTTCGATGCGCTGTACGCGGTGATGTACTTGCCTCCGCCGAGCCCCGCGACGGATGCGATGTTCACCACGCGCCCCCAGCCTCGCGCGAGCATTCCCGGGAGGAACGCCTGGATGCACAGGAACGGCCCGGTCGCGTTCACCGTCAGCATCCGTTGCCAGTCCTCCAGCGTGGTCTTCTGCACCGACGCCGAGTGGCTGATCCCGGCGTTGTTCACGAGGATGTCCACGTGGCCGAGTCGGGTCTCCGCCTCGCGGGCGAGGGTCCGTACGCCCTCCGGGTCGGCGACGTCGCACGGGACCGCCCACGCCCGCCCTCCCGCGGCACAGAGCGCCCTTGCGGCCGCATCGAGGCCGTCCGGGCCTCGGGCTGCCAAGACCACTGCCGCGCCCGCCTCGGCGAGCGCGCCGGCCACGGCCAGCCCGATGCCCCGGCTGCCGCCGGTGACGACCGCGCCACGTCCGGCCAGCGTCACCGCCCGAGCTCCGCGAGCACCGCTTCTTCGAGGATCGCACCCAAGACCTCGATCGTGCGGGCGCCCTCGTCCGCCCGAGCCTCTGCCGGGGACCCGAAGTATGCGCGGGGCCCGCCCGCCTGCTCGAAGCTCGTCTGTCCGGCGCGGATCGCCCCGCTGAGCGAGCGCGGGTTGGCGGGCAGGGAGCGTCGCACCGTCTCACGTACCAACTCGGGGCGCGCCGCCAGCACGATCGAGCTCTCGTACTGGCCCGCGTGGCAGGCGCCGCTTCGGAACTCGTCCGTGAGCCGGACGGCCCACGGTTTTTTCGTCACGTCGGGGAACACGATCCGCGCGCCGTCCGCGCGCCGAATTTGCGTCACTGCGGCCTCGATGGCTGCGAGATGTGCGGGGTCCAAGTGCGCGTTGGCGACCGCGAGGATCCTCGGCGATGATCACGTCGGTCGCGAGCGGTAGGTGGGGCCCGTGCGCCTCGACGGCGCCGACGGGCACGATGGCCACCGTCTTCGTCCGGTCGAGGTCGCGAACCTCCTCCCAGGTCAGGTGCGCGAGGTCGAGGACAGCCATGGGTGGCTGTATCGTACCGGGCCCGGCGGTTGACCGCCAGCCGTCCACGGCCGATATCTGTCACGGTGAGCTTCCAGCCCCCCGAACAGTTCAACATCGCCGACTACTTCCTCGACGCCCGCGTGCGTGAAGGGAAGGGCCATCGGCCGGCCGTGCTCACCGACGAGGGGACGCTCACCTACCGGGAGATTCAGGCGCTGGCCAATCGGTTCGGTCACGTATTCACCGAGAGCGGCGTCGAGCCAGAGCAGCGCGTCATGATCGCCCTTCCCGACGGGCCCGGGTTCGTGGGGGCGCTGTTCGGGACGCTCAAGATCGGCGCGGCCGTCGTCATGGCGAACCCGCAGCTCAAGCCTGACGCCATCGCGTATTTCTATGACTACACCCGCGCCCGGGTGGTCGTCGCTCATCGGGACACCGTTGCCGCGTTTCGGAGTGCGGCGCGCGGCGCGCGTCACTTGAAGACGATTCTCGTCATCGGCGACGACGAATTCGACGAGCGGCTCGCGCGCGCCCCTGCCGCCCTCGACCCGTTCCCGACCCATCGCGACGACGCCGCGATCTGGCTGTTCTCGGGCGGCACCACGGGACAGCCGAAAGCCGTGGTGCAGACCCACACGTCGTTCGCGAACACGACTGAGTGCTATGCGAAGGGCGTGATCGGCTACACCGAGCGCGACGTCACCCTCAGCGTGCCCAAGCTCTACTTCGGCTACGCCACCGGCTCGAACCTCTTGTTTCCGTTCTCCGTCGGGGCGGCCACGGTGCTGTTCCCCGAAGCTGCGACCGCCGACGTGCTGTTCCAGAAGATCGCCCGCTTCCGGCCCACGATCCTTATCAACGTCCCCACGATGATCAACCAGATGGTGAGCCACCCGGCGGCGTCGGAGCAGGATCTGTCGTGCCTGCGGCTCGCGACCTCGGCGGGCGAAGCGCTCCCAGCGGAGCTGTGTAACCGGTGGCAGCAGACGTTCGGCGTCGAGTTGCTGGACGGCCTCGGCACGGCGGAGATGTGGCACATATTCATCTCCAATCGTCCGGGACAGGTGCGTCCGGGGACGCTCGGGACCGTCGTCCCGGGGTTCGAGGTCAAGGTGTGTGATGACGCGGGGCGCGAGCTGCCTAACGGCGACGTGGGCGCCCTGTGGGTGCGCGGCGGCTCGCGCGCGATCGGCTACTGGCAGCAGATGGAGAAGACGAAGCAGGGATTTCTGGGAGAGTGGTACGTCTCGGGCGATATGGTCCGGCGCGACGCCGACGGCTATTTCACCTACTGCGGCCGGGCCGACGACCTGCTCAAGGTGTCGGGCAAATGGCTGGCGCCGCAGGAAGTCGAGAACTGTCTGTTACAGCATCCGGCGGTGCAGGAGGTCGCGGTTGTCGGCATCGTGGGGGAGCACGGGCTCGTCAAGCCACACGCCTTCGTGGTCGCAAGGGAGCGGCGCGAAGGGCTGGCCGAAGAGCTGCAAGCATTCGTGCGGGGCCGGCTCGAACCGTACAAGTATCCGCGCGAGGTGATCTTTCTTGAGGCGCTGCCGCGAACCCACCTCGGGAAGGTGGATCGCGCGCGGCTGCGTCTCGGGTAGCTCGGTTCCGGCGGCTCTAGCCGCTTCTCTTCGTCACCCGCTCCTCGAGCTTCGCGATGAGCTTCTCGATCTCGAGCCGCAGAAGCGGCAGCCGATCGGGCCCGTTGTCGCAAACCCGCCCCAAGCTGCCGCAAAAACACCCTAGCGTGTTTCATCACGGGACGTTACGGTAGGCAACGCCCAACAGGAACGATCTCCCAATTCCTTGGGTCCACTCAGGAGGTACCGATGCGTGCGGATTGCTTGAATCGATCCTTTTCCCCACTCGCGAGAGCCATGGCGCTGAGCGCCGCGCTCCGGATCACCGTGTGGTTCTTGGTTCTCGCGGCCACGCCGGTCCGCCTCGCAGCGCAGGGTAAGGCGGAGTTCACGCCGTTCGCCGGCCTGTACCTTCCCACGTCAGACGAGCTTGAGTTCCGAAACGTGGTCGTGGCGGGCGACAAGCTCACGGCCAAGCACAAAACGACTGTTGTCTTCGGTGGCCGGCTGGGTGTTTGGGTCACTAATCGGGTTGCCGTCGAAGGCTCGTTCGGATACGCGCCGAGCAAAGTCGAGGCGACGTACACTGACCCGAGCAACGCGACATCGAGCTCCGACACGACGGGCCATGTCATCCTCGCCAGCGCGCGGGTCCTCGTGGGGTTCGGACCAGCCGGAGGGAACACCTCCTGGCACCTTATCCTCGGGGGCGGGATGGTCTCGCACGGCGGACCGGCTTATGACGGGACGAGTGGCCTGACCGACTTCGGAGGGATCGCCGGGATCGGGGCGAGATTCAAGATCGGCCCGTCGCTGGCGATCCGGCTGGATGTCGAGGACAACCTGTTTTCCGCGAAGTTCAAGGACGACGCAAGCGCTGTCGAGACAACGTCGAAGTTCCAGAACGACATTGTAGTTCTCTTGGGGCTCGCCGTCCCGTTCGGCGGCAAGTAGCCGTCGGCGCTGCCAGGGGCACCAACGGCCAGCGGTCCGCTGGCCGTTGGCGGTATCATGCCTATTTCGCCCGCTGCTCGAGCTTCGCGATGAGCTTTTCGATCTCCAGCCTGACGCGTTTCAGCGCCGGGAGCAGCTTGGGCTCGAGCTCTCGCTCCAGCTCCTTGCCTTCCTTGAGGAAGTCCTTCATCAAGTCGCGGAATCGCTCGGCGAGCTGGCGCCAGGTGGGGATGGTGTTGCTCCTCGCATTCAAGGGTCGCTCCGGGAGACTCCAAGTATACGCGGGCGGGCGGGGTGGGGGTTTCGCGGCGCCGCCTGTAGCGAAACCGGCGCGGACTTTGTATTTACTACGCGTCTGTGCGTCTATCTGTGCGTCTACGCGTCTGTGCGTCTAGTAGTCTGGATAGGTGGCCGAGCGGCTGAAGGCACGCGCCTGGAGAGCGCGTAAACGGGTAACCGTTTCGTGGGTTCGAATCCCACCCTATCCGTGGAAGGCTAGGTGACAGGGAACAGTAACAGGCGCACTGTAGGCTAGACGCACAGACGCAGCAGACGCACAGGGGAGAACAGGAAGGGCTAACAGAGAGGCCTACCTGTCGACTGCCGACTGTTCACCTCTGCTGCGTCTGTGCGTCTGTTACTGTTATCTGTTCTCCAGCCGTTAGAGGACAGGTGCGTGAGCGGTTGAAACGGCCGGTCTCGAAAACCGGTGTGCCCGCAAGGGTACCGTGGGTTCGAATCCCACCCTGTCCGTGTGAGTCTAGTGAGCGGTGAACAATAGCAGACGCACAGACGCACAGACGAGAACAGGAGCGAGGATGACACGCTGGTCGAAGGCCTGGTTCGCCGCCGCGGTGACCGCATCCGCCCTCGCCTGCTTCAAGTCGGCCGCCAAGAAGGCCGCCGAAGTGCGCGAGTGCAGCAGGATCACGATGGACGCGGAGGGTGCGGCACAGTGTTTGGTGCTGCAATACAAGTGGCGGCAGGCCGCGGCGCTCACCGCGGCCACACAGTACCAGCACGAGCAGGACTCGGTCGCGCAGCTGCACGCCGACTCGACCTGGCGCGCCGAAGCGGCGCGGCACAAAAAAGAGATCGCGGACTGCGCCAAGGACCCCTCGGGTGACGTGACGCGTTGCCTCATGGGGTATGGCTGGGCGGAAGCCCGCGCCGGGGCCACTGAAGATTCGGTGTGGCGCCACGACGCGTCGACGCACCGGCAGGAGGTGGCGACCTGCACCAGGCAGCGCAAGATGCAGGCCGGGTCGTGTCTCCAGCTCTATTACAAGTGGAGCCCGGCGCACGCGCTGGCAGTGGACGACTCGATCCGTAGGGCCCAGATGAGGAGGTAGTGAGTCACCCCGTCCTCATCGCCGCCGAACTGGAGCGCCTGCTCGAGCCCGGCCAGCTCGCCGGGCTCGACGTCACCTGGCTCCCCACGAGCCAGCCGACGCCGCGAGGCGACTACGTCGCCCTCGTGCCGCTGTTGTCGCGGTGGGTGGGTGGCAGCGAGCTGAAGCGCCTTCCCAGGCTGAAGATCGTCGCGAACTGCGCCGTCGGGCATGACAACGTGGACGTCGTGGCGGCCGAGCTGCGCGGCGTGCAGGTCACCAACACCCCCGACGTCCTCACCGACGCGACCGCCGACCTCGCCTGGGCGCTGATCCTCGCGTGTGCCCGCCATGTGGTGCCGGGCGCGGCGCTGGTGACGAACGGGTCTTGGACCGGGTGGCATCCGGAGCTGCTGCTCGGGATCGAGCTGCGCGGCCGTACCCTCGGCCTGTTCGGCGCCGGACGGATCGGCCAGGCGGTGGGGCGGCGCGCCGTGCCGTTCGGGATGCGGATTCTCTACACCGCGCGCAACCCGCGCCCCGACTTCGAGCGAGAGAGCGGTGCGGTTCGTGTCGAGTTCTCGAGGCTCCTCAAGGAAAGCGACGTGCCGGGTCGCCTGGGCGGGGCGGGGCTCGACGTCTATCTGGACGAGCCGGCGGTCCACGCCCGCCTGCGTGCGGCGCCGCGCACAGTGTTGCTGCCGCACATCGGCAGCGCCACGCTCGAGACGCGCCGCCAAATGGCGGCGATCGCGGTCGCGAACGTGCAGGCCGTCCTGAAGGGCGATCCACCGTTGACGCCCGTGTTCGGCTAGGTCCGCGAAACTACCTTCGCGACAACGAGTTGCCCGCCGCGTGTCGGTGTGTTAGATAGGGAACCGCTCGACAGGCCTGGCTGATGGCTCCGGAGACAACGTCCTACTGCGCTCGCTGCGGCACCTCCCTGGCGCCGGGCGCGTATTTCTGTCTCCGCTGCGGCACCAGCGTCCCGGTGACCGCGGGCCGCGCCAGCGCCCAGGTGGCGCCGCCCTCGCCCCCGCCCCCGCGCCGCCCACCCCCCGACGCGCCCAACGCCCAGCTCGACGCCCTGCGCCATGCGACCCTTGGGGAATACGAGATCCTCGCCGAACTGGGGCGCGGCGGGATGGCCACGGTCCACCTCGCCCACGACCTCGCCCTCGACCGCAAGGTGGCGATCAAGGTGCTGGCGCCCGCCCTGCTGGCCATGGGGGAGGGGATGGTGGAGCGGTTCAAGCGGGAGGCACGCACCGCTGCCGCGCTGAGCCACCCCCACATCATTCCCATCTACGCCGTGAAGGAAAGCGAGCACGTCCTGTACTTCGTCATGAAGTACGTGCAGGGACGGGCCCTCGATACGGTGATTCGCGACGTCGGCACCCTGCCCATCGCCATGGTCCAGACGATCCTCGCCCAGGTAGGCGACGCGCTCGGCTACGCCCACCGTCACGGCGTCATCCATCGTGACGTCAAGTCCGCGAACATCATGTTGGACGAGGACGGATGGGCGGTAGTCACGGACTTCGGCATCGCCAAGGTGGTGCAGGCGGAAGGGCTCACGATGACCGGCGTGACGGTCGGTACGCCGACGTACATGAGCCCTGAGCAATGCGAGACCCGCGAAGTGACCGGCGCATCCGACCAATACTCGCTAGGCGTCGTCGCGTACGAGATGCTGACCGGGCGGCTGCCGTTCCTGGGCGAGTCCACCATGTCGGTGATGTATGCGCATTTCAACCAGCGCCCACGTCCGGTGGCCGAGCTGCGTCCCGACTGTCCACCCAACCTGGCCGCCGGCGTCATGCGGATGCTCGAAAAAGATCCCGCGCAGCGCTGGCCCAGCATGGACGACATTGTCGCCGTGTGTGGCCGGCCGTCGCTGCGGCACGACGATCCCGTCCGCGGTGAAATGATCACCCTGGCGAAGGCGGGCGCCGGCTCGGCATTGATGGCCCAGCTCAAGACGCCGACGAGCCCGCTGGTGCTCTCGAAGCCGCAGACGCACACGGCGGTCGCTGCGGTCCCTCGCGTCCGTCCCCGCGCGCGACTCTGGTGGGGCGTCGGGGGCCTCGGAGGTGTGGCGATCGCCGCGGCGCTCTGGTGGTCGACTCCCTGGCGGGCGGGGCAGGTGTCGACGCTACCGGCACCGCCGGCGCCCCGCGACACGGTCCGCGTGACCCAGGCCCCCCCCTCCCTCGGGGCTCCCGCGGACACAGCCCCCGGGCGTGGCGTTCCGGTGCCGCCTGCAACGCGCGCGTCGAGGCGCCCGTCGCGAGAGCGCGTGCCGGCTCCGCCCCCCGCCGCTGCGACCGAATCAGCCGCGCGTACCGCGGTCGCGCAGCGCGAGGACAGCCTGGTGCGATCGCTCCGGGCGCGGGCCCTGAGCGCGATGAGCCGTGCGATCGAGGCGGGGGCGACGCCCGCCGAGCTGGCGAGGGGCGACACCGTGTTCAAAGGAGCCGAATCGTTCGCAACCCAGAACCGGTTCCCCGAGGCGATGGTCCAGCTCGCCACCGCCGCCTCCTTCTGGGCGGACGCCGAGCACCAGGCGCGGGCGCGGGCAGCACGCGATACCCAGCCGCGCCGCGCCGCGGAGCAGCCCGCTGCGCCCGCCGTGGCGCCCGCTCCCGTCGACCCGCGGCCGGACATCCAAAAGGTGATCGATGACTACGCGCGCGCGCTGGAATCGCGCGACATGGATCAGGTGCGGCGGGCCTATCCGGGCCTCACGTCGGGGCAGCAACAGAGTTGGCAGGACTTCTTCCAATCGGTGCGCCATCTCAAGGCCGGCTTGACGGTCACGGCCGTGCACCTCTCAGGCCTTACGGCTGAAGCGATCGTGAGCGGGATCTACGAGTACGACAACGCCAGGACGGGCGGAGCCGAACGGCGGCCGGTCACGTTCCGGGCCATCCTCCTCGTGGACGCCGGCGGCTGGCGGCTCACCACGATCCGATAGCCGATCCTAGAAGTTGTATTCGAGCCCGGCGGTCCACAGCACGTTGGGGCGCAGCCCTCCGCGGTTCAGCGGCCACAGCGTGTTGGCCACCAGCGTGATCCCCGCCCGTGTCGTGAACTTGAAGCCGAACGAGCCGTTGATCAGGTCGTCGCGCTCGTTGGGGATGTTGGTGGGCTCGACGCTGCGCCGGAACGGCAGGTCGTAGGTGACAGTGCCGGGCAGCCGCTGCTTGCTCTCGCGTACCTGTAGCTCCGAGACCAGGTCGACCGCCATCGTCGCCCACGGCGCCATCCGATGATCGAACCCGACGGTGGCGAGCACGGCGTCGTTTTGCAAGTCGCCACTCCGAAACAGGTAGCCGATGTTGGCGTGGGGCGAGAACGCCCCGAACCGCGCCGACAGGATGCCGAGGCCGCGGGCCGCGACGTGTCCCGATCCCAGCAGATCGTCCTCGCTTCCCGTGGGGAAGCGAATATCTCCGAGGATCGCGAACGTGGTCCGTTCCGACTGAGTGACGTTGACCTTGACGCGCGCGGCGATGTCACCGATGCCGGTGGTGGATCCATCCACGAACCGCGACGTGGAGAGCTGTGGGTTGGCGGGTGTGCCGCCGAAGAAGTGTTGGGCGGTCGTGCCACCGAATGGGATGATCTGGGCGTTGCTGGTGCCGCGCAGTGAGGTGGAGACGATCGGGAGCACCACGCCGATGTCCACGCGGTCCAGTAGCCCGAAGCTCAGAAAAAAGGACGTGACGGTCATGTCGATGTCGAGCGCCAAGCGCAGCGCGATCACATCGTTCTCGTGGGTCGGGACGCCGTATGGGGTGCAGGAGGCGCCCACGATGCTGTCGCATTGCGGGCCCGTGACGTTCTCGTGAGTGAACGTCATCTCGATGCCGTTGAGGCTCACGCCCCGCAGCGTCTCGAAGTGCAGACGGTTGACGTTGGCGCCGACGAAAACGCGCCCCCGGCCGAGCGTCTGGGCGCGCTCGCCGAACACCGAGCCGGGGGAGCCCGACGTCGGGACCGGCACGCCGCCTTCGAACCGGAACGTGGAGCCGCCGCTGGTGGCGCTCACCGGGAGGTTCGCGACGTTCTGGCTGATCGCCGTCCCGATGAACGAAATGAGCGTGCCGTTGTCGTTCACGGCCGAGGGGACGAAGTGGTCGGCGTGCAGCGCGGTCGCCGAGTCGGAGCCGGCGGTGCCGCCGAGGAAGAGCGGGTCCTTACCGTCGGCGAAGATGAACAACTGGGAGATCTTGTCGCGCAGGCCCTGCGCGTGGAGCGCGGGGGCGACCAGGGTGAGGCCCACGAGAATCCACAGGTAGCGGCGCATGGCTTCGAAGAGACGCGACGCGGTGAGGCGCGTCAACCCCGTCCGCCGTTGACCCCGGTGGTCGGCGAGTTAGCTTCCAGCCTTGAGATGAGCCGGCCTGACCGCACGATCATCCTGGACGCCCGCGCACTCGCGCGGGCGCTTCAGCGAATGGCCGTGGAGGTGCTCGAGCTCGCCCACGGCACCGACGACCTCTTGCTCATCGGCATCCAGCGGCGCGGCGTCGAGCTCGCCGAGCGCATCGCCAAGGTGATCGAGCGGGACGAGGGCGCGGTCGTGCCCCGCGGCGCCCTCGACATCACGCTCTACCGTGACGACCTCGAAACCGTGGGTCCCAAGCCCGTCATCGGCGAGACCCGCATCCCTGGGCAGCTCACCGGCAAGCACGTCGTGATCGTGGACGACGTGCTCTACACCGGCCGGACCGTGCGCGCCGCGCTCGACGAGCTCGCCGACTTCGGCCGCCCCAAACGCATCTCGCTCTGCGTCCTGGTGGATCGCGGCGGGCGTGAGCTACCGATCCAGCCGGACATCGTCGGCAAAGAAGTCAAGGTGAACAGCGGGGAACGGGTCGACGTGCTGGTCGAGGAGCTCGACGGACGGGATGAGGTGGACCTGGTGCGTCAGGGAGCCCCGGCATGACGGCGCCCCCCCTTGGTAAGGACCTGGTCGGGCTCGAGGACCTCTCGGCGGACCAGATCCGGCTCATCCTCGATACCGCCGAGCCCTTCAAGGAAGTCTCCGAGCGGCCCATCAAGAAGGTCCCGGCGCTGCGCGGCAAGACGATCGTCAATCTGTTCTTCGAAGCCTCCACGCGTACCCGGATCTCGTTCGAATTCGCGGAGAAGCGCCTCTCCGCCGATACCGTCAACGTAGCGGCGAGCGGCAGCTCGGTGCAAAAGGGCGAGACCCTGGTCGACACCGCCCGGAACCTCGAAGCGATGCGAATCGACATGGTGGTGATCCGCCATCCCTCGTCCGGCGCCGCCGAGTTCCTGGGCAACCGGATTCGCTCCAACGTCATCAACGCCGGCGACGGCACGCACGAGCATCCCACGCAAGGCCTGCTCGACCTCCTCACCATCCGCGACAAGCACGGAAAGATCGACGGCATCAAGGTGTGCCTCGTGGGCGACGTCCTGCACTCGCGCGTCGCCCGCTCGAACATCTGGGGCCTCCTGAAGCTCGGCGCCGAAGTCGGCGTGTGCGGACCCGACACGCTGCTGCCGCGCGGCATTGAGGAGCTGGGTGTGTGCCGGTTCCGTCGCATCGAGGAGGCGATCGAGTGGGCCGACGTGCTGAACGTGCTGCGCCTCCAGCTCGAGCGCATGGAGATGGGATTCATCCCCAGTGTGCGGGAGTACTACCGCGTCTTCGGCGTCACCGCCGAGCGGCTCGAGAAGGCGGCGCGTCCCCTGACCATCATGCACCCGGGGCCCATGAATCGCGGCGTGGAGATCGATTCGCGCGTCGCCGACGGGCCCCACAGCGTGATCCTCGATCAGGTGACGAACGGCGTCGCCGTCCGGATGGCGGTGTTGTACCTGCTGGCCGGCGGACGGCCCGAGCTGGCCGACGCGGCGAAGGGCGCCGGAGGCCCGGAGTGACGCGGCCGCTGCTCCTGAAGGGTGGCCGCGTGATCGACCCGAGCCGGGGCTTCGACCAGGTCGCCGACGTCCTGATGCAGGACGGGAAGATCGCCGCGGTCGGCACGGGGCTCGGAGCTCCCGACGGCGCCGAGGTGCGGGACGTACGGGGCACCGTCGTGGCCCCCGGGCTCGTGGACGTGCACGTCCACTTGCGCGAGCCCGGCAATGAGGACGTCGAGACGATCGCGAGCGGCGCCCGGGCCGCCGCGGCGGGCGGGTTCACCACCGTGTGCGCCATGCCGAACACCGATCCCGTCACCGACAACCAGGCGGCCGTCGGCTTCATCGTGCGCCAGTCGGTGCGGGCCGGGTGCACGCGCGTGTATCCGATCGGCGCCATCTCGGTTGGTCAGAGGGGAGAGCGGCTCTCCGAGTTCGGTGAGATGGTGGGCGCCGGCGCCGTGGCGGTCTCCGACGACGGCAAGCCGGTCGTCTCGAGCCACCTCATGCGCACCGCGCTCGAGTACGCGCGCACCTTCGAGATCCCGGTCGCCGATCATTGCGAAGAACCGACCCTCGCCGCGGGCGGAGTGATGCACGAGGGACTGGTCGCCGCCCGGCTGGGCCTCAAAGGCATCCCTGCAGCGGCCGAAGAGATCATGGTGGGGCGCGACGTGCTGTTGGCGGGGCTCACAGGCGGGCACGTGCATCTGTGCCACCTGTCCACGCGGGGCTCGGTCGCGCTCGTTCGCAGCGCCAAGGATCAGGGGGTCCGTGTGACCGCCGAGGTCACGCCGCACCACCTCACGCTCACGGAGCGCGACTGCGAGCGCTACGACACGCACGCCAAGATGAACCCGCCGCTGCGCGAGGCGGCGGACGTCGCAGCGCTGCGCCAGGCGCTCAAGGAGGGCGTGATCGACTGCATCGCCTCCGACCACGCCCCACATGCCTACGACGCCAAGGAAGCCGCTTTCGACGATGCGCCCTTCGGGATCATCGGGCTGGAGACCGCGTTCGCGGTGGCCTACACCGAGCTCGTCGCGGGAGGAATCCTCGCGCTCCCCGAGCTCGTGCATCGGATGAGTACTGCGCCCGCCGCGGCCTTCCGGCTTCCTGCAGGGACGTTGCAGCCCGGTCGAGCGGCGGACGTCGTCGTGCTGGACGTCACCGCGCACTGGACCGTGGATCCCGCAACGTTCTTTTCGAAGAGCCGCAACACGCCCTTCGCGGGCCGGACGCTCACTGGGCGCGCCGCGCTGACGATCGTGGGCGGCGAAGTGGCCCACCAGGCGGAGGCTCCCGCCAGGTCGTGACGGCGCGTGCGGTCGCCCGCCGCATGGCGCAGTGCTGCCGGCAGCTCGCGGAGCGGGGGCTGATCGCCGGTCAGGACGGCAATTTGGCGGTGCGCTTGGGGCCCGACCGAGTGCTCGTGACCCCGAGCGGCGTGATCAAGGCGCTGGTGGGGCCGGCGGACATGGTCCTAGTGGACCTGCGCGGCCGCAAGCAGCGTGGGCGCCATAACCCTACGAGCGAGTTGGACTTACATCTGCGGATCCTGACTCGTCGGCCCGACGTCGGGGCGGTGGTGCACGCGCATCCCCCCGTGGCGACCGGTTTCGCGGTCGCGGGGCAGGATTTTCGTATATTGGTCCTGCCTGAGCTTATCCTGCAGTGTGGGGACGTGCCCCTCGTTCCCTATGGGACGCCCGGGACTCGGGAATTGGGCGACCGCCTCGAGCCGCACCTGGACGGGCACGAGGCTTGGCTTTTGGCGAACCACGGGGCGGTGACGGTCGGGGCAACGCTCGACGCCGCGTGGATCCGGATGGAGAGTCTGGAGCACGCGGCCCGCATCATCTTCGCGGCACGCGCGCTCGGGCGCGTGAACGGGTTGAGTCCCGAGGCGGTGGCGCGCCTCGAAACCGAACGAGATCGGGCACGAGAGGACGGGGATGGCTAGAGGACCTTCCAAGAGCACCGCGATCATCCAGCGCTTGCTGGAGGAGCGGCGCCAATACGAAGCCTGGATCGTGCGCTTGAACAGCTCAGCGGACGCGACGCCGGGGAACGTGCGGGCGCGGGTGCGCGAGGACTACGAGGCGCGACTCGCGGCGGTGATGGAGGAGCTCAAGGCGCACGCCGAGAGCGCCCGGCTGGCGATCCAGGAAAAGCGGGGCATGCGCGGCGAGCTGCAGAAGAAGGAGGCCCTCGTCGCCGAGAAGCTGACCGAGACCGAGCTGCGCCATTCCGTCGGCGAGTACGACGAGTCGCAATGGGATCAGGTGCACCAGGACGTCCTCGCCGAGCTGGTGTCGGTGCGCGAAGACCTGCAGTCGGTCGAGGCGGATATCCAAAAGCTCGAGGAGCTCGACGCGCTGGTCCGCAACCGGCCCGCCCCCAGAGCAGCGCCGGCGCCGCCCCAGCACCCCCCGCAACCCGCGCCCCTGCCCCCCCCGCCCTCCAGGCTGGAGCCGGAGCCGGAGCCCCAGAAGGCGGCGCAGGTGGACGAGCTCGAGTTCATCAAGTCCGTCACCGAGGACGACACCGGGGCGGCGCCGTCGCCTCGACGCGCCAGCGGCGCCCAGTTCCAGCCCCTGATCCCGAGCGATCCACCCCGCGCCGCTGTGCCGCCGTCGCAGCGGGCCGCCAACCCCGTCCCCGCTCCGATCGTCCCCGAGCCATCCGCTGCTCCGGATGACGAGGAGGCCGCGCGAACGCTGCGGTGCAAGGAGTGCGGCACGATGAATTCGCCGACGGAGTGGTATTGCGGGCAGTGTGGGGCGGAATTAGCAGCAGTCTGAAGGCAAAAGACGTCACGCAAAAACGTCAAGCAAAACCGTCACGCGAAACCGTACGTCTTTGCGAGACGCCTCTGCGTGACGCCTTAGCTTGACGTCTTTATTTACTTGGAGAGCCTCCGCACGACGGCCGCCAAACGGCTCTTGTGCCTCGCCGCATTGTTGTGATGGATCAGATTCTTTCGGGCGGCGCGATCGAGTAGCCGCGCGGCCACGCGGTACGCCTCGCCCGCCTGCTCGGACGTCGTTGCGGTGCGCACGCGCTTGAGCGCCGTCCGGAGCGCCGAGCTCTGGGCGCGGTTGCGCAGGTGGCGGGCGCGCCCTTGGCGCATCGCCTTCTTCGCGGACTTGATTCTCGGCACTCGAGGCCTCCTCGTGAGGCGCGGAAGATAGAGGGTAAGTGCAGGTCGGTCAAGGCGCTACGCCGTTGACCGGGCCCCCGCCGGCTCGTTATCTTAGGCCGTCACCGACCCCGAGTCGAGCTATCTCGTTCGAATTCTTCATCTGGGCACCGGTGCTTCTGTTCTCGATGGTGGCCCACGAATACGCCCACGCCGAAGCCGCCTACCGGCAGGGCGATGACACCGCCTACATGCTGGGGCGGCTGACGCTCAATCCCCTGAAGCACATCGATCCCCTGATGACCGTGATCGTCCCGTTCATGTTGTGGAGAATTGGCGCGCCACCCTTCGGGGCCGCGAAGCCGGTACCGGTCAACCCCCGCAAATACCGGCAGTACCGCAGGGGCGACATCATCGTTTCGCTCGCGGGGATCACCGTGAATCTGGGGTTGTTCGTCGCGTGCACGATACTGTTCGCGCTCGTCGGCGTGGTTGGGGATGCCATCCCGTCGCTGACCGCGACGTTCGAGATCGTGCAACGCATGTTGTGGTGGGGGATGTGGCTCAACGTGGTGCTCGCCTTCTTCAACCTGATCCCCGTCCCGCCCCTGGACGGGAGCCACGTTTTCTATCACCTCCTGCCGCCAGGTTGGGGCTTGAAGTACCGGCAACTCCAGGGTCTCGGCTTCATCCCGGTGATGCTCCTGGTCTGGGTGTTCCCGGGCCTTCTGCAGGTGCTGCTGTGGCCCGCGTATCACTTGATGGGTGTCGGGCTGTTGCTGGTGCGCGGGTTCGCCGTGTCCCCGGGAGCCTTTCCGTCGTGAGCGCGCCCACCAACCCCGTGACGCAGGACTCAGCCGGCTTCGTCGTTGAGCTCGAGCAGTTCTCGGGCCCCCTGGATCTGCTGCTGCACCTGATCCGCGAGGACGAGGTCGACATCACCGACCTGCCGATCGCGAAGATCGCCGATCAGTTCCTCGCCGTCATCAGCGACCTGGGGTTGAACCAGGCGGCGGACTACCTCGAGATGGCCGCCCGGTTGCTGCGGATCAAGGCGCAGATGTTGTTGCCGCGGCGCCTGGGTGACGACGCATGGGAGGACCCCCGCGCCGAGCTGGTGCGCCGGCTACTCGAGTACCAGCAGATCCGCGAGTTGGTGGAGTGGCTGGGGGCAGCGGCGGCCCGTCGGGCCGAGCAGTTCGGGCGTGGCTTCGCTCCCGAGCCGCCCGCCCCGCCACCCGCGCCGCTCGTGATCGACCTGAACGATCTGCTCGCCGCCGCGGAGCGGGTGATCGCGCTCATTCCCGAGCCGGTGCTGCACCGCGTGGTGCCGCGGCCGCTCGACGTGGAGGGCGCGACCGAGCGCATTCAAGGGCTGCTCGCCGAGCGCTCGGCGTTCGGGTGGGGCGACGTCGTGGGGGAGCGTCCCACGATCGTGGACGTCCTGTCCGCGTTCATCGCTCTGCTCGAGCTCGCCAAGCGCGGCTCGCTGCACGTTCACCAGGAGGGGCCGTTCGCCCCGATTCAGATCCGCCGTGAATCCCCTCGCGAAGCTCGTTGAGGCGGCGCTGTTCGCGTCGGCGCGGCCGCTCACGGTCGAGGAGTTGCTGACCCTCGATCCGCAGGCGGGCGCGGCGGCCGTGCGCGGCGCCTTGGCCGAGCTGCGGGACGCGTTCGCGGCGGGCGACCACGGTGTCGAGCTCATCGAGATCGCGCAGGCGTGGCAGTTCCTGACGCGGCGTGAGTACGCAGAGACGCTCGATCGCGCACAATTCGCGCTGCGCCCGCGGCGGCTCAGCCCGGCGGCGCTCGAGACGCTGGCCATCATCGCCTACCGGCAGCCCGTGGGACGGGTCGAAGTAGACGAGATCCGGGGCGTGGATTCGGGCGCGGTGATCGAGAAGCTGAGCGAGCGTGGGCTGGTGGAGATCGTCACCCGGGGCGAAGGGCTGGGGCGGCCGCTGCTGTACGGCACTACGCCGCAGTTCCTGGAGATCCTCGGCCTCAAGGACCTGGACGAGCTGCCGCGGCTGGAAGAGCTGTCGGTGGCGCTCCGGCCGCCCGCGCCCGCCGAACCCGAATGACCCTACAGCTAAATCAGTACTTTGCAGCCGCACGCGCGAGCACCACATCCTGCTTGGTCTATGCGGGCCTTAGCCTGTTCGACTGGCGCGCTCGCTAACAGGGTGTGGGGCCAGATAGGCCCCACGGTGGCGGACCACACAATGTGGTGACCTGGGGCGTTGATCACCCAGCAACTGGCAGGGCCGTTGAAATCGAGTTGCCACAGCAGACCTGCGTGCCAAAAGCAATCAGGAACCGGCATGCGCCCCCTCCTTGCTCGCAGGGCCGCAAGCGGGGCGGGATTTCGCGAAAGGGCCGGAATGGCGCCTTGCTTGTGCAACCGACAGTAGTGAACAAACTGCACAGTGTCAATAGAAACCGTTGTGTTCCCCGGCCCTCCAACATCGGGGGCTGAGTCGTTCTCAGGGTTGCAGTGCTCCCGCCGACGCACCCTCCTGCCGTCCGGCCATGCAATCAGAAAGCGCGCCGCTTGTCGCCACCCGACCTCACGCCGCAGGACGTCAACACGGGTCTCGCGACGCTGCGCCCGCTGATCGCGGCCGTTACCTTTGGACCCCGAGACGGGCATACTGGAGGTCAACTTCACCCCGTGGCCGAACGAGACGAAGGTCGGGATCGTCCCCCCGAGCCGAAGCGAACACTCCGGCTCCAACGCGCCCTGGCGCGTGCGGGCGTGACATCCCGCCGCAAGGCCGAGGACCTGATCCGCGCGGGTCGCGTGCGCGTGGACGGCGCCGTCGCCACGATCGGCATGAGCGTGGATCCGCTGCGTCAGCGCGTGACCGTCGACGGTCGCGCGGTGCGGCCGGGGCCGGTCACCTGGCTCGCGCTCAACAAGCCGATCGGCTATGTGGTGAGTCGCGGAGACCCGGAGGGGCGCCGGACCGTTTACACTCTCCTCCCCAACGTACCGGGGCTCACGTACGTTGGACGACTGGACGTCATGACGTCGGGGCTGCTGCTCTTCACCACCGACGGCGTGGCGGCGCACCGGCTGATGCACCCGCGCTTCGCCGTGCCCCGCACCTATTGGCTGCGGGTCCACGGCCACGGCGCGGCCGAAGTGCGCGCGGCGCTCGCGCGACCCCCGGCGATCGACGGTCGCCCGGTGCGGGTCGTGGACTTCCGGGTGCGCCTCGTGGAGCGCAGCATCGAGGTCGAGATCACCCTCGCGGAAGGCCGCCAGCGCATTGTCCGGCGGCTCGCGGAGGCGCTGGGACTCAAGGTCGAGTGGCTCCACCGGGTTTCCTACGGGCCGGTGCGGCTCGGGAGGCTGGCCGAGGGCAAGTACCGGCGGCTCGCCGCGAACGAAGTCGAGGCCATCGAGCGACTGCATGGAACTGCGTGACCGGACGGTGATGATCCTCGGCGGCAGCGGGCTGGTGGGCCACGCGGTGGCGCGCCGGCTGCTCGGCACCGCGCCACGGCGTCTCGTGCTCGTCGCGCTGTTCGACGAGGACGTCCGGGCGACGGCCCGGGCGCTCGAGCCCTACCGCGGGCGCGCCACGATCGAGGTCGAGTGGGGCAATGTGTTCCTCCCTGCGACCCTGGCCCACCTGGAGCGCGGCGCCGTCATGGCGAACCCGGAGCACCGCCGGCTGATGCTCCAGGACCTGTTGGACGAGCTCACCGACGACGTCTGCCACCGCAGCTTCCTGTACCAGCTCCTGATCAAGTACAAACCCGACGCCGTCGTGGACAGCATCAACACCGCAACGGCGTTCGCGTACCAGGATGGGCTGCGGAGCGCGCAGGATCTGCTGGCGCTGGCGCGTCGGGGCGAGGTCGACGAGGCCGCCGTGGAGCGTCACGTCCTGCTGCTGACGCTGCCGCAGCTGATCCGGCACGTGCAGATACTGGTCGAATCGCTCAAGCGCGCCGAGACGAAAGCGTATGTCAAGGTCGGCACGAGCGGGACCGGCGGCATGGGGTTCAACATTCCCTACACCCACTCCGAGGAGCGCCCCAGCCGTCCGCTCTTGACCAAGTCGGCCGTGGCGGGCGCGCAGTCGCTGCTCTTGTTTCTGCTGGGCCGCACGCCCGGCGCGCCCGCGACGGTCGAGATCAAACCCACGGCCACCATCGCCTGGCGCGAGATCGGCTTCGGACCGATCCGTCGCAAGGGGAAGCCGATTCCGCTGGTGGATTGCCCGACGCCGGTGGCGCTGGCTCAGGCGTTCGCCCCGGACGCGGCTCCGTGGTGCGAGCTCGGCAAGCCGCTCGAGGGCGTGTTCATCGACGTGGGGGAGAACGGCCTCTTCGCCCCCGACGAGTTCGAGACGGTCACGGCGCTCGGCCAGATGGAGTTCATCACGCCCGAGGAGGTCGCCGACTACGCCGTGATGGAGCTCGAGGGGCGGCCCACCGGACGCGACGTGGTAGCCGCGCTCGACGCGGCCACCGCCGGCCCCACCTACCGCGCCGGGATGCTGCGCGCCGCCGCGCTCGAGCGGCTGCGCACGCTCGAGCATCAGACCAAGAGTCGGGCGGTCGCCTACGAGATGCTCGGGCCACCGCGGCTCACCAAGCTCTTGTGGGAATCGCATCTGTGCGCGCTGCTGCGCCCGAGCGTCCGGGCCCTCGCCCAGTCGCAGGCCGCGGAGCTGGCGGCGGAGGCACACGCCCGCGTCCAGCGCGACTCGGGCGTGCGGAGCCATATTCTGTCGGTGGGGATCCCGATTCTCACGCCGGACGGCGAGCGCGTGTACCGCGGCAGCCTCGTGGTAGTCCCGGGAGATCGTGGTGCTCCCCACGCCGCCGCCCCCCGAGGATGGGTGGACCTGCGGCCGGCCCAGTTCGGCGTGTGGATCAAGCGGGCCCAGGAGATGGTGGCGCAGGACGCGCGTCGGGCCGGTCGCGCCGCCGAGTCGGGGAGCGACGTGGACTGGATGGCCGGATCAAGCGCTAGGCCATGGCAGCGGATGCCGCAGGAATCGAACGCGCGCTCGGCGCCGTCGGGACGACCTTTCGTCTGATGCGGCTGTACCCGCCGACGCACCCGGCGGTGGTCGAGGCGCTGCGGCAGGTCGGCGAAGCGCTCCAGTACCTCGCCGCGCTGGGCACCGTCGAATGGAAAGTGGGCGTCACCGGGATGCACTGGCACGGTCAGCACCTGCTGCCGCGCAACGCGCAGATTGCCGAGCTCGCCGGCCTGCTGTACGCGCGCGGCGTCCGGACTGTGACCCTGAATCCCGGCATGACGCCGGATCACGTGCTGGCGCTGTTCCAAGTGGCCACCGGTACCGTCCCGCCCGACGATGGGACGCTCGGCCGTATCACCCTGACCCTGGGTCGCCGCACGTCCGCCCGGCTCGAACGCCTGCGCACGCCGACGCCGACGCCGAGGCCGGGGCCGGATGCTCATGTGGTCACGGCGCCGCCGGCGGCGCCGAGTCCCCCGACCGCGGTCACGACGGAGCACTCGACGGCCGCGGCGGCGGACGCCCTGATGGCCGGAAAACGTGCCAGCGCCGCGTTCCGGCCCGACGTGCTGCCGGTCGATGTGGAGGTGAAACGGGCCGTGACCGCGCTCGGGAACGCCACCACGCCCGAGGAACAGTCCGCCGCGGTGGAAAAACTCACTGCGCTCGCGCCCCAGCTGTTGGGGTTGCGCGACGTCGCCGTCGTCGCGGAAGCGATCGCCGCGCTCGATCGCCTGCTGCCGACCGCGAAGGACCCGAAGCTGGCCGTGGCGATCGACCAAGCGGCGCTCGCGCTCTCGGAGCGCGCGCTGGTCGAGCGCTTGGTGCACCGGCTGGGTGAGGCGCGCGTGCCGCCCGAGGAGCGCGAAGCGCTGGTGGGGGCCGTGGCCGCGCTGGCGTCGCTTTCCATGGGGCTCGTCCTGGACGCGTTCCTCGCGGCGCCCGTGGACCTGCGGGCCCCGTTCCGAGGAGCGGTCCGGAAGGCGGCGGACCGGGCCCTCGAGCCGCTGCAGGGCAAGCTCGCGGACAAGGATGCCCAGGTGGTCGCGGCGGCGGCGGAGTTCGTGGGCCTGACGGGGAGCCCGCAGGCGGTGACGTTGTTGATTCCGTTGCTGCGGCATGCGTCGGAGTTCGTGCGGGAAGCGGCGCTGCTCGGGCTCGCGGAGGCGGGTGGGCGCGAGATCGCGCGCCCGGCGATGCCGGCCCTCAAGGATGAGAGCGTAGCCGTCCGCGCGGCGGCGGCGCGCGCCGTCGCCGCGGGTGGCGACCCGACTTCCTCCACCGTCCTGATCCGCCGGGTGGAGCAGGAGCCTGATGAAGGGGTACAGGCGGAGTTGCTCCGGGCCATCGGCCGCCTCGGGGCGCGGGAGGCGTTGGAGGTGCTCGCCCGGTACGCGGAGCCGGGCGGCGTGATGCACCGACGAAGCGCGATGGTGCGGGCGGCGGCAGTGGACGCTTTGGGGCAGATCGCGCGCCCCGAAGCCCGAGGGCTGTTGGAACTCTACAGCAAGGACAAGGAGCCGGCGGTGCGCAAAGCGGCGGAGGCGGGGCTCAAATGACCACTCGGACGGCGAAGACCGGCGACGCGGTGCTCAGCCAGGCGATCGCGCGGGAGGTCGCGAAGCGGGTCGTGGCGCAAGAGCTGATGGTCGAGCGCTTGCTCATCGGATTGCTCACGGGCGGACACGTCCTGCTCGAAGGCGTGCCCGGGCTGGCGAAGACCCTGGCGGTGCGCACGGTGGCGGAATGCCTGCGCATCGCGTTCTCGCGCATCCAGTTCACGCCGGACCTGCTGCCCGCCGACGTGATCGGGACCATGGTGTTCGACCAGAAGACCCAGGAGTTCTATCCGAAGAAGGGGCCGTTGTTCGCGAACCTGGTGCTTGCGGATGAAATCAACCGCGCCCCCGCCAAGGTGCAGGCGGCGCTGCTCGAAGCGATGCAGGAGAAGCAGGTGACGCTCGGCGGGGAGACGTTCTTTCTGGGCGAGCCGTTTCTCGTGCTCGCGACGCAGAACCCCATCGAGCAGGAAGGGACCTACCCGCTCCCCGAGGCACAGCTCGATCGATTCATGCTGAAGGTGCGGGTCGGGTATCCGACGCGCGACGCCGAGAAGGAGATCGTCGCGCGCATGGCGTCGGGGCGGCCGATCGAAGTGCAGCGCGTGGCGGAAGCGGACGACATCCTCGCGGCGCGCAGCGCGATCGCGGAGTTGTTCATGGACCAGAAAGTCGTGGACTACATCGTGGACGTGGTTCGGGGAACGCGCGAGCCGCAGGCGATCGGCCTGCCGGAGCTCAAGCCGCTCATCGCCTTCGGGGCGAGCCCGCGCGCGTCGATCTACCTCGCGCAGGCGGCCCGGGCGCACGCGTTCCTGCGCGGCCGCTCCTACGTCGTGCCGGAGGACGTGAAGGCCATGGCCTTCGACGTGCTGCGGCACCGAGTCCTCCTCACCTTCGAGGCGGAGGCCGAGGACATGGACTCGGACCGCGTCATCGGAAAGATCCTCGAGGCCGTGGGCGTGCCGTGAGGTACGAAGGCAAGGATCGTCGACGTCGCGAGAGCTCCCCGCTCCGCGCCCGCCGGCGTCTCGTTACGCCGGAAGTGCTCCGCCAGGTCAAGGGCATCGAGCTCCGCACCCGTTCCCTGGTCAGCTCGCTCTTCACAGGCGAATACCGGTCGATGTTCCGGGGACAGGGCATCGAGTTCGCGGAGGTGCGCGAGTACCAGCAGGGAGACGACTTCCGTGCGATCGACTGGAACGTGTCGGCGCGGATGGGCCACCCGTTCGTGAAGACGTACCACGAGGAGCGCGAGAACACGCTGCTGCTGGTGGTCGATCAGTCCGGCTCGTGTCAGTTCGGCCGCCCGTACACGAAGGCGGGACTCGCAGTGGAAGTCGCGGCCGTGCTGGCGCTGGCGGCGGCACGCCACAACGACCGCGTGGGCGCGCTGATGTTCGCCGACAAGGTCGAGTTGATCGTGCGCCCCGCGAAGGGGCGGCCGCACGCGCTGCGCGTGATCCGCGACCTGGTCGCCTTCACGCCGCGCGGGCGGGGCACGAACCTGGGGGAGGCGCTGAGCTACGCCGCAAAGCTGCCGCGGCACCACGCCATCGTGGCCGTGCTGTCGGACTTCCGGGCCGACGGCTGGGAGGTCCCGCTGGCGCAGCTCGCCGCGCGCCATGACGTCGTCGCCATCACCATCGACGACCCACGCGAGCGCGAGCTCCCCGACGCGGGCTGGGTCGACATGGAGGACGCCGAGACCGGCCAGCGGGTCCTCCTCGATACGAGCCACGGGGCGACGCGCACGCGCGTTGGCGTCGCGGCCGAGCGCCAGCTCCAGGAACGCACCCGCAAGCTCGTTCAGGCCGGTGTGGACCGGGTGGCGCTCCAGACCAATGTGCCGTACGGCGTGCTGCTGCGCCGCGCCTTCGCCGAGCGCGCCCGCCGGCTGAAGCGATGACGGCCCGACTCGTTTTGCTGGGCGTCGTGGCGTCGTGGCGTCTGGCAGCGGGGCAGGGAGGAGGGTGGTCGGTCACTCCGACGGCGCCCACCGTGGGCGACACCATCTGGCTCGAGCGGGCACTCGCC